>Ga0182027_10004644_pt1 | contig 21204 bp, 19 predicted proteins | sample 712E1DmetaG_FD_121300 | JGI IMG/M metagenome (GOLD analysis project Ga0182027, IMG submission 121300) | Permafrost microbial communities from Stordalen Mire, Sweden - 712E1D metaG (Illumina Assembly) | ecosystem: Environmental > Terrestrial > Soil > Wetlands > Permafrost | place: Sweden...
AACAGGTTATCAATCCGGTACAACCTTTACTATCGGAGCCAGAGCCAAACCGGCAGCCAGCGTACCCGCCGGTACCGATTACACCGATACGATCACCGTAGTTGCTTCAGGATCGTTCTAAAAAACTTCTCACTCAGCCCTAACTCTTATCGAATAATTACTAAAACCATCGCTTATCGCAACCATAATTTGAGTCGGGCGGAATATTCCTGTGAAAAGTTGCTTTTCACAAAAAAGTATGAGTATGATATATATGAATGAAAGTTTTCTGCCTTAGGCTGGCTTTATTTTTGATACTGGGAACTTCCTTAGTAATTTTGTCACCGCAAAAAGCTCTTGCCAAAAATGCTTACGGATTTACTTGGACAAATCCCATTGCCACTCCATCGGCTGTAGTTGTTGATACTCTAGACAATGTTTATTATGCCGGTTTTGCCGCCAGCGGCTCAGCGGATTTTAATCCCCTACCCACCCATTTGCCTAGTTCTGATGTTAAAACTGCAACCATTGGCGCGGTCTTCCTGACCAAAGTAAATTCCGGACTGTCAACCTACGGCTATAGCTACTTAATCGAAGCTGATGATCCCAAAGTTGTCAATGATAAAGTGACTTCAATTTCACTGACCAAAATGGCAACCGACAGCGCCAACAATGTTTTTCTGCTCGGGACTTTTAACGGAAATGTCGATTTTGACCCAACCGCCGGTATGGATTTTCACTCCTCAAACGGACAAACCTGGCAGTTTTTGACCGAAATAGGCAATGACGGCAGCTATAAACAAACTTATATTTGGCAAAGCCCGTATATTACTTTAAATGACCTGGCTTTTGATGAAAATAATAATATTTATGTAGCCGGAAGAATTAATAACACTACTGCCGGATCGATTAATGTTAATCTTGACCCGCTCACCGGAACCGCCCCAAAAACACTTACCAATCCCGGCGACCTGATGGCGTTTTACACCAAAATTGACGCCGGAAATACTTACGGGTTTTCCAAAACCTTTACAACTGCTAGTCCAAACACTCTCGAACTAGATCATATAGCATTAGATTCAAATAATAACGTTTTCCTGTTTGGTGTATTTTCCGCAACTGTCACTTTTGACGGCACAGCCGGACCGGATGCCAGCAGTAAAACCTCGTCAGGCGATAACGATTTATATTTGAATGAGTTTGATGCCGGCGGAACTTACGTTTCCACCTATACCATCGGCGGAACCGGCAAAGAATACGCCGGAATCCTGGCAATTGATCATGACGATAATATTTATTACAGCGGAGGTTTTAATGACACGGTTAATTTTAATCCAACCGGCGGAACAGCCGATCCGAAAACCGCAGCTGAAGGCATTGACGGACAGAATTTTCTGACAAAACTAACCAGTGACGGCACAGCCTATGGCTATACTGTTACCTGGCAAACCAGCGGCTTAAACATCGAGAAAATCGCTTTTCACGACAATTCCCTGCTTTACCTGGTTGGAGAAAGCGCTACTTCCAATCCGAGCATTGATTACAATCCGGCGGGAGGAGATCCTATTTCCGGCTTTGGGAATAATGATGCTTTTTTAACAGTTTTAAACTCTATCGACGGAACTTATAATTACACTGACGTTTGGGGCGGAGCGGACGATGAAAAAGCCACTGACGGCGCATTTGATTCTTACTATGATTTCTATGTCGCCGGTTCGACCAAAAGTCAAAGCATTAATTTTGACCCGGTAGCCAGCACCGATCCGGAAACTTTTACCGGTGGTGAAAATGGTTACATTACCCAATTTTCTTTTGAACCTTACGTACCACCTACCCAACCACCGACAGATAACGGAAACAATAATAATAACAATTCCGGTTCGTCTTCAAATTCCAACTCCGGACCTGCGACTTGCGGTGGTTCCCAACCATCTGCTCCATCCATTTTCCAGATCTGGGCAACCAAAACAACAGCCACAATGCACTTTGTGCCAAGCCAAGGTCAGCAAGATTCCTACACCATAAGCTACGGCCCCTACAATGACGCAGAAACGTATAATGTAAACTTTAGCTACTCTGATAAAAGCGGTGCCATTCCCTACACAATTAACGCTCTTAATCCCGGCACCACTTATTATTTTAAAGTCAGAGGAAACAATGGCTGCATGCCCGGCGGTTGGTCAAATACCTTAGGTCTTAGAACCGCATATGCGGTTGGAGTTACTTCGAAAGTTTATGCTTCCAGTTATGTTGCCCCGTATGGCTCTACCGTTTCCGGAGGAACAAACCTAGGCGGAGCTTGCACTCAATATACGGTTGCACCGGGCGATTCATTCTGGTCAATTGCGCAAAAGCTGCTGGGCGCAGGCGGAAGATACTTTCAGCTTTGGAATGCCAACAAACTTAAATTCCCAAGTCTTAATTCCTCATCTATTATCAGAACCGGCTGGGTGCTTTCAGTAGGCTGTTGATAAACACATTGCACGGTGATCCCGCTTGAGCGGGAGACCTCAGCGCAATTTTGACACAAGTCTAACTATCAGAAAAGATCTAACCGTATCAACTTTTTCATAATTTTAAAAATAATCTTCTTTGAAAAAATTTTCTTTATCACTCGTTTAGTGCGACTGCTAAACATCGAGGCTCGCATATGAAGTGTTTTAGACAGATTTTCGGTAAGAAGCCCTGTGGACCGTACGGATTTTCTCTTCATCCGGACTTTCAAAGTGCTCTTTGATAAAAGCCATTGTTTCCTTGGGATCCTGAGTATTAACCATAATCCCCGTTCCCACCTCAAAGCCGCCTAAATTTTTTATCCTTGGCACAATCCTTAAACTCCAACCCTTAAACGGCGATATGCAAAAATTAAAGGGAAATTCGTGGCCGTGGCGGAGGTCAAAGATCTGAATTAAACGGTACAAGCTTTTTGCCAAGTCCTTTATTTCACCGTCGGAAATCTCCGAATAGAACAAACCATCTCTTTTAGGCGCAACCCACACCTCGTCCGGCCAGTTACTGGCCTGCGGCGCAAAAATCATCAGATGCTCTGTCTCCTGGCACTCGCCTTTTTTTGGAATTTCCAAAGGCACCATCATGTCCAACTTTACAAAGTCCGGAACCACTGCCAACTGGCTGTGCGGATGCGGCAAACTTTCACCGCCTGCTTCTCCATGGTTATGAAAAATATAAACTTGCCCCTTATCCTGATGTGTTTGAAAACGCTGACGGTAGGCTTTTAGAATCAATTCCGACTGGGAAAGCGGCAATTCATCAAAGCTCTTATGGTGATCCGGGGAATGAATTATAACCTCATGAATGGGTGCAAACGGAAACTTATTATTAACTACTCTTACCAGCCATTTTTGGTCGTTGGCACGGCCTCCGATACGGTAAACTTCTTTATCGCTAAGCTCATTTCCCAAACAAAAAGGACAAGGCGGTTCCAGGCCTTTGGCAATATCGGGACGCTTTGCGCGTCTCGGCGCGGATATGATCCATTTACCGGAAATTGAGTTTTGAATAAATTTAAAATCCATAAATACTATCTACTTTTATTCTAACATTAATTGGCACATCATTTGCAAATCACTAAAAAGCAATAATTGCAAAAAAATGATTTTGTGAAAACTAAAATTCCGCTTTACATTACTGTGAAAATTCTGGAGAAATGGCTAATCGAAAAAAAGACGAATATTGTTTTTTGCCTCAAATACTGCCCTATTTTAAGTGAAAGTGATTATTACCGCTTTTTATAGGATATGAAAAGACCGATATTAGCAGTCAAAATGGTCGAGTGATATATTAAAAAAAATGTGTTTTAGATTGATTTATCAGTCTATTCTTAATTCGAGGTTTAACCGGATTTTAACTTGAAGCCAACAATAATGCGTTTCTTATCGGATTATGACTGTTGGAATTTGTGCCTGCAGTCTCCTTGCCCAACTAGCTTATTATGCCTCTCGGTAATTATTCGGGAATCAAGATATTTAGCCTCAAACTAACCTATCTTCTAGAAAATTACTCGAACGTCTATTAACTCACCCACGCCTAACTACTCTAAGTCTTTAAGCTCTACTCTAGGATATTTTTGAGTTGTCCAAAACTTTTTTATAAACATCTTCATAACCACTAACCATTTTTTCAATGGTAAAATTTTCCTCAACATGCTTTCGACAATCCTCTCTTTTAATTTGGTCTAATTTTCCTATCGCTTCCACTAATCCCTCTACTCCCTGTTTCCTTATAATCCAACTTCCCTTGCCAGGCCTGTCTTCATTGTCAGGATCTACGATAAAACCGGTTACTCCGTCTTTAATCAATTCTTGAACCGAACCCCTATTGTAAGCAATAACCGGCGTTCCGCAAGACATCGCCTCAACTAAAACCATACCAAACGGTTCGCTCCATCGGATGGGAAATAAAAGCGCTTTTGCCTTTTTCAAAAATAAATATCTGTCTTCTTTATCCAGAAATGACTCATCTTCAACGCGTCCCTTTTCTAATTCAGGTTGTATTTTGTTTTGATAATACGGCAATAATCTGTAAGCAGTATCGCCGATCATTTTAAGCGGAACGTTGGTTTTTTTTGCCGCTGCAATTGCTTCCACAACACCTTTTTCCTTGATATAACGTCCGAGAAAGGCTAAATAGCCTCCGTTCCCGTCTCCAAATTTGAACTTCTCCGTGTCAACCCCATGATAAACAACCCCGGTAGAACGGATTAACTCCTTATAATCTCTGACTTGAGATTTACTAATAAAAACATAGTTATCGTTTCTAAAATGCTCAAAACGCCAATACTCCAAATGTTCCTTTAACGGCCTTGGATCATGAATTGTGTAAATTGTTTTAATTGGAATGAGTTTGCTCACGTAATGAGCCATAAAATCGTGGTAGGCATGCATTATCTCAATTTTATTTTCTTTCGCGTGAAGATAAGCCTTGGTACACAAATCTATTTCATATTCCATTTTTGTGACCAGCTGTGCGTTTTTTGACTTGGTTATACTGTCTAACCCCCTGAATTTAGGACTTATATAATCGTGCTGAATAAGCTTTTCCTCTCCTGCTACGAGATGCGCTTTTGTTTTAGTATCGGGCGAGGCATAAACATAAACGTCATGTCCTTTGTCAACTAAACCGTCAGCAAGGCTAAGAAATAAATCTCTGACAGCAAAAATTTTATGCTTATACCTGTTTCCCATGTAGACTGACGGTAGCAACAAACCAATTTTCATTTTGCAATTGCCTCCTGATAAGCTTTTTCGTAACCGTCAACCATTTTTTCAATAGTAAAATTTTCCTCAATTCTCTTTCTAGAATTAAGACTCATCTGTTTATAATCTTCATCATTTAAATTAAAAAGTTTTTCGACGTTTGCCGCTAACCCGTCTACCCCATTTTCGAAAGAAGACAAAAATCCTGTTTTACCATCTTCAACAATTTCAGGAATACTCCCATTGTTAAAAGCAATTACCGGTGTTCCGCAACTCATCGCTTCCGCAATTACCAATCCGAAAGCTTCATCCCAATTTGGAGTCATCATAAATGCTTTTGCCCGGCCATAATAAGATGCCAGTTCTTCTTCTGTGAGCGGCTGATCTTTGCCTACTTTTCCCACCCATTGAATTTTGTCATTAAGATATGGTTTTACTTCTTTCTCAAAAAACTCAATATCTTCCACGCCACCGGACATAATCAATTTCCTGCCCGTTTTAATCGCGGTTTTAATCGCCCAAGATACTCCTTTTGCGTCCACATAAGTTCCATCGGGATTTTTTGCCTGCCCTAACCGGCCCAACCATAAAAGATAGTCTTCTTTTTTGTCCATAAAAGAAAATACGGCCGAATCTACACCGTTATAGATTACTGTTTCTATTTTTGCCTTCTTAAAGTGACTACTTTGGGAATTAGATATTCCAATTAGATGTACTTTGGGGAAAAGGCTTAAAACATCGTCATATACGCTCATTAAACCCTGCGTTAAAGACATGTGAATTGTAACAACAATCGGAGTTTTGATCTTATCGTTAGCAAAAAAATTTAAAAATTCCGGATAGCTGTGGTCATGAATAACGTCAAACTCTTCACCTATTTCTTCCAATTTTTTTTCAAATTTAACCAGATAAGCGATTTCAACATAAAAGGGGTTTTCATAGCCCTTATCTTTCTGCATATCTACAAAGCCCTTGTCAATTACCGGTATTATTTTTGCCCCTTCGACAACCGTGTCTGCCGTGCCCAGAATCGAAACATCATGCCCTCTTTTAACCAATTCGTTGGCTATTTGGTAAACAATTTTTGACCTCGAATAGGTTGTGTTTTTAGTAACATTTCGCTTAATTGTTGAGGCTAATAAAATTTTCATATTATTTTGGAATTTCCGGCATTTTCCTGTATTCTTTTGTCATAAGTACCTTCAGCTTTTCCGCTATTTGCCTAAAGTCATCTTGCGGCACTTGTGTCAAATCAACCCCTGCTAATTCATTATAATCCAATCCAGCCAGTTTAAAAGCATCAGTTGCTTGTGATTTGAGCAACGGATCTAAGTTAAGCCTCTCAACGGTAGCTTGTAAAACTCTCGGGTCCTCAACTATTCCAACATATCCAAGCCAATATGTTAAAAGATCAGGATCGCGAAGCGCTTTTGAAAATACCATTTCCAATCCCTCCCTGGCCCGTAGATCCGGATTTTTAGCATCACTCATCCAATTAAGTATTTGTTGATAGACGTCTTTGTTTTTAGCTTCAGCTACTCGCTTTGTGAGTACATCTTGGGCAGAAAGACCTTTTTCAAGCTCCGCGCCAGGCGCAAAAAGACAGGCAATGTCTTCACCCCGCGGAACGTGAAAATCTGCAGCAAGAACTCCCGTCTTTATCTTTCCGTTAAGAATTTCCTGTCCCTGATCCGAATTCATGCTATTGGCAAAATTTTCCAGCGTATTTGTCGACCGGTCCTCTGTGACAATAGCCGAATCAATGGACTTTCCATAAAGCTCCTCATACATTGGACCAAATCTTCGTCTAATTATATCCGCCATAAGCTGTGCTTCGGAAGGCCAATTGTCTATTCGCTGAGGAGAAAGTTTTTCTTCGGCCCACTTAGGTTTAGTTTTCCCGCCGGATAACAACAACTTATCTGTATAACCTGAAACCAAAGCATATCCGGCACTCAAAGCATTTTCTCTTCCCCATCTGTTGAGACCAAATCTGCCAAGTTGTTGCCACTCTGCTAATTTTGCGTCTACCTGAACCGGATCTAAGCCCTCAAGCTCAGAAAGATAAGCATCTCCCTCGACTACTCTAAAATCCGGTTCGGTATTATGAAGCGGATCTGTTTTAAAATCTGCCCAAGTTTTTTGCATAGCAGGATCTAGATCTTCTTCTCTTAAAAGCGGCTTAACCGGACCCTGGCCTAGCACAATTAATAAATCCACGGATTTTCTGGCTTCAACTGTTACTAACTTTTTGGGTTTAGCTTCGCTTGAGGCTTGCATTTTTTCTGTCTGCCCGGGAGAAACACTTGCGTCTGGAGTTTTTGGATTGACTTCGGCCGAAGCTTGAACTGAATTTCGCTGATCGGCAGAAGCCACTGCTTCCGAAACCTGGCTTACTTCACTCAATTAAGTTACTTTTGGGCTTTGCGTAGAGCCTGATTAGCCGAACGCATTAAGTTAGATAACGCAGGATTTTTACCCCTAACCACGCTTAAATATTCCGTGGTTGAATAAGTAAACTTTTTGTATATATCTTCAAATTGCGAGGCTATCTTTTCCCAGGTAAAATTGTCCTTGATGGTTTTTGTGGCATTCTCCGAAATCCTTTTCCGTAAATCATCGTCCAATAAAAGCATGTTTACTTTTTCCGCAATGTCTTTTGAGCTTCGCGGCCTCACAAAAAATCCATTTTCTCCCTCTTTTATGACAGATACTATTCCTCCTTTTTTTGTCGCGACAACCGGAGTTCCGGCCGCCATAGCCTCAAGCATGGTTAAACCCAGTGGCTCCGACCATACGCTTGGGGAAACATACACATTAGCTCTTTCGTAGAATGCGTGGAACAACTCCGACTCGTCAGCCCTAACATACCCCAACATAATTACGTTTTCCAGCTTTTTTGCCTTAATTATGTCTTCAAGTCTTGCTTTATCATAACCTCCGCCAACTATTAAAACTGTTCCCTTAATATCCTTAGCCGCATTTATCAAATACTCGACTCCTTTATTTTTAGTCAATCTGCCTGTAAATAAGACGACTTTTTTATCTTTGAGGCCGTATTTCCTATCTATCTGTTCAATTTTCTGCAAATTTCCTGTAAAATTGCCCATATTTACTCCTCCCATAATTACTTTCGTTTTACCGTTTAGGTTTTCCCCAAACATGTCTAAATACTTTTGCTTGGTAAATTCGCTTACTGCGGTAATATAACGGGCAACCCCGTTTGCATCATTAATAAGACCGATGAATCTTCTATCTTGCTCCAGATATTCGAGATCGCTTCCGTGAGTGGTAATAATAAACTTAATCCCGTAAAGGATTTTTAGAACACGGGCGATTCCCGGCAAAAAAGCGGTATGGAAAACATGGATAATTTCGGGATTAAATTGATAAACCGCATCCGAGCTTGTTTTAAGATAGCTTAGATAAATTTCTCCCAGCTCAAGACCATTCATGTCGGAGAATTTTTTTGATTTTGGAAGCTCCGGATGCCCAACGAAAACACCGTTTTGCGGAGGATTAGCCACGAAATGTTTAACGCCCGGTAACCGTCTTTTATCCGGTGAAACAATCGCAATTTCATGACCTCTTTTAACCAATACCGATGTAAGCTCTCTTAAGAAAGCGCCGCTGCCATTTCCCCATAAAGGAAAAGGATATAAAAATAGTATTCTCATTCTTGTAAATTATATCATTTAACGGAGCATTTTTCTTTTATGACCAAAAAAATGAAAGTGATAAGTTTAAGCTGCCTTTTTATTCTCCAGGGTTGGATGATAAGACGGAACAACCATTCAAGCCCAAGTTTTCGGATAAACTTGGGCGCGCGCCTAACTTTACCGCTAATAAAATCAAATGCTCCGCCGACGCCGATAACTACTTTTGCCGGGAGCCGATTGAGGTTCTCCGAAATCCAAATTTCCTGTTTTGGAGAACCAAACGCAACAAAAAGAATGTCCGTTTCCGGATATTTCTTGGCGTTGTCCCATTCGGTTTCCGTGAAGCTTATTTTTAAATTTACGTACTTTTCACGTAAGCACTCAGCTGTTTTGACTGCTACGTTAGGCCCGGCACCGAGAAAGCCCACCGTTATAGGCTTTTTTGATATCTCGCGGCATAGCATTTCCACCAAATCAACACCATGTATCCTCTCCTTTAGAGGTTTTGAGAGTAGTTTGCCTGCCAATACCACTCCTATACCGTCAACCAAGGCTAATTTGGCGTTGTTGAGGATCGTTTTGTAGTTACTATCTTTATTGGCAATAACCAAAAGTTCGGGGTTAGGGGTCACAACATAGTACTTTTCGGTCTGTTTTTCTAGACCTGTAACAATAAACTCCAGGACTTGCTCTTTTGTGGCATCCGTAAACCCAACTCCCAGTAAAAAAATTTTGTCAAAATTCGTCATTTTACTATAAGGCAGAATCTGAAAAATTACTTCAGTTTAAAAACCGTTAATTTGAACATATTTTTTATTCAGATATTCTAACCTTGTTCTACGCTTACCCGCTTATAAGTGTTCTGTTTTATATAACAACGTCAATCTAAATACTATAAACTTGATTCTTGTGAAAAATATATCTGAAAATATGTATTCTTAAAATTTTCCACGTTGTTAAAAACAATTATAAGTCTTATTTTCTTGCGATGCTTCTTTTGTAGAGTTCGATGTTTTCCAAAGCGACCCCTGTTCCCCTAACGACACAAAGCAATGCGTCTTCTGCCAAATGACACGGCACACCTGTGACCTTTGTCATTAACTTATCAAAGTTTAAAAGAAGCGATGTCCCCCCCGACATAACCACTCCCTTATCGATAATGTCGCTTGCCAGTTCCGGCGGCGTTTGCTCCATTACTCCTTTTACCGCCGAAATAATGTCAATTAAAACCGGATAAATCGCTTCATTAACTTGCGCTTCATTTAACTCAATTGTCCTAGGCAATCCGGTAATTGAGTCGCGCCCCCGGATTTCGGTTTTCTTTTGGTCGGAAACTTTCTTTTCCTCCAAAAATGCGTTTCCCATGTTAATTTTGATTTCTTCCGCAGTTCTCTCCCCAACCAATAAATTAAATTTTCTTTTGATGTAATTGGCAATGGCTTCATCGATTTTGTTACCTCCGACTCTGACTGAACTGTGAACTACCACGCCTCCCAAAGAAATAACTGCTGCTTCGGTTGAACCTCCACCGATATCAACTATCATGTGTCCGGCCGGCTGAGCAATTGGGATTTTAGCGCCGATGGCCGCGGCCAATGGTTCCTCTATTAAATAAGCAACTTTTGCCCCGGCAGACATCGTGGCGTCCAAAACCGCGCGTCTTTCCACCTGAGTAACACCTGACGGAATACAAACCATGACTTCGGGCTTAAAAAAGCGGGATTTTCCCGCAGCTTTATCAATAAAATAGGAAAGCATTGCCTCTGTAATAGTATAGTCGGCAATGACACCGTCTCTAAGCGGCCGCATCGCGACAATATTCCCCGGAGTTCTGCCCAACATTTCCTTGGCTTCTTTACCAACCGCAACAACCCGGTTTTCTTCGGCAGTAACCGCCACAACCGTTGGCTCGTTTAAAACAATTCCCTCTCCCGCCACGTACACCAGTGTATTCGCAGTACCCAAATCTATTCCAATGCGTTTCGAAAGTGCCATAATATTTTGTTTTAACTATATCAAAAGATATACTTAATATATCAATTTGAACTATAGCTTACTTTTGATTATAGAACTTCTCCCTGATACCTTGCAAGAGCTATTGTTAGCTTGTATAATGCGGGTATGTTCCACATAAAGAAACAGATCGCTATCCCCGTTTTAATTGTTTTATTTTTACTGATCGGAACCGGCTTAGTAATTCTATTTGGAAAAGGTTACTCTTTAAATCTTAACGGCAACGGCCCACTTTTATCCGGTACCGGACTTTTGGTAGCCACAAGCGCGCCTGACGGCGCAGAGGTTTTAATTAACGGACATTTGACAACCGCCACCGACAACACCATTAACCTAGCCCCCGGCGACTACGACATCAAAATCTTTAAAGAAGGCTATTTCCCATGGGAGAAAAAAATTACCATCAAAAAAGAAGTTGTTAGTAAGGCCGATGCGCTACTTTTCCCTACCGCTCCTCAACTAACCAGTATTACCAACGTCGGAATCGAAAATCCGGTGCTGGATCCAACCGAAACCAAACTTGCTTATACGGTAGCTTCGCAATCGGCAAGTAAAAACGGCATTTATGTTTTGGATATGAGCTTAAGACCAATTATAACTTTGCAAAACGCTTCAACTCAACTGGTTGATGACACACTGGTTAGTTTTTCCAGCTCCAATCTAGCCTGGTCTCCTGACAGCACCCAAATCCTGGCAACCATCCCGGGAGACGCTTTAGCGGCTACCTATCTCCTAACGACCAATGGCATGAACCAGGCCCCGCAAGATGTCACTGAAACGATTGCCTCGGTTAATACTGCGTGGCAAAAAATAAAGCTTGAAAAAGACACCGCTCAGCTAAACAGTTTGCCGAAAAAATTGAGGACTGTCGCCGCGGCCAATTTTAACATTTTGGAATGGTCGGCCGACGATACGAAAATATTGTATGAAGCTTCACAGTCAGCCTCAATTCCTTTGATTATTACTCCGGCTTTAATCGGCACCGACTCAACACCGCAAGTAAGAGATATTAAAAAAGGTGAAGTTTATGTCTATGACCTTAAAGAAGACCGCAATTACTTAATTTTGAACTCCTTACCGGCTATGTCGGGGAATGAACAACAGCTGCCGCTGATGTGGTATCCGGATTCAAAACATTTGGTTTACGTGCATGATGCAAAAATTGACATGATGGAATATGATGCCGGTAATCCAACCACAGTTTACGCCGGACCGTTTGTTAATACTTTTGTTTTCCCGTGGCCGGATGCAACCAAGCTGGTAATCTTGACAAACTTGGGCAACCCCTCCATTTCTCCAAACCTGTATACGATCGGGCTGAAGTAAATTTTGATTTAAAGTGCGGGGAGATACAAAATTTTCGCTGCTTTCATTCGAATTTCCCAATATCAGGTCTGCTTATGAGTGGCTTGAGCTGAAAGCGAGAAAATTTTCGTGTCGACCTCAGCACGCCAGCTACTTCGGAGAAGCAAACACCAAGAGTCTTTGAAAAGTAGTACCGGGCGGCCAGCAAGTTTGAAGCACCAGCTGCTGCTTATTCTGTTTTTGACTGTCAACTAAATTCGAAACGTCTGACGGATCCACTATTTTTGAGCCGGTTACCACATAATTATACCGCTGATTTTTATAAAAAATTACCACGTCGTCGCCTTTTTTTAAGTCTTTGAGAAGGTAAAAAACCGCATTGTAACGGCCGACATCCCAAAAATTATCGGTCGAGTGAGCAAACAGATAAATGTTGCCGGCCATTCCCGGAAAAACACTACCTGCGGCATGCGCCACGCCCTGCATTAAAATAGGCAAAAATTTGTTTTGATCGGACGGATCAACATTGGGAAAAATTTTGGCAGTGGCGCCGATTTTAGGTATCAAAATAGAAAAAGATGTATCGGAAGGCATCAATTCCTGCACTTTTGGACCAGACAGCACTTGGGCAAAATTATCTATTCCTGCGCTTTGTGTTTTTGGCAATTCCGAATTTGGAACATTAACTATCTTAGAACTTTGAACTTGGAACTTTGAACTTACCACGTAGTGGATTCCCCTCGCCTCTGCCACACGGAAACTAACTTCGTAATAGATGGCCGGGCCAAACGTGGCAATAATGCCAAAAATTGCAAATAAAACCAAAAAATTGCCGATGGTGCGCAGAATCAAAAACCGAAGCATTTCGCTTCTTTTCATATTTTTATTGTAGCTTTGTTGATATTAAAACACAAACGAAGAATTAGCTTATGCTGCTTGCTCTTGAGCTACGTCATTGCTAACCGCCGGTTCTGTTGATGAATTTCCTTCCGCAAAATATCTGCTTTTAAGAAATTCCGTAAACGCCATCATCTCCGCCCTACGGGTTAATAGAAGTGTTTGTGCTTCTTCAGGGGTAAGATTAGCCGGTTTTGAATTTTCTGGCCCAGCTGTAAGTATTTCTCCATCTTCGGATACATTAAGCTTTACGTCCTCTTGAGCATCTCTACCAACATAAAATTCGTTTAGTAATACTTGTACTTGCTGCCCCTGTTTTTTAGTCTCATCCACCCATGCTTGAAATTCTGGTGTTCTTCCGTTTTTCGCGGCTTCAGCACGAGCTTCTTTCTCTATAGCAACATTAGTGGCATTAGTAACACCATCACTTGTTTTTAATTTTTCTACGGGAATTCCGTATTTATCTGCTATCCGTTGGTAGACTTTCGCTTGATCTATAAATAGATTATCAGTTTCAGGTATATTTGGCGCAATAATAGCAGCCCAAGGTGCCAATTCTCCAGAATCAAGATGCCCTTCACAAGAAGCACGAGTATTAAATCCACTCAGGTTAAAGCAACAACCGTATCCTTTACTCCTTCGTCAATTCCTGTTCCCTGGCTATCTACTACCTTATCTATTTCCGCCCGTTTAGCGTCCCATGCAGCCTGTTTTTCTGCGATATCTGTATTGGGTTGTATTTCAGGTTTTGGAGCTTCGGCAACGGGTTGCACAGGAGGCGTTTGGGGTTCGGTTGAATTTAAAACTGCTGCTGTTGCTTCTGCCATAAATTAATACTATATGACTAAAGAAGTGCTTGTCAATAAAATTCCTCCATCTTTCCATATATAGCTTTGTTTGTGTTAAAATACAATTAAGTCCCCGTAGCTCAACGGATAGAGTAGTCGCGTCCTAAGCGATCGATGCAGGTTCGATTCCCGCCGGGGATACAAAACAGAATGCCCATATGCTATCCGAGAGGTATGCTATAATGTAAATATGAATTTGCAACTTGATAATAAAAGCACTCACTTAAAAGGTCTTCTAGGCGAAATAGAGTTTGTTCGTCACTTCTTAAAAGAGGGCTGGAATATTTATAAACCATTTGATCAAAATTGCAGAGCGGATTTACTTATCGAAAAAGAAAATAAGTTTAAAAAGATTCAAATTAAGTACTGCACCCCTTACAAAGGAGTCTTACGAGTAGAACTAACCCACCCAGGCAAAGACAGAAAACCTTATTGTCCTGACGATATTGATGCAATTGGTGTTTTTGATGCAAAAAATGAAAATTTCTATTTAATTCCATTAATGGATATACTTCCCAAACAAGAAATATGGATTCGCGTAGATGAGACTACTAATAAACAACAAAAAAATATTAATTGGGCAAAAAAATATAAAATTTAATTTTCGGAGTGTAGTGAATCGGCATCACGCTGCGTTCGGGACGCAGAGATAGAGGGTTCAATTCCCTCCACTCCGACTTTTCGACAAGCTCAGAGTCTGCGACGTAAGCAAAAAAGAAAGATAACTTAATAGAATTTGGTAAACCGGAAGTTTAGCCTTGTGGTTTTATAGTAAGTCCTGCTACTGGAACTGCCGACTCTCCGGGGAACGGATCATGCTCTTCTTCTACTTTATTACTCAACGCCTCTAAATCCCTTCCTAAAGCGCTATTAAAACGCTTATCTAATTCTATTGCGTAAGATGACATTGTTGAACCTGATGGTTCTTCTCCAAAACCATGTAAAGGATCTTCCCTGCCAACAGCTCCACCCGGAACTAAATCCCGCTGCGAAGGTCTTGGTTAATCCATGTCTGGTGTCATAATCCAGCTGTTATACTTTTGCTTTTTGCTTTAGTCAATTATTAAAAGTTGCCAATCCTTATTAAATCTGTTTATAATAAATTATGGCAGAAGCAGCAGTAGGACCTACACAAGCTGATATAACACCGGCAGTCGAACCCGGTGTCCCAAATTTAAGCGGATTACCGTTAAAACCCGAAGCGCAAGCAATACAGACTGCATTAACCGATAATTCCGCTAATGCTGCCGAATCAACCACTCCGATAACTCCTGCAGAACCGGATATTCACGTAGAGCCATCTACACTTCCTCCTTTTCAAAGCGAACCGCACTCAGGTGTCGATTTACCATCGGCCAAAAGGCCCTTTCAGGATTCCCAACCAATACCTGCAGTCCAAACGCAAACTTCTAAACCGGAATCTGATACTTTACATTTAAAACCTTGGGTGCACGGAGAACTAAATCATGATGCCGGAAACGATACAGTCAAGGCGCTTAGGGACGCCCACAATCGCAACACCAGCGGATGGAGAAATGCAGTAAATAGCTTGCTTGTAAAAGCCCATCTCAGGGCTCCAACTCCTGAAATTCAACCCGTAGAATCAGTTATTAAACCTGATACTTTTCCGCCCAAACCCGATGCTGTGGCGGTCATAGCGAAAGAACCGCAGACACCCGAGGTTGATGCAAACGCAGCAGCGGAAGAAGCAGCCAGACAGGCACTTGAAACAATTCAAAAAGCTATTGCTGACACCCGTATAAAAGAAGCAGAACAAGCATCTGTTGAACCGGCTGCGGCCGAACCTGCTTCATCGGAAGTAGCGGCAGCTCCAGCAACGGAAGCGATAGTGAAAACAACAGTAGCCGCAACTAAACCGGCAAGGCCCGCTAGAAGAAGAACTATGACAACTAGACCTGCTAAACCCGCGGAAGAAGTAGGAGAAGTACAAGTTAGCATAGCGCCAGACGAACTAAACGCGTCCCCTGCCCCAACCAATCAATAATTTGCAATTATTTTTTAAACCTGTTTTAATATAGTTATTATGCCAGGAGACGCACCACCAAACATCGATAGCGGAATAGCGCGAATACCAGTAGCGGATAAGCCGCCTACGCTCAAAGATGCGCTAACAACCCATGGAGATGTCGAAAAGGCCGCAGCAGTTGCAGAAGGAAGACCGCCTGACGTTTCCGTTGCTATTATCAACGCAGTGAGTGCTCTAGATACAGCAAGCAATACTGGCGCGGATGTTGTTCCATTTCCTAATGCTGTAGCGCCTGCTGTAGAACCGGAAACAGCTGTAATTGATCCAAATACAGCAGATGCTTTAGCAGAATTACAACAAACTGTTGAAACTTCATCCAATCCGGCCGCAACTATTGAAGCGTCTGCTATACCAACATCTCAGCCTACCGCTGAATCAGTAGCCCCTGCGGTGCCCACCAACAAAGCTGAGCCAACATCAATTGAATCAGCCGCACCCGCCCATATACCGGGCCAACCATATGTTCCTCCGCAATCACCAATTTTAGACAGAATGGCAAAACTTGCCGGAACAACTACGGAAGAAATAGCAAAAACAGTTGTCCAACCTGCTCCTCAGGCAAACGTAGAAATTCCGGCAGGTGTAGAACATGTAAAATATGCAAATCCAACCTTAGACGCTGTAACTTTAGACAAAGATATAGCTAAAGCAAATGCCAAGCCCCGGAAAAAAATCTTCGGAATTTTTTAAACCCGCGCCATTATTTACATAATTCACCGACTTGCAATCTTTAAAAAGTTATGCCATTATATTTTCCTATGGAAGAAGACCATAAACTGACAAAAGACGAAAAAAAAGCTTTAAGAAAGCTGGAATGGCAGGAAAAATCCAAAGCCGAAGCCAGGAATGCTAAAATCAAAAAGTTTTCTATTTGGGGCGGAGTAATTTTAGTACTTTTAGTCGTAGTTTTTGTTTTATTCCAAACAGTAACCGCTTCCCCATCAACTCCCAACATTAAAATCGCGCCGGTTTCAAATAGAGATATCACCAACGGCAACTCAAAAGCCAAAGTAACTTTACTTGAATACGCGGATTTCCAGTGCCCTGCCTGCGCCGAATATAATCCGATTGTGGAGCAACTCTTAAAAACTTACGGCAATAAACTTTTTTATGTTTATAGAATGTTTCCACTTGTGAATGCCCATCCGAATGCTTTTGTCTCAGCCCAAGCTGCTTATGCCGCTTACAAGCAAGGAGCTTTCTTTAGCTACGACGACATGCTTTTCACAAAACAAACCGAGTGGGCAGATTTACAAGATCCCACAGTAGCACTTGCCGATTACGCCACGCTTTTAAAGCTTGACACCAATAAATTTAAAACCGATATGAATGCGGCCCAAACCAAAAAATACGTCCAGGATTCGGAAACGCAAGCTCTAAACGAAGGCATTAATCAAACTCCGAGCTTTTTTATTAACGGTACTTTTATTCAAAACCCGGCCGATTTTGCCGGTTTTAAACAATTAATTGATGACGCGCTTTCAAAACAATAAACTTATTCTTTATTCCCTAATTTTGGCCTTTCTAGGCTTCTTGGATTCTGCATATTTGACAATTGAACACTATAAAAATCTCACTCCGCCTTGTACGCTACACGGCTGCGAGAAAGTGCTGACCAGCGCCTTTTCGATGATTGGCCCAATTCCTGTAGCGCTTTTGGGTGTGATTTTTTATCTTGCTGTGATAATTATTTGCCTGATGATTTTAATTGAGGGAATGAAACAATTGATAAAATTTTTTCACCTGATAATTGCGGTCGGATTTTTGGTTTCGGTGGTTTTGTTTTTGATTCAAGCTGTAATTTTACACGCTTTTTGCCAATATTGCTTATTATCTGAAGCTGTTTCAACCGGCTTGTTATTCCTGTCGCTTCTAAAACTCCGCGAAGAAAGAAAAAGTGTTTAGCGCGGGGAATTTACAAAATTTTCGCTGCTTTCACTCGAACATTTTAACTTCAAAGTCCATTGATAAATAAACTTGAGCTGAAAGCTAGAAAATTTTCGTAAATGACCTCAGCGCGTAGCTAAAAATCAGGGCTAGATATATTCTTCCATTCTCTTGTAGCTTTGGATTTCTTCGGGTGTAAACCAGAGAGCTTTTTCAACATTTGCCTCTTCCAAACTGGCTGAAATATGCACAACATTCATTACTCCCCGCTTTTCCTCGTTGGCATAAGCTGCCGAATCGGTTGAGAAATCTCCGCGGATTGTTCCCGGGAGCGCCGAAACCGGCATTGTCGGTCCGGCTGCTGTAACTACGTTTTCAACCGCATGCTTTCCCTCCAGAATCATTGCCACCATCGGTCCCGACTTAACATAATCAAACAGCCATTTTCTGACCATTTTTCCAAGCTCCATCGGATCGTCGGTTCCCAAATCTTTAACCGCATCCTTTCCGTATTTTGTATATGTCGAGAGAGTTTTTTCTCCCCATCTAAGAAGTGTTTTAGGATCATTGGCGTTGTAATGCTTAAGAAGTACGTCTTCTTTAGCGGAAACCATTTTGAGGGCGACAATTTTTAAGCCCATTCTTTCGAAGCGGCCAATTAATTCCCCAACTAAGCCTCTTTTTACGCCATCCGGCTTAACCATTACGAATGTTTGTTCCATTATTTAGAATTTTAACAATTTTTCAAATCTTTGTCTATCGTCAAAATTGCCAATTACTGCCAAATTGAGTTGTTCCTCCTTGAAATACTTTTGCGCCACGTTTTGGACGTCATCAACCGTAATTTTGTCGATTTTGGCAATAATTTCCTCAGGAGTTTCGATTTTCTTCTCTAAAATCTCTGCCTGGGCAAAAAATCCTGCCACAGACCTACTATCTTCCAATTCTAAAACAAAATGCCCCTTGAGATATTCTTTCGCTTTGTTTAGCTCTTGAACTGTGATGCCTGAATTTGAGCCTGAAATCTTAGCGTATTCACTTACAATGACCGAAATTCCCTCTTCAACCCGTTTTGGATCTAAACCCGCGGTTGAAACCAAATTTCCCACATCCAAATAATGCTCCGAGCCGGTTCTAACGTAATAAGCCAGTCCCCGCTTTTCTCTGACTTCGGAAAAAAGGCGTGAACTCATTCCTCCGCCTAAAATCGCCGAAAGTACCGATAAGGCGTGTTTTTCTTCGTTGTCGACTGAAACCGTGCGGAATCCAATGCCGATATGCACCTGTTCTGTAGTCTTTTTTTGTACAAAAAGAGTCGGTTTGATCTGGTTTTCTACTTGTTTTTCATATCCAATGGTATCAAAAGATGGCATTTCGCCAAAATACTGTTCGACTTTAGATTCAATTTCAGTTGTATCAATTCCACCAGCCACAACTACTGTTAAATTTCTGGCGCTATACAAACTTTTTAGATAATCCAAGAAATTCTGCCTATTTATGCCGTTTATAACCTCTTTGGTGCCAATAATTTCCCTGCCCAACGGCGTATCGCCATACAAAAGAATTTCGTACAAATCGCCGATGTGCCTGCTCGGCGTATCTTCATAAAGATTTTTTTCCTCCAAAATAACACCTTTTTCTTTGTCGATTTCGGTTTGATCGAATTTTGAATGCTGAAGCATGTCGGACAAAACATCCAAGCACAAATCCACATTGGTTGCGGCTGCTTTAACATAATATCCGGTAATTTCTTTACTGGTAAAGGCATTACATTCTCCGCCGACGCCGTCAATAAGTGAAGCAATGTCCATGGCTGACGGCCGTTTTTCCGTGCCTTTAAAAGCCATATGCTCTAAAAAGTGGGAAATACCGGTGTTTTTTGGAGTTTCGTAACGTGAACCGGCTCCTACCATAACCATGGCTGTTGCCGATTCGAATGATGGCATCGGAATCGTAATTACTCTTAAACCGTTAGTGAGGACTTTACGTGTATATTGCATCGTGAGGATTATTATAACAAGTTAAGGAAGTTTTTGAAATAGATCACATATATTTATTAATTCCAATTGATTTATAAATGTGTTAATTAAATTATTGACTAATTATGTTAATAGGGGTAAAATGACAACTCACTTGACAAGTTTTGCAAAAAGTGTCTTACTAGAATATAGAAATGGAAATTTTGAGACTGCCCAACCATTACTATTGCCTCTATATTCTACGAAACTTTTCTTGTAGTAGCACATTAAAAGATAAAAGTTAGACGACCTCCAAGTGATTTGACGAGCGTCATGAGGAATGAACTAAGTTACATTAGTTCTTTCGTTTTATTTTAAAACGAAAATACCTGGATTTCTTTGGGAATACCAAAGTACCGTCTTTCTTCCTGTAGTACGGACGGAAGATGTAGTAGTAATCCGGTTCTTGAGTTAAAATCATATAGTTCCTCCTTTCTTTGAAGATTCTTGGAGGTCGCCTGGCTTTTACCTACCACTTTTGCCACGAAAAATAACCTTTCTTAAAGGCTTTTTAATGCGACAACGCACTCTTATATTTTCTAAATCTATTGTATTAAATTGGGAAAAACAGAAACTTCGTTCAGGCATTAAAATGCCTTCTTGGTTCTGTATTGTATAGGGGAATAAAACTAAAGTGATAAAATTACGATACTCTGAGCGCAAGGCTAGGCTCGAAAGCCATTCAGTGGCTAGGTATTAACCTAACCCGGCCCTCAGAATATCGCAAAGTCTGAATTTATTCGATTTTCTACAATACCTTATTGTTAAAGTGCTACTTTTAATCTATCTAATTATATCATAGGAGTACGAAATTGGTCAAGTTATTACCTAAGACTATTTGAAGCCAAATGAATTCTTACATGTGCTCCGGGGAGGAAACGCCGAGAAGATCCAAGGTATTTTTGAGCGCAATTTGTGTAGCCTTGAGTAAGGATAATCGTGCTTGAGTCAACTTGACGTCGTCTGAAATAACCAACTGTTTTTCATAAAACTTATGGAACAAATTAGCAATTTCCAAAACATAAGTGGTTAGAGGATTTACCTCCAAAGTCTTTGTGCTTTCCTCTATTAAATACGGGAGTTTGAGCAAATGGCGGATCAATTCTATTTCTTCCGGCGTTTTGAGAAGCGATAAATCCGCAACGTCTTGAGTTTTGAAATCCGGCGCCTTTTTAAAGATCGAGCAAATTCTGGAATAGGCATATTGAACATAAAAAACCGGGTTGTCAGATGCGCGTTTTTTGGCGAGTTCCAGATCAAAATCCATGTGTGTTTGACTTCTCGGTGTAAGTAAGAAAAAGCGGAACGCATCCTTACCGACTTCATCCAAAACCT
>Ga0182027_10004645_pt1 | contig 21202 bp, 13 predicted proteins | sample 712E1DmetaG_FD_121300 | JGI IMG/M metagenome (GOLD analysis project Ga0182027, IMG submission 121300) | Permafrost microbial communities from Stordalen Mire, Sweden - 712E1D metaG (Illumina Assembly) | ecosystem: Environmental > Terrestrial > Soil > Wetlands > Permafrost | place: Sweden...
AGGTTCATGAAAATCAGGGAGGGTTTCGACCACAGTTGGTCGGTCAGCCAGGGTTGGGCAGGGATACCGACCAGCTTGAGGATCAGGTTCAAAATGCCCGAATCTTTATCGAAGATCCACACCCACAGCAGGATATTGGCGATGGTAGGGATCAGCACCGGCAGGTAGAAAATGGCCCGGAAAATGTTGACCCCGCGCAGCTTCTGGTTGAGCAAAACCGCGGCGGACAGCGAGGCGATCAACCCCAGGGGCAGGTCAAAAGCGACCATGAATAGGGTGTTGCCCATACTTTGCCAGAACAGCGGGGTGTGGACCATATTGACATAATTGGTCGTGCCGATCCAGGTCGGAGGGCTCATCACCGAGAATTTGGTAAAGCTCAAAAAAGCCGAAGCGATCATTGGCCCAAATGTAAAGATCGCGAAGCCCAGCAGCCACGGCAAAATAAAGAGGTAAAAGGCGATCGTTTCCTTCTGACGCGGCTTATACCCCTTCTTAAGCGGCCCTGGGACAGTTGCAGTGGCGCTCATCCACACCTCCTAAGAGAATTCACTTTTTACTACCTTGACAATGTCACATTCAATAATAAACGATCTTCATTTTATTAATGTGGCATTGTCAAACTACTAAAAAAAGTGAGTTTCCGATGAACCATTATTAATAGAAATAATCTGGGGGAGGTTTAGCTTTTTGTGGCAGCCGCCTCCCCCAGATTTTAGATCATCCTCCAATTAACTTTTGACTAATGGCCCAACGAAATCCTGGATTTCTTTGAGGCCCTGCGCAACCGGTTCCTTGCCATTGAAGAGATCGGTGGTCTTCTGGGTGATGAAGTCATCCACCTGCTGCTGGTTGGCGTAGGCCGGCCAGCGGTGACCGTAATCGAACTCTTCCTTCAGGTCGGCAATGTGCGCCGGCGGAGGCGTGGCGAAGGATGGGTAGGCAGACTTGAGGATCGGGACGGCCCAGTGCTGGCTGCCCTCGAAGGTCTGGCCTTCGGAGTTGAAGTATTTAATCAGTTTGAAGGCGTCGTCCGATACCTTGCTGGTAGCATTCATCGACCAGCCAATGCCGTCCGCCATCACGCCGCGCGCCTTGGGGCCCTTGGGAGGCACAGTCACGTCCCACTGGAAAGTCTTGATGTTCTGCAGGAAAGGCAGGAGTTGGTAGGTGCCCACGCGGCCAATGGCAGCCTGTCCGGCCTGGAAGGCGCTGCCATTGAATTTCTGCGCGGCAGCCGGGGAGGGGGATACCATGTTCTTGTTGATCAAGTCGGTCAGGAACTGGAACGCTTCGACGACAGCCGGGTCGGTGAAGTTGGGGGTAGTGTAGTTATCTTTCCAGTAGTCCGTCCCGTTCTGGTAAACCAGGCAGGACCAGCCGCTTTCCTCATCCAGGGACATTTCAGCGCCCCACTGGACCACATTGGTTACGTCAAAGCCGGCGTCGGTCGGGCCCTTGCCGTTCTTATCCTTGGTGAGCTTCTGCGCTACTTCCACCAGCTTGGTCCAATCCCAGGTGTTATCCGGATAGGGCTCGCTGGCCTTGTCGAAGATGTCTTTATTGTAGCACATTGCCTGGATGGTGAGGCACATGGGGAAGCTGATCAGTTTGCCCTGATAGGTGAACTTCTCGAAGGGCACGGCGACGTAGTCAGCCATCTTAATGTCAGAATTGGCGGCGAGGTAAGGAGTCAGGTCAGCCAGAACGCCCTGGGGCCCGAACTGCAGAGTGTAGTTCGACATTTCCAGTACGTCGGCAGCAGTGCCGGCCGAGAACTGGGTGGGCAGCTTGGTCCAGTAAGTGGTCCAGTCAACGTATTCAATATTGACTTTGTTACCTTTATCCTGGTAGGGTTTGACCCACCCATTGAAGTATATGATATCAGGGGGTCCGGCCCATACACCTAAGCGGACAGTATTGCTCGACCCAGCCGGGGGCGCCTGTGTGGGTTGAACGGCAGCAGGAGCCGTAGCTGCACCAGCAGCTGCGGGGGCCTGAGTTGCAGCAGGCTGCGGGGCGCAAGCAGCCAATACGGCTCCGCCGGTAGCCAGCGTAGCCATGCGCAAAAAGTCTCGTCGAGTTAAACTCTTAGCCATGAACTTCCTCCTTCGAAATGTAGGTCGATTAAATTGTGAAAAACGTGGAAAAGCTTTCGCTGTGAATATTATAGGATAGATACTTATTAAATGCAAGTAATTTATCTTAATTAATTTGTGTGCGCCTTGGCCGAAACAAGATAAAATCAAAGAAAGGGATTAACCACACGCTCTTCAGCGCACCCGAAGGGGTGAAGGCACAAAGAACACAAAGGAAGAGGAAGGAAAGAATAGGAAGAAAGTAGGAAAATATTGTGCTTTTGTAGTTAGGTTTTGTCTTTTCTTTCCATTCCTTTTTCTTCTTTGTGATCTTTGTTAACTTCGTGCCTTTGTGGTTAATCTCTTCTCTGGAGGAAATTTGACCGATAAATTTCGCGCAGTCGTCGCCGGGCACATTTGCCTGGACATGATCCCTAACCTGGAGCATCTCAAACCGGGCCAGTTCAGCGAGATGTTTAAACCCGGGCGCCTGATCGTGGCCGGGGCGGTCACCTTTGCGCCGGGCGGGCCGGTTCCCAACACCGGCATCGCCCTGCACCGCCTGGGCGTGCCGGTGGACCTGATCGCCCGCGTGGGGGCCGACCCGTTCGGGCAGATTGTGCGTGAGATTATCGCCGCCCAGGGCGCCCACCTGGCGGAAGGCATCACCACCGACGAGCGTGCTTCCACCTCGTACACGGTCATTATCAACCCTCCCGGCATGGACCGCTTTTTCCTGCACTGCCCGGGCACCAACGACATTTTCAGCGCTGAAGATATCGACTACGATCTGGTGGGCCAGGCGGGCATCTTTCATTTTGGCTATCCACCGATCATGCGGCGCATGTATATAGAAGGTGGCGCCGGGCTGGAGCAGGTTTACCGGCGGGCCAAGGCCACCGGGGTGACTACATCCCTGGATATGACCCTGCCCGACCCCTCCTCGCCCGGCGGGCTGGCAGATTGGGCCGCCATCCTGGGTCGGGTGCTGCCTTACGTGGATATTTTTCTGCCCAGCATCGAGGAATTGCTATTTATGCTCAGGCGCCAGACCTACGCCGACCTGTTGCGCACTGAAGGCGAGGGCGGCACCGGCCTGCTGGAACAGGTGACCCCCGAGCTGCTGGCCGATGTGAGCAGCGAATTATTGCGCCTGGGGGTAAAGATGGCGGTGATCAAGCTGGGCAGGCGCGGGTTGTACCTGCGCACCGCCGGGGCCGACCGGTTGAGCCAGATGGGCCGCGGCGCTCCTGCCGATCTGGCCGCCTGGGCCAACCAGGAGCTGTGGGCGCCCTGTTTCCAGGTGGAAGTGGTAGGTACAACCGGCGCCGGGGATGCCGCCATCGCCGCTTTCCTGAACGCCTTGCTGCGTGACCTGACCCCGCTGCAGGCCGTGGTAGCTGCCGTGGGAGTGGGCGCCTGCGACGTGGAGGCCGCCGATGCCACCAGCGCTATCCGCACCTGGGAAGAGACACTGCGGCGCATCGCCTCCGGCTGGCCGCAACATGCCCTGTTCCTGGACGCACCTGGCTGGACCCGCGACGCGGCCAGCGGAGTGTGGGTTTTCAATAATTCACTTTTTTAGTTGTAAAAAGCTACGCTTTTTACAACTAAAAAAGTGGTCAACTCTCTCTACTGAGGGTAGTGCTATTTAAAATGAAGAGTTGCCTGGAAGGAATAACCAGGCAACTCTCATAGCCAACTAACTAATTTCTACTGACGGGTATCTTTTAGGTTATTGGCAAACCGATCAAATCTTTAGTATTGACCGTCCTTTATGGCACATTATCGATCTCAGTCACAAGAAAAGTACCAGTATTGTTAGGTCCGAGATAGTAACCTTCCACGGTTACCCAATCACCATTCGAGAATGAGAAGCCGTTAATCAGGTTGGCATCCATTCGGGCCCCCGTACCACCAACAGCGAAGGAAGCCCTGGTGGGGGTTACGACCAAACCACTTAACTGACCTGCAACCTCAGTGACCACGGGGGTTTGTTGTTGCTCTTGCGTGTTATCGTCAGCCTTCTCTGACTTTTCTTTTTCGTGTTTATCTTTTATTTGTTTAAATGAAAGGTCTTGGGTGACCAGTGAGCCAGGAGTGATACTTGACATTGTGGGACCCGCACCAGATTGTGCCAGAGTTGCGGCAAAGGCAGGGGCCGTAGTAAAAGCAGAGGAGACAATCATCGATAAAACACTACCGAACACAAGCAGCCCCATCAAGAGCCGATTGTCAAAATTTGATTTAGTTTTCATTTTTGAAGCCTCTTAGTTCTAGATCTATCTACGTTTGTTAATGTCTGAATTCCTTGTCAATTTGTTAATACTCAACCAATAAGCTTTTCATTACCCGTCGTTTATATGCTGGTTGCATCCGAAGATCGGAAGATGGGGAAAAAAGACCATCTGATAATCGGACACTTCCTGTCATATTATAATGTTCAAATAGTAAAAATAAAATTAATTAAGGATTAGGGTGCTTTCATTACTTTCTATGCTGCCGGGGCCAGGAAAGCCACTTGCTCGGGCGTGAGCAGCACGTCGGCGGCGGAAAGGCAGTCGTTTAGCTGGGCCAGTGACTGGGGGCCCACCAACGCACAGGTGGCGAAGGGCTGTGAGGTTAGAAATCCCAGGCCAATTTGGGTCGTGCTAAGGCCGGTCTGCTGGCCCAGCAGCTTCAGGCGTTGGTAGCGCCCTTGCGTTTCGGGGCTAATATATTGCCCGGCCAGGCCGGCCGGCAGGGGCACCGTCTCGCGCCTATCCATTTTTTGGAACAAGCCGTTAGCCTGGCTGGTGTAGGGGATGGCCGCCAGGCCGGTCTGTTGGTGATACTGCCAAAGGTCGTCATCCATCACAACCAGGGTCGGGTCGACGCGCATAATTTCGAGCAAGTTGGGTTTAGCCAGGCTCCACAGGTTCTGCACGGCGGCGAAACCGGTCACACCCCGCCTGGCAGCATACTCCTGGGCAGCCCGGATGCGCCCTAGCTGCCAGTTCGAACAACCATAATAGCGGATTTTCCCGGCGCGCACCTGCACTTCCAGCGTGTCGATGATCTCCTCCACCGGGCGGGTGGTGTCGTCGCGGTGCAGCCAGTACAGGTCGATCGTGTCTACCTGGAGAAAACGCAGGCTTTCTTCCAGGTCGCCCTGTATATCGGCAGGCGACAGGCGCCCAACCTGCATACTGGCCAGGTCGGGGTGAGCGCCTTTGGTGGCGACCAGCACGCCTGCACGGTTGCGGCGCGCGTGCATCCAGGCCCCCAGCATTTTTTCGCTGCGGCTGCGCTCGCCCGGGATCCAATCGTTGTATACGTGGGCAGTGTCCACAAAATTACCGCCGCGTTCAATAAAGGCGTCCAGCATAGCATAGGTGGCGGCGCGGTCGTAGTTTCCTCCCGCTTCGGCGGTGCCCAGGCTTATCACGGACACAACCAGGCCGGTGTTAGGGATTGCGGTGTAGCGCATTTCGGTACTCCTCCTGGGCCAGGCTCCCGGCCCGATTTCTGCTTTTCTTTTTCATTCAGGTTCTTTTCGCCGCCGGCTTAGCTCGACAACTGCTGGCGCACCCAGACCAGGCCATCGCCTGGTGTGCCTATGCGCAGCCCACTGGGTTGGGACACATTCTTATCCTCGCTAAAATGCCGGGTGTTCAGAGTCACCAGGAAATCCACCCTGGCGCGCGCGGCGACCACCAGGATCGGCACATCGGCGGCATGGCTGATCCAATCCAGATGTTTACGCACTTCTTCGGGCGAGGGGTCATCCAGAATGCGCACATTGGCGTCCAAAATCATTTCACGGGCGTAGGGCAATAGCCTGGGCAACTTGAGGGCAATATTGCGCTCCACCTCAACAATGACCTGCTCTGAGACAGTTAGAACGATTTTCCCATCTTCACCGAGCAAGAGCAAGGCACGCGCAGCTCCCTGGGCGGAAATGATCCCAGCCATCAAGGCGCTGCTGTCGAGGAAAAGGTCAATCTTTGGCATAGTGTTCCCGGTAGTAGCGCTGGCGCTCTTCATCGAGTGCTTTCAGAAGTTCTTCCTGGGAAACTCCTTCTTCTTTGAGGATCTCTGACACCCGGTCTCCCAGGCGGTTGACCTGTGAAAGCCGTGGAGTAAGTAAAAATGAGCCCTCACCCAGGTCGATCAGGGTAAACACATCGCCTTCATTCAAGCCATATTTTTCACGCAGGTCAGCTGGCAGGGTCAAGCTGCCCTTCTTGCGGATTTGAATTGTATTTACGGTCATAATCTGAAATTCTCCTTTCCGGAAATTCCGAATTTCAGACATATTATAGCACTGCTACCCATGTGCGGGCGAAGAATCTCGTTGGCTCATTGGGAGTTGCCGTGGTGACCTCCTGGATTTGGTGGTATTAGCGGGCGCAGGCCCGCTAACACCACCAAATCCGGGGACCTACCCCGCCAAATCCCAGAGAACCATCTCGTTACTGGCCAGGAAATCACTTTTTATATGCAAAAAACCTATGGTTTTTTGCATATAAAAAAGTGCATCTTAAGGCTTAACGGTAAAATGCACGTGCGCACTTTCGACGCGCGACCCGTCCTGGCGCAGGCCGGCGGCCCAGGCTTCGTGCGCCCCGGCGACCAGCGGCCACCAGGCCTGGTAAGGAGGGGCGTCCAGACTGGCCAGGGCCTGGCCGTCGACGTACAGGGTCACCTGAACGATGTCTCCGGCGCCCACGGCCAGCAGGCGGATCTGCTGGTTGGCTAGCGGCAGGCCGGGCGAAATCTGGTACGCAGTCAGGTCGCCGGGCGACGCCAGGCTGAGCTCTTGCTGAGGCAGGGCGGTTGGCCCAGGCGTGGTGGGCCCACGCGTCGAATCGCCAGGCGCTGGCGAAGGCACATCTACAGTCCCTGGCGGCAGCAGGTCGCTCAACAGCAGCAACCCGTGCCCGTGCGCCCACGGCCCAGCCTGGAGCGGCAGGTCCAGGACGGTGACGGTCAGGCGCCGCTCGGGCGGGGTAGCCGCATCGGCCAGGCGGGTGGGCAGGCCACCCGGCGTGATCACACTGGCCGAGTCCACTGCCACCGTGCGGTAAAAGGTATCCGGTTGGGTGGGCTGCGTCCCATCGATAAACCATTCCAGGCGGCGGTAAGGGCAGGCCGGGGTCGGCAGCAGGCCCGACAGGCTGCACACCTCCACCTGCACCAGCCCGGCCGGGCGGGTGAAATCGTGTTCGGGCGTGCCGACCATGATCGCCCGCATGGCTTCGGCCCAGATGGGCGCTGCCCCGGTCAGCCCGGTGATGTCGCGCATGGCCTCGTGGTTGGCATTGCCGGCCCACACCCCCACCACCAGGTCGGGCGTGTACCCGACCGTCCAGTTGTCGTGGAAGTCGCTGGTCGTGCCCGTCTTGACCGCCGCCGGGCGGTCCAGGCGCAGGACACTGTTGCGCTGGAAACCCAGCAAGCGGGCGTTGTCGTCGGAAAGAATGTCGCTGACCAGCCAGGACACCCGTTCGTCCAACACGCGCCGCGCCGGCAGGTCGGGGGCGCTGTAGACCACCTGGCCGGCCGTGGTGCGGATATCCAGGATCGCCTGGGGGTTGACGCGATAGCCGCCGGTAGCCAAAGCCCCATAGGCGGCGGTCAGGTCGAGCAGGCGCACGTCCCCCCCACCCAGGGCCAGCGACAGGTCAGAATGGTCCGGGTCGCCCAGGCTGTTCATGCCCAGCCGCCCGGCCAGGTCGAAGAGGGCCGGCAGGCCGACGTGGTTGAGGGTCAGCACAGCCGGAATATTCAACGAAGAGGCCAGCGCATCGCGTGCCAGCACCGGGCCGTGCTCCTGCCCATCGTAATCGACCGGCGTGTAAGGCTGCTGGTCGTGGGTAACGAAGTGCGTGCTTACGTCCAGCAGCATGGTCGCTGCCGTCCAGGGGTTGGCCTGGGCCGGGTCAAGAGCCAGGGAGTAGATAAAGGGCTTGAGGGCCGAGCCAGGCTGGCGCGGGGCCAGGGCCATATTGACCGCCCCGGCGTGCAGACGGTCGTTATAATCGGCGCTGCCCACCATGGCCAGGATCTGCCCGGTGTGCGGATCGAGGGCCACCAGGGCCGCGTCGTTCAGATTGTGCCCGGCGGTGCCGCTTTCTTTGGTGTGCAGGCGCTCCAACTGGTCGGCCACCGCCTGTTCGGCCCTTTTCTGGTCGTCCAGGTCGAGGGTGGTGCGCACCACCAGCCCGCCGTAGGCCAATACCTGGTCGGAAGTGAAGAGGGCGTCGATCTGGGCGCGCACCATCATCACAAAGTGGGGCGCCTCCAGCGGGTAAGGCGTGCTGGCCAGCACCAGGGGCTCACGCTCTGCCAGGGCCACCTGCCCGGCGTCGAGATAGCCGGCCTTCTCCATCAACCCCAGCACGACGGCCTGGCGTTTTTTAGCCGCGTCCATGTCGGTAAACGGGTCGTAGAGCGAGGGCGCCTGGGGTAGGCCCGCTAACAGGGCGCATTCGGCCAGGTCCAGCTCGCTGGCGGATTTGCCAAAATAAGTCTGGGCCGCGGCTTCCACACCGTAGGCCATGCCGCCGTAATAGGTCTGGTTGAGGTAAAAGCCCAGGATTTCGTCTTTGCTGTAGCGTTGGGTAAGCTGCCAGGCCAGGATACTTTCCCGCAGTTTGCGACGCAGGGTACGCTGGACGCGCTCTTGCGGGCTCAGCAGCAGGCCGCGCGCCACCTGCTGGGTGATGGTGCTGCCGCCCGAGAGCGTCTCACCGCCCTCCAGGTTGATCCACGCCGCCCGCAATATGCCGAGCGGGTCGACGCCCGGGTTGGTGTAGAAACTGGCGTCCTCGGTGGCGATGGTGGCCTGCTTGAGCGCCAACGGGATGCGTTCGATCGGGGTAGGCGCGTTACGCCCGCCGCCCTGCGCCAGCAGCTCGTACAGCAGGCGCCCCTGGCGATCGGTGATGCGCACGGATGGCAGGTTGAGGCCGAAGCCGGCCAGGTCCACCGAGGGCAGATCTTTGAACAGCCAGATCAGCACCCCGCCGGCCAGCAAGACCAGGAACAATAACAGGCCCGCCCACAGTTTGAAACGCCGCATAATCTGGTTGTAATCCAGAGTCAGGAATCTGTAAAGCGTAAACTGATCCTGCTAAGAATAAACCACTTTTTTATTTGAATAAAAAAAGTGAAATATCCTATCCGCCTGAATTATAATGAGCCGCACAAGCATCCATTTTACAAAGATAACTTTAGAATCTATCCAAAAAACAGGAAACCACTTTGTAACTGCTCAGGCGTTCCGGAAGATATCCCGAAATTTGATCATTTGCCGGGGGAAGCCCCGGCAAATGATCAAATTTCGGGGGTTTCGCCTAATGTTTGAGCAGTTACAACCCTTTTTTTGTATATAAAAAAGTGAAATTTCCCAATTTAGAGAGCGGCATGCGAACTCAATCGAAAAATAAATTTAGCTGGTGCCTGTTGGTCTTGCTATTATTTTCGGCCTGCACGCCGGCGCCTGCTCAGGCCCCTTTAAAATCAGCTCCAACCGCCCTCAGCCATAATAATACAGCGGTGGCGGCCAAAGCATCTCCGACTGCTCCGCCTACCCTGGAAGCCGGCCCCACTGCCACAAACCAACCTGCGCCAAGCGTGATTCCAAGTTCTACCTTCACCCCCACCCCTTTACCCTGGAGTCCGGATCAAGACACGCTGGCTAAGGCGGCCAATCTGTGCGCGCAACCGGCTGGTGGGGAGGTAAAGAATTTTTCCAAACCGCTTCCGGCTGGATTCCTGGCAATGATATTAAGAGACGGGACAAAAGCATGGGTGCCCCTCGACCTGCCCGGTCTTGAAGTTCAGGCTCCAGAGCAAGTCCAGAACCTGGTATGTGTGACTGAAACGATGCAAGAATGTGGCACGTATGAGGATGGATCGAAGGGATTTTGCCGGAATTGGAATGTGGATATGGTCAGCTGGCCCAAAGGTACGCCGTTATTTCAAGGAAATACCTACGCGGATATTCCCAATCGCAAGCAAACCGGCGGCGATTTCTATACTCCTCTGCAACCTATCCAGGAATTAACCTCGCTGATCAGCGCCGCAGCTCAACCCCAGGCCACCTGGGTGCCCTTTGGGATTACCAACATTCCAGTGGCAGTCTCTGCAGATGCCTCCTTCCTGCTGACGACAGAAAACAACGGCAGCAGCGATCAACTCAACGGCTGGGATGTCAAAACCCTCAAACACCTGTGGTCTTTCGTCGAATCGCCGCGCTCGGTCTACTTTACCCCCATCATCGATAGCAAAAACCAGGCAGTCATCGTGGTCTCTACGCCATTAACTGAGCCCTATCAAAGAATCCTGTATTGGATCGACATGCATACCGGCCAAACCATCCACACCTTCAGCCTTAGCGGCGACGGCGGTTATGCGGGAGCGGTTCTGGCTCCCGAAACATCCACCCTTTACACGACCGAACCGGGCAAGATCCAGATCATCGATGCGAAAAGCGCCACAATCCAGGCCACGCTCAATTTTGATGGCAGTTCAGATACGCTGGTAGAGGCCGTCTCGCCGGATCAAAAGTACCTGGCCACCAATTCGCCCACTGATAATCGCGTCGACATCTGGGACATCCAGGCCAGGAAAATCACCCAGAGTATTCCAGGGGTGGCTTTCCCGGGCAACTGGCGCGGCTGCTTGCAATTCTTGCCAGATGGCAAGCGCATGATTAAATGCAGTTATGACACGAAACAATTTACCTACACAATCGCCTTCTTTGATACACAGACCTGGCAGCAAATCAATCAAATCGTGATTCCGGCCTCAATTATTGGCTCGGTCAGCCCTTCTCCGGATGGACGGTGGCTGGCCGTGCCGCTATCCGATGCAGACTTTCCGGAAAGAATCGCTTTGTATGATCTGGACACTCTTCAATTAGCCCGGACGCTGCGGGTGGGAACAGACCAGGTTGAAGTCTACGCATTTACTCCAGACAGCCAGACTCTCTGGTTTGTTGACCATTCTGAAACCCTTGCGAACAATGAAATCCTGGTCCCCTTCTTCATTGCACAGTAAACGACCGCACTTCCGACCAGTCACTGGAATAGGTGCCTTTGGCCAGCACGCGCCAGTAGTAAACCTTGCCCCTGGTCAGGCTGCCGGTAGTGTAACTGAGGGTGGTGACGGTCTTATCGACCACCGGAGAGCTGAAGCTGGCGCTGCTGGATAATTCCACGATATAACTGGCGGCCCTGGCCACACTTTTCCAATCCAGGGTGAGGGGAGCGGATAGGGCTAAGGCTTGGCCCGGGTCGCTCAACAACGGCGCGGCCAGTTTAGTATGGAAATAGCGCACCGTCGACCACAGGCTGTACTGGTTGGCGGCATTGTAGGCGCGCACCCGCCAATAATAGGTGGCATTCATGGCCAGCGGGTCAGGCGGGGCGAAGCTGGGGGTATCCTTGGAAACCTGCGCATAGTACACCAGGCTCGTATCCGTGAAAGTGCTGGCAGTGGCGATCTGGATTTTGTAGTACGCCGGATTGTCCACAGCGTTCCAGTCCAGGGTAGGGGTATAGACCGACAGCGAGACGCCATCGCCGGGCGCCGCCAGCGCTGGCACTGCCGGCGGGTCGGCGCTGGTAAAGCTAAACACGCTCGACCAGAGGCTGGGATTGGTTCCATTGGTTTTTACGTGCCAATACAGGAGCTGGTTGCGCGGCAGGTCGCTGGCGGGCGTATAGATAGAATCCCTGGGAGAGGTATTGACCAACAGCTTGCTGAACTCCTGGCTGGTCGAGACTTGCAGGGTGTAGCTGCTGGCCCCCGCCACCGTATTCCAGTCAAACGCCGGGCGGGTGGTCAGCGCCACACCAGTATTGGCGGGCGTGATCAAGTCGGGCGGCCGCATGGCGGTGCGCAAGGAGCGCGCCGGCGACCACAAGCTGTACTGCCCAATCGCGTCGAAAGTACACACGCGCCAGTAGTAAGCGCCGTTCGCCGGCAAATCATCCGGGACGACAAAACCCGACCCATCAGACGGGCGGTCGTACAGCAGGCTGCCGTCCAAAAATTTACTGGATGTGGACACCTGCACCTCGTAATGGTCAACCGGGGTTACATCGCTCCAGTCCAGGGTGGGGGCGTAAATGGTCAGCAGCGTATCGCTGGCAGGCGACGTCAGGGCCGGGATAGGCGGCGGGGTAGCGCCCGTAAAACTGAACGTGTCCGACCAGGCGCTCTGGTTTGCGCCTTTGGCGCGCACGTGCCAGTAATAAACCTTGCCGCGTCCCAGGTCGGAAGTCGGCGTGTATGCCAGTCCGGTCACCGAAGTGTCCACCGTTTTCGAACTGAAATTAGACGAAGTGGAAAGCTGGAAAGCGTAGCCGGAGTTATCCTGCACCTCTCCCCACGTGAAGGTCGGGCGAGTCGTCAAAGTCGCCCCATTATTGGCCGGGTAGATGGGGGCGGGCACGTTCAACGCCGTACGGAAATAAGAATAGGCCGCCCAGGCGCCTATTATGCCGTGGGCGTTGATGGCCTGCACGCGCCAGTAGTAAGTGTCGTTGGGGGGCAGCGGCGTGGTAAAAAGATAAGTAGATAGAGTCACTTTTGTATCTAACTGCATGTCGGCCGGGAGGAAACCGCTGCCTGTGGCAACTTGCAGCTCGTACTGGGCGGCGCCGGTGACGTCGCTCCAATCCAGGGTGGGGATATACACGTACAGCAGGGTATTTTTGGCGGGAACAGACAGGCTGGGCATGCCCGGCGGATTGGCCTGCACGATAAATGAACGCGTCACCCAGGCCCCCAGCATGCCATACGTATTCACCGTACGCATGTGCCAATAATAGGTCCCGTCTTTGCTGAAGGTGTAGCTGTAGCTGGCCTGGCTGTTGGCAGGGCTGGTATTCACCAACCAGGGCGACTTATCCGGATCGGACGAGACGCTGAGGCGCAGGGTGTAGCCGTTTTGCTCAGGGGCGTTGGGGCTCTGCCAGGTGAAAGTAAGCGGGCGGCTGTAAAGAGTAGCCCCCTCAGCCGGGCTGAGCAGTGCGGGTGGATTGGGCGAACTGGGGACCAGGAAATACCTCACCGACCAGGCCGCCCCCTTGGGGGTATTGGCAGCCCGAACGCCCCAGTACAGGGTCGTGTCATCCCACTGCGCCGGAATCGTCTCGCTCTGCGCAATACCGGTTACGCTCGTGTCGAGGATAGTATTCCCGCCGCTGTCCATGTTGCTGGCGTCTTTTACGCGCAAGGTGTAGCCGCTGAAAGTACAGCCATAGACCGTGGCCCAGTTGAAAGTAAGGGCCTGGACGGTTGAAACGTAGCCATCTGCCGGGGCCGAAAGCGCCGGAGCCGGGCAGGGCGCATTGGCGTCGGTATCGTTGATGATCGGGTCCTGAAAAGCATATTTCTTGACCCCGTCACGGATCAGCCACATATCTTTGGGATCGTAATCGTAGTTATAAGTGCCGGCGTGGATCACCCACCCGGACAGCGCCGTGCCGTTGATCGCTACCAGCGCCCCATTGTACATGAGGGTGAAATGGACGTGCGGGCCGGTCGAACTGCCCCCGTTGCACAGCGCCTGGGTCTTGTTGTTGGCAATATTGCCGATGCGATCGTTCTGTTGGATTGAACCAGAATAACTCTGGATGTTATCCAGGTGATAGTAAGCAGTCACCCACCCACCGCCGTGGTCGATGTGAAAGTTGCAGCTCGAAATCTTGTTCGGTACGCCGCCGCCGGCGGCCACCACCCAGATAGCACTGGTATCGGCGCCCCACTGCGGCCAGCCCAGGCTGAAATCGATCGACGACATATCCCCACTGGAGCCATCGTTGCTGTGTACGCCGCCGAAGGTCCAGGCCTCCCCGCGCGGGTAAGGGAACTGTAACAGGCCAGCCGGGGCGGCCTCGGCGGTCAGCTCGCCGGGGATGCCCACCCGGTTGGCCTGGCTGAGCGGGTCATCCTCGGCGAAAAGATGCCGGTAGGTCTGGGCAAAACTCAACGGGTTAGCGCCGTCCAGGGCAACTGCCATGCCACTCGCATCTTTGAAGCTGGCCAGGCCGGCCAACACGGCGTAACTGCCGGCGTTGGTGGCGCCGGGCACGTCAAAGGTCGAACCGTCGGCCAGGGTCAGGGCGGGCAGGCTGCGCTGGTCAACCGGCAGAGCCGAATAGTTGTACAGGTGCAGATAATACGCATTGAACATGCTTTTGGAAAGAGCGTCGAGTTGGGGCACAAAGCCCTGCTCGGCCAGTCCAAAGGGATTTTCGACCTGCTGGGAGTCAGCCGAGTGGTTGGAGACCAGGCCAGTAGCCATTTCCATCAACACCAGGTACAGGCGCGGGTTGATGCTGTTGAATTCTGCCCTCCCGTAGAGCGCCTCGGCGTAGGAGCTGAGCTGCGGGGCCGAGTGCGCCGTGAAATCGGCGGTGGTGAAACTGCCCACGTTGGGCCCGTAGACAAATTGGCCATCCGAGAGCAGGTTGAAATCGGCCGGGGGCAGGGTGGGCAAATCTGAGTTTTGGGCGGGGGGCGCCGGCGGAGTGGGCGTGCTTGTTTCAGGCAGCGGGGTTCCGGTCGGTGCAGGAGTCTGCGGGGCGGTCGTGGCAGTCGCTGCCGGTTCAGTCTGGCTGGCAACCGGGGTCGCCTGCACCGCCCCGCCGCTGCCGGCCGGAACGGCCGTGCCAGTCGGAACTGAAGGGGTTTCGGATGGCAGAGCAGTCGCCGTGGCAGTCATCCCCCCGTCGGGCGTGGCTGTAGCCGTCTGCGGGGATTGGGCCTGCACGGTTATGACGCCGCCCGGCAGTAAATTGGAAAAAGCCAGGCTAATGAGCAAAATAATGGCAATAGAACGCAGTTTTAGGGCGTAACGGGAAGTAGGCATACCTTCAGTTTAGCCCGAAGTGACTATATAAACCTTTTCACTTTTGCAAGCCAATGCGTATATAAACCAGGGATGTTGCAATAGCCACGGGGGTGTAACCCCCGTGGCTATTGCAACATCCTAAACTTTATATTTATTTTTACGGAATATAGTACGTTACCACCAGGCTTGGCCTGAACGAAGCCGTAGAGGCGTCGCCGCTGAAGAACGTGATCGTATCGTATAAATCATTGCCGATATCGTCACCAGGCCAATGCAGCATGAATTGGGTTGTGCCGTTCTTGTTTATGTAAGGAAACGCCGCCGGGAGCAGAGACCCTACATAAGGGCTGGTGGGAGTGGCCGGCTCGCTGATCGCGCCGGCGGCCGTTGATAAACTGCTTGAGGCATTAAAATCGGCCAACTGCAACTTAACGTTGCTGCCATAATATGGCTTGCGGATATATATATTTAATGCGGAGTAGGTATCGTACGGGGAAGGGACAGAAATACTGGACTTCTTCAAGGTAATCACCGCCGAAATAATCACCGCATTGGAGGGGAGTGCCGTATCGAACGATAGAAACGAGCGGTAGCTGCGCCCATTGGGCGTATTGCCCACGATCAAGGTCGCATCGGTCGCATCGGAAGATGCGGCTTTATTGCTGCCGTCCTTAGTTTCCAACAGCCAGCCGTCGTAGGCACCCACGGAGACGAATGGAACGGATACCGCACTGGAAGCGAAGCCGACCGACAGGTTCAGGGCGCCGCCCGTGTCCAGGGCGCCGGGTTGGATCACTTCAATGTAATAAGTCGTCCCAGGTTTGACTTGCAGCGGGCTAACCAGGGCCGTGTTGGCGACAGCCGTGCAGGCCACATTGACCAGGGCGCCGCGCGTGCCCGTCCAGATGTCCAGCAGCGTGTCGTAATCATTGCTGGCCGTGCTGGCGCTCAGCGCGCCCGGGCTGTTGGGGGTAAATTTCCACCACACGCTCTTGTGTCCCTGCCCTGGCCCTGCGCAAGTGGCGGGGATCGCCGGGTCATCGCCTGAGGTAGTAGCCGCCAAAGTGGATTCCCCAATCGAGTAATTCGCGGCGACCGGGATAACGATGGCATAATTAAAGTCATCATTGGTCACCACGGTGGTGCTGAACGAAGCCACCAGCGGATCACCGAACCCGTGGACAATATTGTGCGCCCACACGTACCAGTTATATTTCGTGCCGAAGGCCAATTGAGGGATAGTTAGCGTAAAACTGGCCGTCTTCGGCCATTGCGACAGGAGCATGCTGCCCCCGTCCACCCAGACCTGGACGTTGTAGTAATCGACGCAGTAACTGGAATTAATCGCCGTCCAGGCCAACTTGGGGACCAGCGTATTAATTGTGCTGCCATCGGCAGGTGCAACCAGTTTGGGGGCAGGCGGTTCATCCGGCGGAGAACATTGCGCGGTAATCTCACCGGGGCCGCCCTGGCCAGGGGCCACCTGGGGCGGCGGTGGAGTCGTCTGCGACTGCCCGAGCGCCACCCGCGCACTCCCACCAAACACCCCTGATAAAACCAACAGCGCCAGCACCAGCCCGTAAATCCATCGCCTGCTTTGCATTCTTGCCTCCCGCTAAAGTTGCCGGATCTCCTTCATGCTATGATTGACTTGCCGTGTAAAGAAGATCGGGTGAAACCTGATCCCATTATATATCCGCTAATTTCAAATAAACTATATTTGTTAAAAAATACTACCTTTGGATGAATTGCTTACCCGCTGCGCCGCAGCACCAGGGCGTAACCGATCAGCCCCATGCCTGCCAGCAAGAAAAACCCGGCGACCCAAAGCACAGGCGGCATGGGCAATACCGCCGCCGGCGCAGGAGTGGGTTTTAATGCCAGCGCTGCGCCGGGCGTGGCGGTCGGCGTTTCAGTAACGGTATCCGTCTCGGTTGGCGTTGAGGTGACCGTCGGCGTGAAGGTGCTGGTACTGGTAGCCGTCGGTGTGGAAGAAGCCAGCCCGCTGCCGCCGCCAAAACCTCCACTCCCCGCAAACTCAGGCGTGTCGGTGGGACCAACAATGCCATCCCCTTTTTCGCTCTTTTTCTTCGGGCTGGCAGCCGTAGGCGTGGGGGGTAAGGGATGTTCGGTGACCGCCAGCTGCAGCGCTTTATCAAGCTGCAATAAGCCAAAGCCGAAATCCGGGTCGAAATTGGGCGCGCCCAGATCCAGGGCAGTCGTCTCTAACTCGTGGACGACATCGTTATAGGTGCCGTTGCCTGGGATGCCAAGCAGGACGGCGGCGGCGCCGGAGACAAACGGCGCCGAGAAGGAGGTACCGCTTTCGGTTACCAGAGAGGGCCCGCCGCCTCCCAGCAGCCCGTCGCCGATAATGTCGACCCCCGGGGCAGCCAGGGTAATCCCAGAGCCGTGATTGGAGAAGATGGCAATATGGTTATTCTGATCGGAGGCGGAGATAGCCAAAGCGCCCGGGCAGGCCGCCGGGAAGAAGAAGCTGACGTCGCTGGAATAGTTGCCAGCCGCAGCCACCACTACGACCCCCTGTCCGACGGCATAGGCCACCGCATCACACAATGTTTGAGTACTGGTAGATGGAGATATAGGCGTAGGATTACTCAGGCTCAAGTTGATCACCCGGGCGTTGTGGTCGGCAGCAAAAATAATTCCATCTGCTACGCCAAGAAAAGTGCCGTTACCACCGGAGTCAAGTACTTTGACCGGCATGATGCGCGCTCCCCATGAGACGCCGGCAATCCCTTTATGGTTGTTGGTTATGGCGGCCGCCACGCTGGCCACCAGAGTGCCATGGCCAAAGTCATCCTGTGGTTTAGCGGTTGGGTCGAGGATATTGGCGCCCACCACAATCTTGGCTGCCAGGTCGGGTTGGTGAAAATCCACCCCTGAGTCGACGATGGCGATGGTCACACCCGCCGCGCCTTTGGAAATTTCCCAGGCCGCCGGGGCGTTAATTCGCAGCAGCCCATATTGGTTGGGAAAGGCCGGATCGTTGGGGATCACGTCCTGGGCAGTTACGTAATAATTCGGCTCTGCGTAGACCACGCCCGGCTGTTTTTGCAAATCGGCGATGGCCTGCTGTACCGTGCCCGGTGGCACCTGGATCACCAGCACGCTGCCGCCGCTGACCAGCAGGCCGCTGTCGGTCACCTTGCCAAGCTTGCCCAGGCTTTTACGCTGCACGCTCGAAGCAGAATTGCTCACCTTGACCAGCACTTCGTCCGGGACGTACCCGCCATCCGCAGACAGGCTCTGGCCCTTGACCCCGGACGGCTGCGCCATGGCGGCCGGAGGCGCCATGAATAAAGAACCTATCAAAAAAACGCACAGCCCGCACAGTGCTATTTGAAAAACTCGTTTTGTGTGCCCGGCTCTTACCGGATGCTTCGCGATACCCTTTTTAAACGATAATCTATTTTTAAATATGTGAATCATCGACGCCCTCTCCCTGAATAACGTTAGTTCGAATTTTGTGAATTGTTGGATTGTTGGATTGTTCAGGCGACTACGTTGGCCGAACAACTCAAAAATTCACTTTTTTCCCCTGACCCGAACTGACGTTATATGGATTAATTATACATAAAATTACGGATTGCGGGCGAAGATCAGCATGCCCCGGCTGCCATAAATATCCGTTGGCAGAGTGCGCAGCAAAGTGTACTGCTGGCTGAAACGCGGGTCTTTTAGCAGGGTCAGGCGGGCGTACACCTCAAGGATCACCACGTAATCCGGCTTCTGGTCCAGGACCAGGCCGGAGGGGATGGCGTAGTTGATCACGTAGAACTGTTTATCCAGGGGATAATAGCGCAGCGATTCGGGTGAGTTCAACCCGACCGTGTCGAGGATGCGCGCCGGGGTGTAGAAACCCAGCACACCCACGTCGCCGGCCGCCAGCCGGCTGGAGGAGGTCAGGCGCGGCGCCAGATAATCGGCGGCCTGGCGGTAGAGCAGTTCCAGCTTGAACCAGGCCATGGTAGGGGCCGGGCGGTCGGGGCCGTGGTCAGGGTGCAGGCTCCAGGCGTTCAGCATGCCGGCCATTGGCAGCGCCACCAGCAGGACCAGCGGAACCCACATCCGCCAGCCCGTCTTGGTCTCCCGCCCCATCGGGGAGGAAGAATCGGAAAGCTGGCCGGACCCCTCTGCTCTTATCTCCCGCCCCACCGAGGTGGAGAGATCGGAAAGGTGACCAGGCCCCTCTGCTCTTATCTCCCGCCCCTTCGGGGAGGGACTAAGGGAGGGGCGATTCCGGTGTAGCAACAATCCTGGCAGGCTGAATCCGCCCCTCACCCTACCCTCTCCCCGAAGAGGAGAGGGAGCCGAGCGGAATAACCCGCTCAAAACCTGTTCGGCCCCCAGCAGGATCACCAGAAAATAAGCCGGCAGCGGCGGGGTCAGGTACCAGCGGAAGAGCAGCGGGTTGGGAATGGCGAACACCACAAAATACAGCCAGGGATACACCAGCCAGGCCAGCAGGCGCGGCTGGCTGCGCCAGGCCCGCAGTGCCCCGACCAGGTAAAGGAACGGGTAGAGGATCAACCCGATGCCAATCCCCACCACGCCAAAGGCGTCATACTCCATGAAGGGCGTGGCGTAATGCTGGATCAGGCGGATCAGGGCGGCATTGTCGTCCAGGCGATAGACGGCCAGCTTGGCCGTCACCGAATGCGGGATAGGGCTGCCAAAATAGGCCGTGGCAAAGATACCCCAGGCCAGGCAGGGCAGCACGAAGGCCAGCGTCTCACCCCACTCCAGCTTTTCCCGGTCACGGCGACGGATTGCGCGCCACAGCCGGTCGAGCGCCAGCGGCGCCACCAACAGGATGGCGTCCGGGCGGGTGAGCAGCGCCAGGGCGGCGCACAGGGTGGTGAGGGTGCGTCCCCTGGGGGTCCAAAGATAGGCCGCCATCATGGCGGTCAGCAGGAACACGTACAGGCTGGTTTCCAGGCCGCCGATGGCGAAGGTCACGCTGTAAGGCGCCACCGCCCACACCAGGGCCGCCGCCAGCCCGGCCCACTCCGCCCCCAGGCGCTTGCCGATCTGCCACAGCAGCAGGCAGGTGGCGGCGTCCGCCAGGGCATTGACCACCAGGGCTATCACCGGGAATGGCGCAGCTGCCCCGCCCAATGGCAGGGCCAGCCCGGCCATCAGCAGGGTATATAAGGGGGTGGTAGTACCCTGCACGTACTCGCCCGGGTTGAACACGAAACCATTCCCGCTGACCAGATTGCGCGCATAGCGGAACGTGATGTACGAATCATCGATGGTGCGCGGCCCGGGGATAAAGCGCGCCGCCAGCGCCATCGCCACCAGCAGGTAAGGGATAATTTTACGCATGGGGTTCTAGATATTTTACCCCAAGAATATTGTTCACCGCAGAGACACAGAGAAAGAGGAGAAAAGAATCTTTTTCTTTCTTTTCCTAAAGAATCTTCTTCCTTTTCTTCTCTTCTTCCTCTGCATCTCTGCAGTTTAATTTCTTCTCTTTCTTTTCCTAAAATTCTCTTCTCTGCGCACTCTGCGTCTCCACCCCTACGGGTGCGCTGAAAAGCGTGCGGTGAGTGCTTCTTCCCGATTGGTACGAACTTCGTAGTGCTGCGAGCACTGGTCGAAATGAGCCAGAATCGCCCTGGCCTTGGGCGGCACTACAGCGGCTTCATAATCTTCCCCGGCGAAGATCTTGACCGCTTCGAGCGTCTCGAACCACATCATTGTAACAAATTCTACTTCCTCCCCCTGCTGGCGGCGCAGGAGCTGGATGTCCACAAAGCCGGGGATCTTGCGGCCCTGGATGCCGGTGAAAATCTCTTCTTTGAGCAGCATTTCGTACGCGTCGGCGTTGCCGGGAGCGGTATAACCATGCCAGATGCGACTGATCATTTTCTTCATCCTTTATAACTGTCTATGTATGTTATGATGGTTATAGAATAGCAAAAGATTTATAACCTGTCAATAGTATTTTGCTGGTTATAATAAAATTCTTCCAACCCCGTTTCTGCCGGATCATTTTGCCCGCCGACGAAACAATTGGTTGACTACCCAACCATGCTGGTATTAATGACCGGACAGTTTGGATATTTTTTGCCTGCAGGGAATCAAAAAACCGGCTGTTAGAAAGTCGCAAAAAAAACCCTAAGAGACTGTCTTAGAACTCGACAAAAAGGAAGAAGTCGGGCAAACTTAGGGGATGACAAAATCTCGCGAAGTTTACCCGACCGATCTTGATGATACCGAATATGCGCAAATTGCGCCATAC
>Ga0182027_10004646_pt1 | contig 21195 bp, 14 predicted proteins | sample 712E1DmetaG_FD_121300 | JGI IMG/M metagenome (GOLD analysis project Ga0182027, IMG submission 121300) | Permafrost microbial communities from Stordalen Mire, Sweden - 712E1D metaG (Illumina Assembly) | ecosystem: Environmental > Terrestrial > Soil > Wetlands > Permafrost | place: Sweden...
CCGGAGGCTCTGCTCGATCCCGACGCCGCGGGTCGGTGGGGGATCGACCGCGACTTCGGCGGCCGCTACGTTCCCGAGACCCTCGTTGCCGCGCTAGACCAGCTCGAGGCCGCGTGGACCGAAACTCGCCACGACCCGCGGTTCTGGGCCGAGTTGCGCGAGCTGCAGTTCCACTACGGCGGCCGTCCGACGCCGATCTATCGGGCCGATCGACTCGGGGCCGAGATGCTCGAGGCGGCGCGGCGGCTGGTCGAGTCGGGCGGGGAGGGGAGCGGCGCGGCCGGGGTCGCCGCCGCCGACGGGCGCGGCGCGTCCGCGTTTCTTCCCGACAGAATTCGGCTCTACCTCAAGCGCGAGGACCTCAACCACACCGGCGCCCACAAGCTCAACAACGCCATGGGCCAGGTTCTGCTAAGCCGCCGCCTCGGCAAGACCCGGGTCATCGCCGAAACCGGCGCCGGCATGCACGGCGTCGCGACCGCCACCGCTTGCGCCCTGCTCGAGATCCCGTGCGTCGTCCACATGGGCATCGAGGACATCCACCGCCAGGCGCCCAACGTGCTGCGAATGGAGGCGCTGGGCGCCGAAGTCCGCCCGGTCTACGGCGGGTCGGGCACGCTCAAAGACGCGGTCAGCGAGGCGCTGCGCGACTGGGTCACCAACGTCGAGACGTCGCACTACTGCCTGGGCTCGACCATGGGACCGCATCCCTACCCGATGCTGGTGCGCGACTTCCAGCGTGTCATCGGAGACGAAGCGGCCGCCCAGCTCGAAGAGACGGAAGGACGACTGCCCGACCTGGCAATCGCTTGCGTCGGCGGCGGCTCCAACGCCCTCGGCCTGCTCAACCGATTCATCGGCGAGCCGAGTGTTCGGCTCGCCGTAGCGGAGGCGGCGGGTGAGGGCTTATCGACCGGTCATCACGCCGCCGCCCTGCTGGGGGGAACGCCGGGCATCCTGCACGGCTCCCGCTCCTACATGCTCCAGGACGCCGACGGCCAGGTCATCGAAGCCGTTTCGATCTCGGCCGGGCTCGACTACCCGGGGATCGGCCCGCAGCTCGCCGCGCTCATGGCCGCGGGTCGGCTCGTGGTTTCGTCCGCGACCGACTCGGAGGCCGTGGCGGCAGTCCGTCAGGTCGCCCGGACCGAGGGCATCCTCGCGGCAGTGGAATCGGCCCACGCCGTAGCGGCCCTGCCCGACGTCATCGCTCGGCTCGCCCGCGACGCCGCGGCCGCCCGCCAGAGAGTGGCCGGCGACGCTCCCGTCGCGGCCGCCCGCCAGAGAGTGGCCGCCACCCAACCCCTCCCGCGCGAGACCGTCATCGTCCTCGGCCTTTCGGGCCGTGGCGACAAAGACCTCGCCGCTCTCGGACTCAAGGAGGTCGGTCGATGACCGCTCACCGATCGATCGCCGCCCCTCATGGTGCGGCCGTGCCAACCCCAACCGGCACGGCCGCGCCTTCCCCTCGCGAGGGGAGTGGCACCGCCGACACGCCCGGCGCCCGGCGCATCGCGGCCGCCTTCGCCCGTGCCGCCGCCGACGGCAGGGCCGCTCTCATCCCGTACGTGGTGGCCGGCTATCCCGATCACGACACCTCGCTCGCCGCCGCACTGGCGGCCGCCGATGCGGGCGCGGACCTGCTCGAAGTGGGCTTGCCCTACTCCGACCCTCTCGCCGACGGAGCCACTCTTCAGCGAGCGACCACGGCCGCGATCAGGGCCGGGGCCACGCTCGATCGCTCCGTGACGCTGATCGCGGCCATCTCGTCGGCCCGCCCCGACGTCCCGCTCGTGCCGATGTGCTACGCCAATCAGATCATCGGCGGAGGCGACGGCCGGGTAGTGGCCGCGCGCCTCGCCGAAGCCGGCGCCAGCGGCGTGATCGTCGCCGACCTGACCCCCGACGAGGGCGTCGGCTTCGAGTCGGTAGCTCGCGAGGTCGGCCTGGCCGTCGTGTACCTCATCGCCCCAACCACCACTCCCGCCCGCCGAGTCGAAGTCGCCCGCCGCTCCGGTGGCTTCCTCTATTGCGTGTCGCTGGTCGGCGTAACCGGCGCCCGCACGTCGCTCCCGCCTTCGGTCGCCGGCCTGGTTGCCGCCGCGAAGTCCGATTCGCCCGTCCCCGTAGCGGTAGGTTTCGGCGTCAGCACCCCCGACCACGTCCAGATGCTGGTAGCGGCCGGCGCCGACGGCGTGATCGTCGCCTCGGCCCTCGTCGATGCCCTCGGCCCGGATGGCCGCGATGTCACGGCCCTGGGCGCGCTCGTGGCGCAGTTGCGAGCCGCGACGGCCAGGTAGTGTCCCCGCCTCGGCTCGCGTGGGCCTCGAGATTCCCGCGACATTCCCGGGGTGACTCGCTCGCGCCTCTCCGCCAATGACACCGGCTCGATCCGGCCGTCCGACGGCCTCGCAAGACCCATCACCGCGGCGACGACCCTTCCCACGACGGGCGAAGGCCTTTCGGGATCGCCAGACCCACGCCCATCGTGTGAGTTGAGCCCTCCGCGGCCGCAACCGAGTCATGCGGCGACTGTCGCGGGAATTGAGGCCCCCAGTCACCGCCACGACGGCACACTGGCCAAATTCATGACCTGGATCGGCAACCTGGCGGCGGAACTCTGGGTGCGCATCCCGAAGCCGCCCTTCGTGGCGATCGACGCCAGCTTCGGCTCGACGCATGAGTACCCGATCCACACTGTCGAGCTCACCGAGGCCGAGACCAAGGCATTCGCTGCGGCCATGATCGAGGTCCCAAAGCCCTGACCGCTGGCGTCCCGACCACACTGAACCTTTGAGGGCACCAGAATCGAATGTATAGCGTCAGGGCGTTGACGACGTATATTGGTCGCAGTCCGCACCGAGGAGGGGTTCCGATGAAGTTCTCGAACAGAAGCCTGGCCGTTCTCCCGCTGGTCGTTCTTCTCGGCCTGAGCTTGGCCGCTTGCTCCAGTGCCACGTCCGCTGGGGCCCCGTTCGCGCCCGCCGCTGCCGCTACGTACAACGCAGGTGACGGCGGCGGCAAGGACATCGCCCCGGCCGCCACTGCTGCGGCCGCCGGGACCGATGCGGGCTCAGCCCTTATAACTGCCCAGACGCTGATCATCAAGACCGGGCAATTGGACATGCAGGTCTCCAAGCCGGAGGCTTCCGTGGCCGAGGCCAATGGCATCGTCGCGGCGGCCGGCGGGTACCTATCGGGCTCGTCGCGCTCGGGTGATTCCGACACGCTGGACATCTCGATCACGTATCGAATTCCGGTGGCCAAGTGGGACGCGACGCTGGATTCGATCCATCACGCCGATGGCGGCGGCACGCTGAAGATCCTCAATGAGCAGATCCAGACCCAGGATGTCACCGCATCTGCAGTAGACATGGACGCGCGCCTGTCCAACCTGCGCGCCACCGAGCAGGCGCTGCTCGCCATCATGGCCAAGGCCACCACGATCGCCGACACCCTGGCGGTTCAGACCCAGCTCACCACGGTCCAGGGGCAGATCGAGGAGCTCCAGGCGCAGCGCAACACGTTGGGCGACCAGGCGGCTTTCAGCACGCTGACCGTGCAGTTCGAGGCGAACCCGAAGACCGAGATCACGAGCGCAACGAGCGACTGGACCATCAACGGCAGCATCGACGACGCCACGGCGACACTGGTCAAGGTGGGCCAGGGTCTCGCTTCGTTGGGCGTGTGGCTGGTCATCGTGGGGATCCCGGTCGGCCTGGGACTGCTCGTGCTGTTCGCGCTCTATCGCCTCTACCGCAGATTCCGGCCCGCAACGCCTCAACCGCCCAGGGCCCCGTTGTGGTGACGCAGCCCCTCAACGGCTGACGCCCGGCCCCGCCCTGGCGCTCGGACATCTCGACGGCGAGGTGGTCCTGCCCGCTAGCGTTCCGGGGTTGGAGTCTCCGGCCTGTATTCGTAGACCACGACGAGTTCGTCGGCGGGCTTCGGCGCCCTGAGGACGGCCAGCACCTTCGCGCCCCTGCCCCGAGTTCCGGCGACATAGGTCTGAGAGGCGGGGAACCAGTGGTGGAAGGCGAGTTCCTGCGCGTCCTCGTCGGCCTGGGTCGCCGCCGATTCCTGATCTCCCTCGTATCGGACGGTGTGGGTCGCTCCCGCGGTAGTCGGCTTGGCGAACCAGGCCAGCTCGTGGCTGCCTGGATGCCTGGGCGGCAGGAAGCAGGGGTACCCCTGCGGGTCAGTCCACGGACAACGTTGCCACTGGTGGCGGCCTTGATGAGAAATGAACCGGACGCATTGATATCCCTCAGCGTCGGTTACCGGGCAACGTAGCCATTGGGTCGCCATGGAGTTAGGTCCCCAGTTCGAAGATTGCAGCAAGGCTCGAGGATTCGTGGCCCAAGTATGCGACGGCGATGCCCGCCGTCCAAGCCCGAGGCCGCACTACGCCAGGGAGTTCCAGCCGGCTGTTTCCGCGACATTCGAGGGGTGACTTGTTTGCTGCCCGAACTCCTCGAGCCAGGGCAAGATCGGCGTATCCCAGGGTCCCGAATGGAACGCAGCCGAGACGGCAACCTGCGCGGCCCCTTGAGCCGGCTTGGGGAGCACATTTGCGATCTCGTTTGGCACCGCGCGAGCCTTCAGCGCCGCGCGCGAGTCACACGGTGATTGTCGCGAAGATCGGCGTGACCACGCGCCGCAGCCGCGCCGCGGTCCTCAGGCTGCCCGGCGGCTCCGTCGTTTGGCGGCGGTAGCGGTACCCTCGTCCACGACATCGCCCGCGCGATGGCCGGTCGCCGGCGCATTCGTCGGCGCGCTCGTGGGTCCGGGCTTGCGGACCGCCCGGGCTGCCCGTGCCGCGCCCCGACTCGCACCAGGCTTGCCGGCTGCCGCGGCCCCATGACCCACTGCCCCGTCAGCGCCGCCTTCCGCGAGGTCGGCTCGCAGCAGGTCCGCCCACGCTTCGGGCAGCAGCGGCCTGGCGAAGAAGAAGCCCTGGCCCAGCTCGCAGCCGAGGGTCCGCAGCACTTCGGCCTGGTCGTCGGCCTCGATGCCCTCGGCCACCGTCTGGATCTGCATGGCCCGGCCGAGCTCGATGATGCCGCGCGCGATGGCCGATTCGGCACCGCCGTGGGTGACGTCGTCGACGAAGGACTTGTCGATCTTGACGATGTCGATCGGGAAGCGGCGGAGATGGCTCAAGGACGAGTAGCCCGAGCCGAAGTCGTCGAGGGCGACGCGCACGCCCAGATCCCGAATGTTGCCCAACGCCCTCGCGGCCGCCACCGGGTCGGCCATGAGGACGGTCTCGGTCACCTCGAGAACGAGCCAGCTCGCCCGGATGCCGGAATCGTCGACCGCGGCCGCGACTTCGTCGGCGATGACGTCGCGTACCAGCTGGCGCGACGAGAGGTTGACGCTCATCACGAACGGCTCGCCGCCGCCGCGCAGGCGCTGCCATTCCGCCAGCTGGCGGCAGGCCTGGCGCAGCACCCAGCTGCCGAGCGGCACGATCAGCCCCGTCTCCTCGGCCAGCGGTATGAAGTCGAGCGGCGGAATCAGGCCCTTGGTGGGGTGCATCCAGCGGACGAGTGCCTCGGCGCCCATGACCTCGCCGGTCTCGAGCTTGACGATCGGCTGGTAGTGGACCACGAACTCCTCGCGATCGATGGCCCGGCGGAGCTCGGCTTCCAGGCCGAGGCGGGCCATGACCGCGTCGTGCATTGCGGGCTCGAATATCTCGAACCGGGCCTTGCCCTTCGTCTTGGCCGTGTACATGGCCACGTCGGCGTTGCGCAGCAACTCACCGGCGGCGTCGCCGTTCTCGCGGATGGCGATGCCGATGCTGGCGCTGATGTAGACCTCCTGGCCGAGAACCCAGAACGGAATGCCCAGCCCGACCCTGATCCGCTCCGCGACTCGGGCGGCGGCGGTCACGTCGGCGTCTTCGAGCAGGACCGCGAATTCGTCGCCGCCGAGGCGGGCCGCGGTGTCTTCGGTCCGGAGAGACGACCGCAGCCGATGGGCCGTCTCGACCAGGACGTGGTCTCCCGCGGCGTGGCCCAGGCTGTCATTGATCGTCTTGAAGTTGTCGAGGTCGATGAAGAGCACGGCCATGTCTCCGCCTCGACGGCGGTCCAGGGCGTGCTCCACGCGCTCGCGGAAGAGGCTCCGGTTGGCCAGTCGGGTGAGCGGATCGTGGAAGGCCTGGAACGTCAGCTTCTGTTCGAGCGCCTTGCGCTCCTGCAGGTCGCGCGTGTTGAGTACGACGCCGAGAGTCTCGATGTCGCCGGCTCCGCAGCTGGCCACCGTTTCGACCGGCAGCCAGGTGCCATCGCCCTGGCGAAGCCGCCACTCGCCGCTGATTCGACGGCCGGGAGCGGCCATGGCACTGGTCACGAGTCGGTGCAGGGCATCGACATCGTCGGGGTGGGCCAGGTCGGTGAGTGGGCTCCCCAGCAGCTTGCCGATGGAACATCTGAGGAGCCGTTCCACCGATGGGCTGACGTAGTCGATCGTGCCTCTGGCATCCACGGCCATGATCAAGTCCGATGAGTTCATGACCAGCCAGCCGAACCGAGCTTCGGTCTTGCGCCGGGCCTTGTCGGCTTGAACCGCCTCTCCCACAACGTAGTACTGGCGAATCACCACCAGCCCGCTGAGGGCGAGGCAGCTGACCACGGCGAGCAGGTAGTGCGTCCCGAGGTCCGTGACGAGGAACGCCAGAGGCGCCAGCCCGACGCCGACGCATACGAAGAAGAGCGGGCCTTGAGCGTGATCGTGCGCCAGGTCGTAGTTCTCGCTTCGATCTCTCAGCTCCAACCGAGTCCCAAGCATCATCGCGCCGCGGAAGAGGGCGAAGGTGATTTCGCCGATGGTCACGAGCTGCTTGCTGGCCGGCCACACGCCCACGGTGGCCACCCAGCCGAAGACGGCCAGAGCTCCGCCAGCGACCATGAGCGTAGACGCGATCGGTGAGAGGCCCACAGTAGGACGGAGTGCGATTCGAGCCAGGACGGCGATGCCGGCAACCGAGGCCACGCCAACCACTCCACGTGCCGGTAGCTCCCAGCCGGCAGGCGGGGGCAGGGTGTCGAGGATGAAGAACCAGATCGATAGCGTCGCCACCATGACGACCGCAAGATTGTCGAGTAGGTACTGGCCGGCAGGTCTCGACGAGGAATCGGCAGGTCGGAACAGAAGGGCCGCCACGACCAGAAGGATCGGGGGGAGCAAGTCGATGAAACCGAGGAACCCAGACGGGATCAAGTGCACAGGGGCACGGGCGAGCAGCCCCGCGACGTCACTGAAGGACCAGAGCACGCCGGCCCACATGAGCGCTCGCCAGGGCTCTTCGTCGAAGTCGGCGAGCCTCTTGTCGTGGCCGAGCCGACGGCAGGTCATGGCAAACACGATGCCGGCCGGGATCGACCAGACGTTGGCGACCCAGAAGTGACCATCCGGCTGGCCAGGTCCGAGTGCCAACGCCAGGCATCCGGCCGTCCAGACCAGCACGAGCAGCACGAAAGGATCCAGCCGCTGCACGAGGCGGGCCAGTTGCGTTCGAGCCGACCGCAGTGACGCCCCCACGTGCGCTAAGACCGGAATGGGATTCCTCTCGGCGACACGGTAAGTTTTCATCCGTCGGAGGAGTCGGAAGGATCGACCGCTTTCCTTACGTGGCCGAGGCCCGAATTTGCGCGGCGAGCAGGACCGCGACTCGGTGGAGTCGGTCGGGAGCCGCAGCCGGCTCGATCAGCCCTGCTTCGGTCGCCCCTCGGCGCCTCCGCGCCCGCGCCGGGCAAGTCGCGATAGGCCGCGAGGGAGCAACTTGCCGGCGAGAGCCAGAAGCGCCGCGCCGACGAAGAGCGCGAGCAGCGCTTCTATCGGATAGCGGCGTGCCCTCTTTCGTTCAGGTTGTCGATCTGCCGCGTCCATCGATAGTTTGCCTCGGTGCTAGGCGGGTTTCGGGCCGGACTTCTCGATCTCCTCGAGTCGCTTGATAGTCTCGATGAGACTGCGATAAAGCGCCAGTAGGGCGTCCTGCGGAAGGGGACCTTCGTTGGCCATCGCGATGCGGACCAGAACCTCGCGCTCGCGCTCGGAATCGGTTATCGGGCGGCCGCTGCGCGTCTTGGCCTTGCCGGCCGCCAGCCCGAGTCGGGCCCGGCGATTGAGCAGGCCGACGATCTCGCGGTCGAGGGCGTCGATTTCGGCTCGAAGGGCGTCGAGGTCGTCCGTCACCGGGCCTCTCCCTTGTCGCTTCCCGGACTGCTTCGGGGCTTGGTCCGTCCGGCGATCATCTCCAGGGCCAGCGTGTAGCCGGCGGCGCCGCGGCCGACGACCCGCTCGGCGGCGATGTCGTGGAGGTAGTTGACGTGGCGGAAGGGCTCGCGTTCGCCGGGATCGGAGAGGTGGACCTCCACGAACGGCCGACCGATGCCCTTGAGCGCGTCCCGGAGGGAGACGCTGGTGTGAGTAAGGCCGCCGGCGTTGACGATCGCCCAGTCGAAGTCGCGGACGTGCAGCCGGTCGATGAGGGCGCCTTCGTGGTTCGACTGGTAGAAGTCGATCTCCAGACCGAGCTCACCAGCTCGCCGGCGCAGGCCCGCCTCGATGTCGTCGAGCGTCGTGTGACCGTAGATTTCGGGCTCGCGCGTGCCCAGCAGGTTCAGGTTGGGACCGTTGAGGACGAGCACGCGAGTCATCGAACACCTGCCTCCGCCATCCGAAGAGCTGCCGCCAGACCCTGGGCGACCGCCTCGGGCGGCGCGTCCGACCGAATGACGACGCCGGTCTCGGTTGGCAGGACCCAGCTGAGCCGACCGAATGAGTGCTTCTTGTCGGTCGCCATGTGCTGCCCGACCGAGTCGAGCGAGACCTGCGGCCGCGCCACGGCCAATCCGAGTCGGTCCAGGAGCGTGTTCACCCGTTGGGCGCGATCGGCGGTGGTGATGCCGAGCGCTCGAGCGATCGCGAATGCGCCCCGCAGACCGTACGCGACCGCCTCACCATGGAGGATCGCCTTGTAGCCCGCCGCCGCCTCGATGCCGTGGCCGATCGTATGGCCCAGGTTGAGGATCATGCGCAGGTTCGCCTCGCGGGCGTCGGCGGTGACGACTTCGACCTTGGCCCAGACGCAGCGCTCGACCATCTCGGCCACGGCCCCGGATTCGATGGGCCGCGAGTCGCCACGCGCAAAGGCCGCACCCTCTTCCTCGACGAGCTCGAGCAGTCGCTCGTCCCCGAGAACGGCCATCTTGACGACCTCGCCGAGTGCCGCGCGGCGCTGCCGGGCCGGGAGAGTGGCGTTGAACGACACGTCGGCGATGAAGGCCGCGGGCTGGTGGAACGCGCCCACCAGGTTCTTGCCCTCGGGGATGTCTACGGCGGTCTTGCCGCCCAACGCGGCGTCGATCTGGCCGACGAGCGTGGTCGGAACGTGGACGACCGCCACGCCCCGCAGGTACGTGGCCGCGACAAAGCCCGCCGCGTCCGTGAGCGCGCCGCCGCCGATGGCGACGAGCGTCTCCTTGCGGTCGACGTGGAGACGGGCCAGGGCCCGGCACGTGTCCTCGATGACGGCCATTCGTTTGGCGCGCTCGCCGCGGGGCAGGAGGATCCGCTCCACTTGCCAGCCGTCGGCGGAGAGCGCGTCCGCGATGCCGGCTCCGGCGACGTCCCAGGTTCGTGGCTCGGCCAGCAGGATGGCTCTGCGCGCCTCGCCGCGCCTCAGGGCCGAGCCAACGGCCGAGGCAGCGATCCCCGAGCCGATCTCCACGCGCCCGATGGCGGTCTCGGCCCGGAGCACCGTGGCGGCCGTGCCGGTGCGATCGCCGAGGCGCCCCTCGATGGTCCGCAGGATGGCGTCGACGTTAGCCGCGCCACTGAGCTGAAGAGCCGGGGCGTAGAAGCGTCGCCTCTCCGCGGCGAGCTTGCGGAGCGTCGCCGCCGCGTCGCGGCCGGCGACGAGCGGGCGCACATTGGCGCTGCGGTTGAGCCGCCCGGCCAGGACCTCGGGCGCGCTGTCGAGCCACACCGGGAAGCGGCCCCGGTAGAGCAGCCAGCGGTTGCGGGGGTCGATGACCGCGCCGCCGCCGGTGGCGATGACGCGGCGCAACTCGGGATCCGGATCCGCCGGGCCGAGCGAGCGAACGGCTTCGAGCTCGTGGCGGCGGAAGCCGGCCTCGCCCTCATCGGCGAAGATTGCGGGCACGTGCTTGCCGACCTGGCGCTCGATCAGGTCGTCCAGATCCACGAAAATGGCGTTGTGTCGACCCGCGAGTCGCCGCCCGACGACGGTCTTGCCGGAGCATGGCAGGCCGACCAGGACCAGGTCCACTCTCTACTCGCTCTCGGCCGGAGCCGCGCCGCTCGGTCCGGCGACGCCGGCGATCGGGCTCGGAGCGGGGCCGAGCGCGCTCCACTCGAGATATCGGGCCAGGTTGTCGAGCGTCTCGGCCAGCGAATCGCCGCCGAACTTCTCGAGCGCCGCATCGGCGAGGGCCAGACAGACCATGGCCTCGGCCACGACGCCCGTCGCCGGCACGACGCAGATGTCGCTGCGCTCGTAGTGGCCCTTCTCGACGGGCTGACCCGTGACGAGGTCGGCCGAGGGCAGGGGACGGGGGAGCGTCGAGATCGGCTTGACGGCGGCCCTGATGACGATGGGCTGGCCGTTGGAGATGCCGCCCTCCAGGCCGCCCGAATTGTTCGTGGTCCGGCCCCACTCGCCGGCGGCGTTGCGGCCCTCGATCACGTCCATCACGGCCGAGCCGAAACGCCGCGTCTGCTCGAACCCCAGCCCGAACTCGACGCCCTTCACGATCGGAATGCTCATGACCGCACCGGCCAGCGCGGCGTCCAGGCGGCGGTCCCAGTGGACGTGGCTGCCCAGGCCGATCGGGACGCCGGTGGCGATCACCTCGACCACGCCACCGGCGGTGTCGCCCGCGGCACGGGCTTCATCGATCCGGGCGACCATTCGCGTCTCGGCGTTGGGGTCCGGGCAGCGGAGCGGGCTGGCCTCGGTCTCCTCGCGCGAGCGAGTGGCGTTGGCGGGGTCCATGCCCACTCCGGCCACTTCGGCTGTGAACGACCATACATCGATACCGAGCTTCGCCAGGAGTGCCCGCGCCACCGCTCCGGCAGCGACCCGAGCCGCGGTCTCCCTGGCGGAGGCGCGCTCGAGGACGTTGCGGACGTCACCGAAGCCGTACTTCACCGCTCCCGCCAGATCGGCGTGGCCGGCCCGTAGATGCGTGATCGGCGTGGCCTTCTTGTCGCCGGCCGCGATCATCGCCGCGAGCTCCGTGGCCTGCTCGTCGGTGAGTGGCTCGACCTGCATGAAGCGCGTCCAGTTGGCCCAGTCGCGGTTGCGAATGAGCAGCATGATCGGCGATCCGAGGGTCAGGCCGTGGCGGACGCCCGCCAGAATCTCCGCCCGATCCTGCTCGATGGACGTGCTGCGCGCCCCGCGGCCATAGCCGCGCTGGCGGCGGGCCAGGTCGATCGCGATCTCATCGGCGGTGAGGGGCAGGCCCGCCGGGACGCCTTCCACCGTGGCCGCCAGAGCGGGGCCGTGCGATTCACCCGCGGTGAGGAAGCGAAGGCGGCCCACCTGTCGATCCTATGCGGATGGACCGGCGGCAGTGCCGTCGGCGGCCGACGCTGCGTCGCCTTGGCCCATGCTCACCGGGAACTGGCGCAGCCCCTGCTCGCGGCTGCGATCGAGTTCCGCCTGCATGACCTCGACCGGGGCCGGCTTGCCGGTCCACAGCTCGAACGCGCGAGCGCCCTGCTGGAGGAGCATCAGCTCGCCGCCGAGCGTGGTGTCGTGGGCCGCGGCCGCATCCTTGAGGAGTTGGGTCAGGGGTGGGTTGTAGATGAGGTCGACGACGAAGATGTCGGGCGGAAGCAGCTCGGCCGGGATCGGCGTCTCGCCGGGCACAAGGCCCACGGCAGTGGCGTTGACCACGAGCTTCGTCTTGGACAGCTCCGCCTCGAGCACCGACTCGTGCCATGGCATGGCCCGCAGGTCCATGTGCGAGGCACTGCGGTTGAAGTGGCGAACGAGCCCCTCGGCCCGGTGGAGGTGGCGATTGAAGACGACGATGCGCTGAAAACCCTCGGAGATGAGGGCGGAGACCACTGCCCGTGACGCGCCGCCGGCACCCAGCACGAGGGCGTGGCGTGGCATCTTCTGCCGGCCGACGACTTTGTCGAGCGCGGCCTTGAAGCCGGCCACGTCCGTGTTGTGGCCGACGAGCTTCTTGCCGTCGCGCGAGATGACGTTCACGGCGCCCGTGGCCTGGGCGTCGTCGGTCAGGCGGTCGACCAGCGGGACGACGTGCTCCTTGTGCGGGATGGTCACGTTGGCCCCGAGGAAATCGTCGCCCCGAAGTTCCGCGATCGCATCCGCGAGGTCGATCTGCCGGCGGTCCCACAGCTCGTAGCGGGCGTCGATCTCGAGCGCGTCGAAGGCAGCCTGCTGCATCGCGCCCGAGAACGAATGGGCGACCGGATGGCCGATCAGTACGACACGGTTGGTCATGCTCGCAGCCTTTCCAGTTCGGTGAAGAAGGTCGGGTACGAAACGGCCGCGCTGTCGGCACGGTCGATTGATGTCGAACCCGACGCAATGAGCCCGGCCACCGCGAAGGTCATGGCCAGCCGGTGATCGTCGAGGGTCTGAGTTGGAGCCCCGACGAGCGGAGTGGGTCCTTCTATAGAGATGTCGTCGCCATCGACGGCAATCCGGGCTCCGAGGGCACGCAAGCCGTTGGCAATGCCCGCGATGCGGTCCGACTCCTTGTTGCGGAGCTCGCCGGCGCCGCGGATCGTGGTCTTGCCGCGGGCCTGGGTCGCGGCCAGGCAGAGGACGGGGATCTCGTCGATTGCCGCGGCCACATCGTCCGGGCCGAGGTCGATGGCGCGCAGTTCGCTCGAGCGGACCGTCAGGTCGGCCAGAGGCTCCCCGTGCACCGCCCCGCCACCACCACCGCCGGATGCGGTGCCCGACGCGCCTGCGGGCGCGCCCGTCCATTCAACCGCGCCGCCCACCCGCGTCTCCTTGATCAGAGCGCCCATGCGGACGAGGATGTCGATCGCGGCGCGGCGAGTGGGGTTGACGCCGACGGCGCGCAGGGTCAGCTCGGCATCGGGGTGGATCGCCCCCGCCACCAGCCAGAACGAGGCAGCCGAAGGATCGGCCGGAACTCTTTCGTCTACCGGTCGAACGCGCGCGCCACCATCCAGAGACCAGGCCACCGGGCCTCCTCCAGAACTCGTCGCCGGCTCACGCCGGACCTCGATGCCGCGGGACCGAAGCATTCGCTCCGTGTGGTCCCGTGTCGCAACCGCCTCGCGCACGGTCGTCTGCCCTTCCGCGCGCAAGCCAGCCAGCAAGATCGCCGACTTGACCTGGGCGCTCGGCACGCGGGTCGTGAAGTCGATGGCCCTAAGCCGATTGCTTCCGATCACGACCAGCGGCGGGAGGGTGTCTGAACGACGTGCGTAAAGCGCCGCACCCATAGAGCGCAGCGGTTCGATGATACGGGCCACCGGACGGGTCCGCAATGAAGCATCGCCGTCCAGGACGGAGAAGAAGGGCAGGCTTGCGAGCAGGCCGGAGCAGAGCCGGAGGCTCGTGCCGGAGTTGCGGCAATCGAGCGCGCCGCCGGGTTCGTGGAGGCCGTCGGCGCCCGGCGAGGCGATCCGGTAGTCGACGTTGAGGCCGTCCTCGCCGACCCGCTCGACGGTCGCCCCCAGGGCGGCGATGACTGAGGCCGTGGCCTGGACGTCTCGGCCGTCGCCGGCGCCGCTGACCAGGCATTCGCCCTCGGCCAGCGCGGCCAGGATCAGGGCTCGATGCGAGATCGACTTGTCGCCGGGCAGTCTGGGCTCGCCGCGCAGACGCGCGGCTCTAGAGACAGACCGGGACGGCTCCCCGGTGAGCGGCGATGGCGGCACGGTATCAGTGCTTGCTCGTCCCGCCCACCTTGACCGGGCCGGTCATGGCGAACGGGTCTTTGTTCAGCGTCCGGACTTCCTCGTGGATCTTGAAGAGGGCGCTGGCCATGTTGGCGAACTGATCGAACGTGAGCGACTGCTCGCCGTCGGAGCGGGCCTGGTCCGGGTCGGGGTGGACCTCGACCATGATGCCGTCCGCGCCCGCCGCCACCGCGGCCAGGGCCATCGGCTTGACCAGCCAGCGCTTGCCCGTGGCGTGGGACGGGTCGACGACCACCGGCAGGTGAGTCAGGTGGTGGAGCAGCGGCACGGCCGTCAAGTCGAGCGTGTTGCGAGTGTAGGTCTCGAATGTCCGGATGCCGCGCTCGCACAGGATCACGTGGGGGTTGCCCGACGAGACGATGTACTCGGCGGCCATCAGCCACTCCTCGATCGTGGCGCCGTAGCCACGCTTGAGCATGACCGGCCGACCCGCCTTGCCGACCGCGGTCAGCAGGGAGTAGTTCTGCATGTTTCGGGTGCCGACCTGGAGGATGTCGGAGTGTTTGGTCACGACCTCCACCTGGCCCGGCTCCATCACCTCGGTGACGGTCGGCAGGCCCGTTTCCTTGCTTGCCTCGGCCAGGTACTTGAGGCCTTCGAGGCCCAGCCCCTGGAAGGCGTACGGACTGGTCCGCGGCTTGAATGCGCCACCGCGCAGGATCGTCGCGCCGGCCGCGGCCACTGCCTTCGCGGTCTCGATCATCATCTCGCGGCCTTCGATGGAGCATGGGCCGGCCATGATGGTCAGGCTGCCGTCGCCCACCTTCTGACCCAGCACCTCGATGACGGTGTCCTCGGGGTGCGACTCGCGCGAGGTCAGCTTGTACGGCCGCGTGATCGGGGTTACCGATTCCACGCCGGGCATGACGGACAGCTTGTTCATCAGAAGATCCCTCACCGGAGCCACATCGCCCAGGACAGCGATTACAACTCGCTGGGTGCCGTAGTTGTCGTGGGGCGTGAGGTCGTACTGGCGCAGCTGGTCGCGGACGTTGTTGGCTTCCTGCTCAGTGGCGCCCATCGCCATGACGATGATCATGTGGCGGTCCTCCATGCCGGGTAGGCTCGGAACCTGCTGGCGACTCCGGCCTGGCCGGAGCGCGGTGTCGGTAGGGCAACAAAAAAGCAGAGGCGATGCCTCTGCTGCACCCGGCACGACCCGCGATCCCGGGCCTAGGCTCCGGGAACGGTCATGCCGGGTAGCGGTAAAAGAAGAAGATGTGATCCATGTCAGTGTCCCCGACAGTAGCGGGCGCCTGGGCTGGTGTCAAATCGAAATCCGTATCGGAACGCCCGCTGGTTCTCGCAATCTCCGACACCCGTCCGAGGTCGCAAGCAAAGTCGGGATGGTCCGGATCGGGGTAGGTAGATTGATCGCGAGCAGTCCGTCCCGATCGCTCGCTCAGCCTTGTTCCACCGGCCTGGAATCCACCTGCCCCAAGCCTGTGAGTCCTCCCGATGTTCTCCGGCGGGACGTGCTGGCCATCTGGTCCGGGAGTAGCAGGAAGCGGCGACCTGATCGAATCCGAGGTTGTGACCCCAAGGGATTCGAACGCTCCTAGAGCCGCTGTGTCCGCCATTCAGGAACGGTTAAGGTAGTTAAGAACTACTATTGGTGCGCTCTCCGAACCCCGCAGCATCGCTGCGCGCTGGCGGAGTGGATAGTTCCGTCACGCTATTCTTGCGAACCGCCATCGCGACACCGGACCGCATGGGAGTTGCGCCAATGAGCGCTCGGATTGAAGAGCTTCCGGCCAATACGGTACGGCCGGCGCGGTCGTTCCGTGGACCGAAAGCGTCCGTACGGGAGGCGCGTTGGGGCTTCTTCCTGATCAGTCCCTGGATGGTCGGTTTGCTGGTGTTCACGGCGATCCCGATCATCGCCTCGCTGGTGCTCTCGTTCACGAACTACGACATTCTTCATCCGGAAAAGATCCGCTGGGTTGGACTGGACAACTTCGCCTGGGCCGCGTCTGACGCGACCACGTTGAGCTCGGCCTTGCTCACGATCAAGTTTGCGGCTCTGAGCATGCCGCTGGGGATGGTCACGGCGCTGGGGATCGCGCTACTCGTCAATAACCGGCTGCTCGCCGGGAAGAGAGTGTTCCGGACGCTCTTCTTCCTGCCTGTCCAGATCCCGGTCACGGCGAGCGTGTTCATCTGGCTCGGCTTCGTCTCGGGCGCCAACCGCATGCCCATCGCCTGGCTGCAGTCCACCTCGACGAGCATCGCCCAGACGCTCAGCCACGTTCCGGTGTTCAGCTACCTGGCCACCGTCTATCCGACAGGCTGGTTTACCGACAAGACCTGGACGCTGCCCTGGCTGATCCTGATGAGCGTGTGGAGCGTCGGCAACATGACGCTCATCTTCCTGGCCGGGCTGCAGGCCGTTCCAACCGGGCTGTATGAGGCCGCCCGGGTCGACGGCGCAGGCGCCTGGAAGACCTTCCGCCACGTGACCCTGCCGATGATCTCGCCGATGGTCTTCTACAACCTCATCCTGAGCATCATCGGGGTGGCGGGGTACTTCACCCAGGCGTTCTTGTGGAGCTCGAACTCGAGGGGACGCGGCCAAACCGACGTGTGGAACCTCAACATCTACAACATCGGTTGGGGCAATGAAGCCATGGGTAAGGCCTGCGCCCTGGCCTGGATCCTGTTCGTGGTGGTCATCGCCATCTCGGTGGTTCTGTTCTGGACCGCCAGGCACTGGGTCTACTACGCCGGAGCCGATGCCACGAGCTCGAAGGCGCCCTCGAAGGGGACCACGGGCGAAGGCGAGCCTTCGCCTGGCGAGTCCGAGCCTTTGGCGCCAACCGCGCTCGAGCCTTCGGTGCCTGCCGCGGCGCCTTTCGTGCTCGAGCAAGCGACGGCTATCGAAGCCGCGCCCGCGGTGCCGATCGCCACGGAGCCTGTGGCCGCGTTGACCGAGCCGACCGCGGGCGAGGACAAGCCTGTGCCTGCCGAGCCTGCGGCCGCGACAACGCGACCCCGGCGGAGACGACCGGCCAGGCGCCGCTCCAAACTGAACCGGTTCATGCGCAAGCTGACATCTCGAACCGCGTTCACGGTCGTGACCGCGGCGCTGTGCGTGGTTTTCCTGGCGCCCTTCCTGTACGCGCTCGTCGCCGCGTTCGACGCCTCGAGTACGGGCTCCGCGACACGTGGGGCGCCCATATACCCCGCCATCGCACGCACGTACCAATGCACCGATTCGCAGCTATGCACCTACCAGCCCGTCTCCCTCAACCGGGCCACAGGGAAGACCGTTGCGAATGGGTCGCCGGTCGACGTCTCCCAGCAGGCGGACCCAACGCTTCCGGTGTATGTGGTGCCGGGGCGCGGCAACCTCGCCTTGCTGGACGACCTTTCAGGGTACGGCCAGCCCAGCGTCTTCATCGACCCGGCCGCGAACAAGCAGGTCGACGTCTCCGTCAATACGAGCACGCTGAGCCGGGTCTGGGATTTCAGCATCTCGCTTGACAACTTCACGACCGCGATCAACTGGGCCGGAGTGTTCACCCCCATCGGGCCCGGAGGTATGGCCACCTGGCTGCTCAACTCCGTGATCGTCTCCGGCTTGTCCACCATTGGGGCGGTTCTATCGTGCGTGCTGGTCGCGTACGGGTTCGCTCGGTTCAGGTTCCCGGGCCGCGACGTACTGTTCCTGATCCTGATCGGTTCGGTCCTCATCCCGTATCAGGTGACGCTGATCCCTCAGTTCATCCTGTACCACACGCTGGGCTTAACCTCGAGCTTCCTACCGCTCACCTTGCCGAACTTCTTCGGCAACGCGCTGTTCATCTTCCTGCTGCGGCAGTTCTTCATGGCCCTTCCGCGAGACCTCGACGAGGCGGCCATGGTCGACGGGGCCGGTCATCTGCGCATACTGAGATCGGTCATCATTCCGCAGGCGCTTCCGGCGATCGTCGCGGTCGCGCTGTTTCAGTTCTTCTTCTCGTGGAACGACTTCATGGGGCCTTTGATCTACCTGAGCGGCCAGTCGGCCCTGTACACCATGTCGCTTGGCGTTGGCTACTTCATGTTCACTCTGCCGCAGGGGGGCACGAACGGGCCCGGGATCCTGGAGGCCGGCTCGATCATCGTCATGATCGTGCCGCTGGCGGTCTTCTTCGTAGCGCAACGGTTCTTCCTGCGCGGCATCGTGGTCTCGGGAGTCGAGAAGTAGCGAGTCACGCGAGTCGCGATCGGGCATCGACGTCTGGGGCTCGTGAGTCCTGCCCACAGCATCAATGCGTGCTGGCGGAGTGGACAGTTCCGTCGCGCTATTCTTGCGGACCGACATCACGACACAGGACGGCATGGGAGTTGCGCCAATGACGGCTCGGATCGAAGAGCTTTCGGCAAGGACGATGCGGCCGCGACGGTCGCATCGTGGACCGAGAGCGTCCGTACGCGAGGCCGTTTGGGGCTTCTTCCTCATCAGCCCCTGGATGGTCGGTCTGCTGGTGCTCACGGCGATCCCGATCATCGCCTCGCTGGTGCTGTCGTTCACGAACTACGACATTCTGAATCCGGAGAAGATCCGTTGGGTTGGACTGGGCAACTACGCCTGGGCCGCGTCTGACCCGACCACGTTGAACTCGGCGTTTCTCACGATCAAGTTCGCGGCGGTGAGCCTGCCGTTGTCGATCGTCACGGCGCTGGGGATCGCACTGCTCGTCAATCACCGGCTCCTCGTCGGCAAGAGAGTGTTCCGGACGCTCTTCTTCCTGCCAGTCCAGATCCCGGTCACGGCGAGCGTGTTCATCTGGCTCGGCTTCGTCTCGGGCGCCCAAGGCATGCCCATAGCCTGGCTGCGGTCCACCTCGACGAGCCTCGCCCAGACACTCAGCCACCTTCCGGTGTTCAGCTACCTGGCCACCGTCTATCCGACAGGCTGGTTCACCGACAGGTCCTGGACGTTGCCCTGGCTGATCCTGATGAGCGTGTGGGGCATCGGCAACATGACGCTGATCTTCCTGGCCGGGCTGCAGGCCGTTCCCACCCGGCTGTACGAGGCCGCGCGGGTCGACGGCGCAAGCGCCTGGAAGACCTTCCGCCACGTGACCTTGCCGATGATCTCGCCGATGCTCTTCTACAGCCTCATCCTGAGCATCATCGGGGTGGCGGGGTACTTCACCCAGGCCTTCTTGTGGAGCTCAAACGGGCGGGGAGGCGATCAAGCCAACGTCTGGAACCTCAACCTGTACAACATCGGTTGGGGCGAAAACGCCATGGGTAGGGCCTGCGCCCTGGCCTGGATCCTGTTCGTGGTGGTGATCGCTATCTCAGTGGTTCTGTTCTGGACCGCCAGGCGCTGGGTCTACTACGCCGGAGCCGATGCCACGACCTCGAAGGCGACGGGCGAAGGCGAGACTGCGCCTGGCGAGGACGAGCCTGCGCCGACCGCGCTCGAGCCCGCGGCGCCGACCACAATCCAGCCAGCGACCACGGGCGAGGACGAGCCTGCGCCCGCCGAGTCCGAGCCTGCGGCGCCTGTCGCGGTGCCTTCGGCAATCCAGCCAGCGACCGAGGGCGAGGACGAGCCTGCGCCCGCCGAGTCCGAGCCTGCCGCGCCGACGCGATCTCGGCGGAGACCGGCCAGGCGTCGCTCCAAACTGAACCGGTTCATGCGCCAGCTGACATCCCGAACGGCGTTCACGGTGGTGGCCGGAGTGCTGTGCGTGATGTTCCTGCTGCCCTTCCTGTACGCGCTTTCCGGGGCGTTTGGCGCCCCGGGTGTCGGCGCGGCGCGTGGGGCACCCGTATACCCGGCCGTCGCCCGCACGTACCAATGCACCGATTCGCAGCTGTGCACCTACCGGCCCATCAAACGCGACCGAGCCACCGGGAAGTTCACTCCGAGTGGCGATCCGGTCGACGCCTCACAGGAGGACCCAACGCTTCCTGTGTACTCGGTGCCGGGCTACGGCAACCTCGCCCTGCTGGATGACCTTTCTGTGTACAGCCAGCCCAGCGTCTTCATCGACCCGGCCGCGAACAAGCAGGTCGATGTCCTGATCGACACGCGCAGGCTGAGCCGAGTTTGGGACCCGCGAGTCACGCTCGACAACTTCGCGACCGCGATCGACTGGGCCGGAAACATCACCAAGACCGGGCCCGGAGGAATGGCCACCTGGCTGCTCAACTCCGCGATCATCGCCGGCTTCTCCACCATTGGAGCGGTCCTATCGTGCGTGGTGGTCGCGTACGGGTTCGCTCGGTTCAGGTTCCCGGGCCGCGACGTACTGTTCCTGGTCCTGATCGGTTCGGTCCTCATCCCGTATCAGGTGACGCTGATTCCTCAGTTCATCCTGTACCGAGCGTTGGGCTTGACCCAAGGCTTCCTGCCGCTCATCTTGCCGAACTTCTTCGGCTACGCGCTCTACATCTTCCTGCTGCGACAGTTTTTCATGGCCCTTCCTCGAGACCTCGACGAGGCTGCCATGGTCGATGGGGCCGGCCCGCTGCGCATATTGAGGTCGGTCATCATTCCGCAGGCGCTTCCGGCGATCGTCGCGGTCGGGCTGTTCCAGTTCTTCTTCTCGTGGAACGACTTCATGGGCCCCTTGATCTACCTGGCCGGCAATGCCGACCGATACCCCGTGTCGCTGGGCGTGAACTACTTCACCTTCACTCTCCAGCAGGGCGGCACGAACGGGCCCGGGATTCTGGAGGCGGGTTCGTTCATCGCCCTTCTCGTGCCGGTGGCGGTCTTCTTCGTAGCGCAACGATTCTTCATGCGCGGCATCGTGTTCTCGGGTGTTGAGAAGTAGCCGAGTCTCGGGGCATCGACGTCAAGGCAGCTCGTCGTCGGGTTGGGCGTAAGTCGCCTCACTCACCGCCATCCGGTTCGATCGGGTTTAGGGCAAGCGGCGCTGGGCCTTTTGGCAGCCGTCGCAACGTATGGGATCGGGGCGTTGCTCGGGACAGCCGCACGCTGATCGGGCTCCCGTTCACCACTGCGACGGACACCACCTAACGTCCGTGGGTTTCCCGGATCCAGACCCAGACCCGGACCGCGCCAGCTCGTGTCTTCCCGCCGGCTGCGGAGCTGGGCCTGCTGGCCGTCACGCCCATCACACGCGCCGCGAAGGCGGCGTCCCTGAGGCCTAGCATTGATCAAGAGGAGGGCAGCTAGGGTGTCGATGTTCGCCAACTCACGAGGTCGGCGCAAATGCGCCGCGATGGCAGCGGTCATGTTCTTTGCGGTGGCCG
>Ga0182027_10004647_pt1 | contig 21192 bp, 13 predicted proteins | sample 712E1DmetaG_FD_121300 | JGI IMG/M metagenome (GOLD analysis project Ga0182027, IMG submission 121300) | Permafrost microbial communities from Stordalen Mire, Sweden - 712E1D metaG (Illumina Assembly) | ecosystem: Environmental > Terrestrial > Soil > Wetlands > Permafrost | place: Sweden...
CCAAAACCAGTTTTCCAGACAACATATACTGGGCCAGCCACCGTTTGTTCCGTTTCTAACTGCTTAAATGGCAGGCACTTGCGCTGGGCCAACAAACATCCAACCGAATTTCGTTATCATAGCTGGCGGTCAAGGCCGGTCAAAGCTAATCAAGGCTAATCGTGTTATTGCCGAGGTGGCGGAAGGGGTGGGTCCACGGGTCTATGCGGCAGATGCCTTGATAGACGCAGCGGTCGCAGGCGCGCTGGGTTCCCTTTTGAAACGGGTTGAGCTGGATGTCGCCGTCAAAGATGGCGCGGCCCATGCGGAGGAGGTTCTCTTCCACGGCGTCAAGCATATCCTCGAAGGCGGCGGGGTCCATGGGGTCGGGGACGCCCGCATAAGGCTCGCCGTTGTTCTTCAGGCGGTAGTTGAACTGGGTGCCTTTGGATTCGCCCCGGTTGTCAAGGTGAGGAAGCGCGGCCAGGTCGAAGCGGCCGGAGTGTTTGTAGGCGGCCTGCCAGGCGGGCTCCGGGCTGGACAGGACATCGCGGCGGGTTTCGCCGGGTTTGAAATTGCCGCGGAGGTTGATGTAGAAGACGCCGGCGGGAATGAGCGGGGCCGCGCCGAAAAACGTTTCGGGATGTTCCAGGCGGCGGAGGACGTTGAGATAGGCGGGCAGTTGCAGTTGCACGCCGTGCCGCATCAGCACGGCGTCGAGTTTGTGAAGACTCGATTTGTAATCCACCACGACGGCGAGCGCGCCGGACCCGGCGGGGCAGAGGTCAATCCGGTCAATGCGCCCGCGGAAGACCAGGCGGCGGCCGGAGCCGAGGTCCAGTTCCCAGGCGGGCAAGCCGCCTTCCTCCGGCTTGCCGCCAAAGGGGACCTCGGCGGCGCGGGGTTCAAAATCGTATTGACGCATCCATTCCACCATGGCGGCCGCGAAATCCTCCAGCGCGCGGGCCATGCCGCGCGCGGCGAAACGGGACGGGGCGTCGGCGGCGAGCAGGCCCGCCTCGAATTGGGGGATAAGGGCGGCGCAGATTTCCGCCACGCGGCGGCGGGCCTCGGGAGCAGTCAACTCGTGCCAGGTTTTGTGTTCGGCCTGGAGCTGCTCGTGGAAGCGCTGGAGCGCCAGGTGCTGGAAGGAGCCTTTCTGCCGGGCATCCAGTTCAAACAGGAGCCGCTCCTCGGCCTGCAAACCGGAGTTGACGAACCAGCGGAAGGCGCAGGCTGCGAATTGTTCGATGCGGCTGACGGAGGCGCGCAGGGCCGGGCCGTAAAGCTCGGCGGCGAGCGCGGGGGAAAGGCGCTCCGGGTCCGGACGCGGGGCGAAGAATTCCAAGTGTTGACGCAAGGCGGCGAAGGGAGGAAAGGCTGAAGGCTGAAGGCTGAAGGCTAAAGGCTGAAGGCTGAAGGCTGAAGGCTGAAGGCTGAAGGCTGAAAGCAGGCGGGGAAACAACTCGCAGATATGCACGGGCGCGGCGTCTTCGGGGCCGGAGAAGTTTTCGGTTTCGAGATGTGGAAACAGCTTGTTGAGATGGTGGAAGAATGGGGATGGATTGAGCGGTTGATCGCCGGCGTCGCGCTGGGAGCAGGCCGCCACCAAGCGCCGGCGGGCGCGCGTGCAGGCGATGTAGCCCAGGAAACGTTCGCGGCCCAGGATTTGGCGGACGCCGGGGCCAAGGAGGAGGCCGCGTTCGCCCAGTTCGGCGCAGTCGGACTCGGTGAGGAGGTTGCGCGGCGGCGGCGGGGCGGGGAAAACCGATTCGTTGAGGCCGAGCACGAGGGCGAGTTGCAAATCGGGATTGCGCGAGCGGTCCACCGCGCCGATGAGCACCTGGTCCAGCGCCGGCGGAATGACGCCGACGGTCATCCCCGCCAGGCCGGCTTCGAGGATGGCGAGCCATTCGGACAGGGGCATGGACTGGCCGGCGAAGGCCAGCGCCACGTCGTCCAGCCAGCCGTTCATTTGCTGCCAGACGGTCGCGTGGAATTGGGGATGGGGAAGAGGCCCGGCCGGGGCGTCCTGAAGTTGGGCCAGGGATTCTTCGACATGGAGCGAGCGCCACAATTGGCGCAAGGCGGCGGCCAATTGCAGGCCGTCGGGGCGAAGCTGGCCGCCGGCGGCAAGGTCTTCCCGGAGCCGCAGGAACGGGGCGGTCCATTGGCGGCGCAACTGCTCGGCGAGGAGGAGCTTGCCATCGTCGGCCGGGAACGGCTGGGTCCAGGTTTCGCCCTTCCAGCCGCGGGCCAGGCTCTCGTTTTCCAGGCGGTCAATGGCCTCTTCGTCGCCGGAGATGAGGCCGGTTTTCAGGGCGCTGAACCAATCGTCGTGCCGCCAGTCGAAGGCCGCGACGCGCAGGGCGTTGCGGGTCAACTCGGCCAGCGGATGGTGTGCGGACGGCTCGCGGCGATCCAGGAAGAAGGGAATGCCGTATCGCGAGAAAACGCGGCGCAAAACGTCGTGGTACCCTTCCAGGGTGCGCAGCAAAACAGCGGTCTGGCGAAAACGCCCGCCCTCGTGGACAAATTGGAGAATCTCGCGGGCGGCGAGAACGGCTTCGCCTTCGGGGTTGGGGCAGACGGCGGCGCGCAGGGAATTTCCCAACTCGGATTCGGGACCGGGAAAGGGAACCGGCTGCGCCCAGTTTTCTTCGAGGTGGCGCAAGACGGGATTTTCGGCGAAGCGGCCGGAGCCGGCGCGGCGGGGGAGAATTACCGCCTGCAACTGGACGCCCGGCACGGTGGCAAGTTTCTTCCAACAATCGTGCCGGGTCTGGGCGATGGCGGACCAGATGGAAAGCCAGGAATCCGCGCCCGCGGGCCGCTCGCCGTCCAGGCAAAAGGCGAGGGTTATGGTTTGGCAGCAGGGGGCCAGGGCGGCCAGGAGGCTGAGTTCCTGGGGGGTTAAATCGCCAAAGCCGTCGAGCCAGAGGGAGGCAATCGAAATTCTTGACTTGCGCAAGGCGGCGGCGGCCAGGCCGGGTAGGCAATCGGCGTCCTGGAGGTGTTGTTGGGCGAGCCAGTCCAGATAGCCGCGCTGGAGGAGGGCCAGATCGCGGAGTTTGCGGCGCAAAGGCTCGGTGAAATCGGAGCGGGCGGCCAGTTCCGCCAATAATTCGGGAGAGAACTCGCGGCGCTGCAACTCGCGCAGTTCCAGGCTCAGTTGGCGGGCGAAACCGGCCAGGCCGGAGCTGCCGTGGAAAATTTGCAGCGCCGCGCGGTGCCGGGCCAGGAGGGCGCGCAACACCATGACGCGGCCCTCTTCGGAGAGCAGCGCGGGCCGGGGCCGGCCCAACTCTTTGAGAACAAATCCGGCCAGGCGCTCGAAGGAGAGAATCTGGAGGCGCGTGTAGCCGGTCAAGGCGGGGTCGCCGAGGAGTTGACGTTCCAATTGGTAGGTGGCCTGTTTGGGGGCCAGGAAAATGAGGGGCGGCCCCTGGGGATCGTCCCGCAACGCGGCGCGAATTTCGGCCAGGCACCGGAAAGTTTTCCCGGCGCCCGCCGGACCGAGGAGGAATCGCACTTGCACAGTCCATAGGTGGCGCAAAACGGCGTTGCGGAAAAGGAAAATCAGGATGGGGATCGGCACAGGGGGTGCAAGATTTCTTCGCCTTCCCGGTAGGGCAGAGCTGCTGCTCTGCCCTGAATTCTTGGGCGGCGCAGCAGCGCCGCCCTACCGAAGAAACGAAGAATTTTGTCCTGCACCCGTTCCCGCTCAGGTCATCCTTTCCTCCTTTGCGCCGATCCGGTACTGTTTGAGCTTGGTCTGAACGGTCTTGTAGTCCACATGGAGGAGGCGGGCGGCCTTGGCTTTGTTGCCGCCGGCCTGGCGCAATGCTTGTGACAAGACCTCGCGCTCGATGGCGGTCTTGTTTTCGGCCACGATTTCCTTGAGGGAAAGCCCGGTGGCGGAAACGGCATGGGCCTTGACGGGTGACGCCTTACGCCACCAAGCCTCGGTGTTGTCTTGGTGAATATCCAGATGGTGTTCGGTCACCTCCTCGTCCGCCAGCAGGACGGCGCGGCGGATGGTGGAGCGGAGTTGGCGGACATTGCCCGGCCAGGGATGATTGAGGAGGGTGCGGATGGCCAGCTCGGAGAAACCGAGGACCGATTTTTGCAGTTCCTGGTTGGTCAAATCCAGGAAGCGCTTTGCCAGGTAAAGCAAGTCCTCCTTGCGCTCGCGCAAGGGCGGAACCCGCAGGGTGAACTCGTTCAAGCGGTAGAACAAGTCCGGCCGCATCCGCCCCGCCGCCACCTCCGCCTCCAAGTCCTGGTTGCCGGCCGCCAGCACCCGGACGTCAATTTGGATGGGCTGCGTGCCGCCGACGCGGCAGAAGGATTTCTCCTGGAGCGCGCGCAGGATTTTAGCCTGTGCGATGAGCGGCATGTTGAGAATTTCGTCCAGGAACAGCGTGCCGCCGTTGGCCTGTTCAAACCGGCCCGCCCTCCGCCCGGCCGCGCCGGTGAAGGCGCCCTTTTCGTGGCCGAACAATTCGGCCTCGAAGAGGGTTTCGGGGATGGCGCCGGCATCCACCGGGACAAAGGGGCCTTTGGCGCGCGGGCCGCAGGCATGGATGGCTTGGGCGACGACCTCCTTGCCGGAGCCGGTTTCGCCGATGATGACGACGCTGAAGTTGGATTTGGCGACGCGGTTCAAGTCGCCGATCAGCCGGCCGATGGCGTCGCTGGGACCCATGATCTCGGTCAGGTCGTGGCTGGCGCTGGTCTGGCAGGCCAGTTGTCTGCTCTGGAGGTTCAGTTGCCGCTGGGCCAAGGCGCGGTGAACCACGCGGACCAGTTCCTGATGGTCGTAAGGTTTGGCCAGATAATCGAAAGCGGCGGCCCGCATCGCCTCGACTGCCCCGTGGATTTCGGCATGGGCGGTCAAGATCACCACCGGCAGATCCGCGTCCAGGGCTTTGGCCTGGCGCAGGATTTCCAGGCCGTCGAAATCCGGCAATTTGAGGCCCACTATCATAAGGTCGGGCGAGGCGGTGCGGAGCTGTTGCAGCGCCGACTTTCCATCCCGCGCCAACAGCGGGACAAAGCCCTCCTGCTCCAACAAGAACGATACCAATTTGCAGAGATCCTCCTCGTCGTCCACGATGAGAACCCGGCTTTTTCCGTTGTTTATTGACATGAGAGTCCCTCCGGTGATGGTGGATAAAGGGGCAGTCGAGCCAGAGGCTCGACGCTACAACTATGAGGTGGAATTGGAGGAGTGAGGGTCCCCATCTGCGTCTGGCCGTGAATGACTTGGGTGTGAGAAAACAGTCTCCCTGACACGTCCCGACCCTCCGATCCGGACGATCCTTCCATAGCCAAACCCGCCATATAATAATCACGCGTGTCCACCTAAATACCCATTCCCAGGAATCACTTTCCGGTATATTCGTCCGAAAGGCAAGGAAAAGTTCCGGAAAAATGCGACCGGTTATGGGTCAACAAAAAGAATATCCCAAAGCCGGCGTCTCGCAATGGGAAGAAGTCGCGGCTTTTTGTAAGGCGATGCCTACAGGGCCCGACTGGAGGCAACCAACATACGGGCCAGGGGTGCATGACCAAGCGATTCACCTTCCCGGTAGGGCAGAGCTGCCGCTCTGCCCTGAATTCTTGGGCGGCGCAGCAGCGCCGCCCTACCACCGTCTTCGGGAAAATTGGCGGCGGTCGCAGACCGCCGTTACGGGGAATCGGGCGGGGCCGGCTGGGGCAGGACGGAGGACTCGATCAGGTTGTGTTCGAGACAGTAGCGGACCAACTCGACGTCATTTTGCAGGCGGAGTTTCCCCATGAGGCGGGTGCGAAATGTGCTGACGGTCTTGGGGCTTAACGCCAAGTCGGACGCGATTTCCTTGACGATTTTGCCGGAGGCGAGCATGAGCATGACTTGGAATTCGCGGTCGGAGAGTTGCTCGTGAGGGACATGGGACGGGTGGGCCAGAGCGCCTGCCAGTATCCCGCCCAGATTCGCGCTGGCGTAGGTTCCGCCGGCGGCGACCTTCTTGACCGCCCGGGCCAACTCCTCCGGCGCGGCGCGTTTGTTGAGATAGCCCGCGGCGCCGGCGCGCAAGACGCGAACCGCCATTTGTTCTTCCGGCGCGCTGCTCAGAACCAACACCGGCAATTCCGGTTTGAGCACCTCGATTTCCCTGAGCGCGTCCAGGCCGCTGCGCCCCGGCATGAAAATATCCAGCACCAGCACGTCCCAGGGTTCCTTGTCAACCCGCGCCAGGGTCTCTTGAAAGTTGCTCGCTTCGCCAAAGACCGCCCCGGGACACTCCAGGGCGAGGATTTGTTTCAATCCTCCGCGCAACATGGCGTGGTCGTCCGCAATGAGAATCCTCATAATAGCCTGTCCTCTGACTTGCCGTATTGTGGCAGCGGAATCCGCGCTTCAACCCTGGTGCCTTCGCCCGGGCGGCCGCGGATGTCGCAACTGCCCCCCAACAATATGGCGCGCTCGCGCATTCCCAGCAAGCCCATCGCCTCGGGCGAATGGGCCTCGGATTCTTGAATGCCCCGGCCGTCGTCCTGAACAATTAACGCGACGTATCCCGCCTCACACTGCAAGTCAACTTCCACCCCTGTGGCCCCGGCGTGGCGGGCCACATTGGTCAGGCTCTCTTGCAAGATTCGAAACAGGGCGGTCGAACGGTCCCGGTCCAGGCGCGGGGCTTTGGAGGGCAGACGCGCATTGCACCGAATCCCGGTGCGTTTCTGAAAATCCCCGGCCTGCCATTCAATGGCGGCGTCCAAGCCCAGGGTGTCCAGCACCATGGGGCGCAGGTCGCTGGCGATTTTCTGCACGGACTGGATGGCGGTGTCGGTCGCGAGGGTCATCGCCGCCAGTTTGTCGCGGACCAGACTCTGCCCCGATTCGGAGGGAGACTGAGCAAGAAGGCGAGTGAGCAAGGTGACATTGATATTCAGGCTGGTCAATTCCTGGGCCAGCACGTCATGGATTTCGCGGGCGATGCGGGCGCGCTCTTCCTCGCGGACGGCTTGGATGCGGGCGGCCAGGGCGCGGAGTTGTTCGTGGGAGGCTCGCAACTCCTCTTCCGCGCGCTTGCGCTCCGTGATGTCCTTGCCGAAAACCGAGATGGCGAAGATGGAGTCATCGCGCTTGAGGAGGCTGAAGGTCAAGAGAAGCGTGACGTTGCCCGAAGCCATGTGGTGTTCCGTTGTAAATGGCCCCGAGGCCAGCGCCCGTTGAAAATAACCGTGCCAACGTTGGGTGGAATCTGCGTTCGGCAGGAGATCTTCCGGACGTTGTCCAAGCTCAAGCCGAAGGTGGCGTTGCTGGAGGGAATAGTCGCGGAATGCACGGTTGAACATCAGCAGGCCAAAGCGTTGGGATCCACCGTCCAAATAAAGTCGTCCGTGCTGTCAAAAATCGTGCGCTGCATCGCCTCCGCCTTGCTGACCGCCTCTTGCGCCCGCTTGCGCTCGCTGATGTCGCGGACGGTCGCCTGGAGGACCCGTTTGCCGTCCAGTTCCATCGCGCTGAGCATTACATCGGCGGCAAAGACTTCGCCCGTATTGGCCCGCTTATGTATCCACTCGAAGTGGTTGCTGCCCTTTTCCAGCGCGGTGGCGATTTGCCGGTTGGCCAGCGTCCGGGAATCCGTGCCGTCCGGCTGCAACGGCGGTGACAAATCGCCGGGGTGGTTCGAGCAGAACTCCTCGCGCGTCGCGCAGCCAAAGATCGCCAGGGCCGCCGGGTTGCAGTCGAAAAAGCCATTTTCGTCCAGCAGCATCACCGCGTCGCTGGTCAAATCGTAGAGCGTGCGGAACTTGGTCTCCGAGCAGCGCAGGGCCTGCTCGGCCCATCTGCGCTCGACGATTTCCATTTGCAGGTCTTGGTTCGCCTTTTCCAGCGCGAGGGTTCGCTCGTTGACCTTCTGCTCCAAATAAGGCCAAAGCCCCCAACGGCTTGCGGCTGCGGCGCTCCCGCTCGCCTGGCCCATCTCCCGCCTGCCGGCCAGCAGCGCAAAGAGGAAATAGACGCTGCCAAGATACTGAACGAATCTGCCCACCCATCTCAACGTGTCCCACATCGTTTTCAGATATATGATGGAGACCAATCCGGCTGCGACCGTCAACAACGCCAGTCCATACCAATAGGCGAATTCGGTTTTTGTCGCGAAATAGATGCCCAAGAACATCAATCCAGAAAACGCGAACAGGCACAAGCCGGCCACCACGAAGAACTGGCGGAGCAAACTGGGTCCGGCGCCCGGCACAAAAAATACCGGCAGCATGCCCTCAACCGCCAGTGCCGCAGCCACGCACACAAACACCACGACCCCGGCATAAGGCAGCGCCAGATGCCGAAAGCGGCGCTCTGTCGCATTTTTCCCCAGCAAGTCTGCCAGCAGATAATACGCGCTCATGAAGTGGCAAACGCCGGCCAACATGCAACACGGGTCGTAAAGCGTTAGCTTCAGATTCGGGTTGCCGGTTTCTGGAATCAGCCAGCTCGTTATTAGGATGCTGACCCCGCGAAACAAGGCCCCGCACCCCATCATCAGGAAAGTCAGCGAGCCGGTCCTCTGGTAGCTTCTCGCCGCCATATAGGCCACAACCAACAGGATGCCGACAAGAAAAAGAGTGTTCAGAAACGCCACCAAAAGGGGGGATTCGATCCCAGCGCCTGAAGCGCGCCCGACCAGAATTCCTGTCAGGGCGAGAAAAGCGCCCACCGGTATTGCCCCCGCAATTTTCCATAACCCGGACATCCGCCGGCCAATCTGGTTTTTTGCGGCCACATTCGTAATTTTAGTCACAATGACGGGTTTTGGCAAGTCGGGGAAAACCTTATCTTTGTGTCGGGGAATTCCCTGACATCCACCGGGGAATTGCGGATTGCGGATTGCGGATTTTTGAACAGGAGATAACGGAGGCAACGGAGACGGAGACAATGGAATTTTCATCTCCGTTCTCTCTGTTATCTCCTGTTCAAAATTCTCCTGTTTAAAGGCACTCATTCCCTCAATTGCGGATTGCGGATTTTTGAACAGGAGATAACAGAGGCAACGGAGAAGACATTAAATTCTCGTAACTATTCAGGTAGGGACGCCTCGCCGAGGCGTCCGGGGCGGGCGCTCCATTGCGCCGCTGGACGCGGCGCGGACAGCGCGGTCCCGATTCGGAATCGGGATCCCTGCCTGAATAGTTACGAATTCTCTGTCTCTGTTCTCCGTGTCCTGCGGTTATCAAATCCGGCTCCTCGACGCTTTTTGTGGAGTCGCGCGGGTGCAGGGGGACTTCCGGGGAGCGCGTGCGTCCCGCACGCGGTGTTTGGCGTCCCGCCAAACACACCGTCGTCCGATCAGCCATCGCCCATAACGACTCTGCAAGCCGGTCCATCGAGACCCAGATGGAGAAGGCTGGGGATGTGCGGCGCGAGACGCGCCGCACAGCGACCGGGACGGTCGCGCTCCCCAATCATTTCGCCGGGTCCGTGCATCCACAAAAAACGTCGCAGAACCTCAAATCCGCAATCCGCAATTGTGCTCAGTGGTATTCCTGCAGGGTCTTGACGCGGTAGCCGTTTTTCTTGAGGGCGGCGATGGCGAGGGCGGCGGCGCGGGCGCCGCTTAACGTAGTCATGATGCTCGTGCCGGTATAGACGGCGGTGGTGCGGATTTTGACTTCGTCGGCGCGCGGGGTCTGGCCGGTTGGGGTATTGATGACGAGTTGGATTTCGCGGTTCTTGAGGAGATCCAGGGTGTTGGGCCGGCCCTCGGCCAGTTTGTGAACGCGGGCGACTTTCAGGCCGGCGTCTTCCAATACTTTGGCCGTGCCGGCGGTGGAAACAATTTCAAATCCCAAGTCCACAAATTCTTTGGCCACGGCGGCGACGCGGGGTTTGTCGGCGTCGTTGACGCTGATGAAGACGCGGCCGCTCAAGGGCAGGGGCGCGTTGGCGGCCATCTGGGATTTGGCGTAGGCAATGCCCAGGTCGGCGTCCAGGCCCATGACTTCGCCGGTGGACCGCATTTCCGGGGAGAGCAAGATGTCCTGGCCGAGAAAGCGGTTGAAGGGGAAAACGGATTCCTTGACAGCCCAGTAATCGCGCCAGATTTCGCGGGTGAAACCCAGTTGGGCGAGTGTCTTGCCGGCCATGACTTTGGCGGCGAGTTTGGCGAGGGGGACGCCGATGGCTTTGCTGACGAAGGGGATGGTGCGGGAGGCGCGCGGGTTGACTTCCAGGACATAGACGGTGTCGCCCTTGACGGCGTATTGGGCGTTCATGAGGCCGATGACGCGGAGTTCGCGGGCCATGGCGTGGGTGTATTGGCGCATGGTTTGGATGACCTCTTTGGAAAGGGTGTGGGGTGGCAGCACCATGGCGGCGTCGCCGGAATGAACGCCGGCAAATTCGATGTGCTCCAGAAACCCGCCGATGACCACCGCGCCGCCTTCCGGATCGCTGAATTGGCCGACATCGGCAATGCAATCCACATCCACCTCCGTCGCGTCTTCGAGGAATTTGTCCACCAGAACGGGCCGTTCCGGGGAGGCTTCGACGGCGAACCGCATGTAATGGTCCAGCTCCGCGTCGGAAAAGACGATCTGCATGGCGCGTCCGCCGAGGACGAAGGAGGGGCGGACGAGGACTGGGTAGCCGAGTTTATGGGCGGCCAGGAGGGCCTCGGCCTGGTTGGTGGCCAGGCCATTGGGCGGCTGGGGGATGCGCAGCCTGTCAAGCATCGCGGAGAAGAGCTTGCGGTCCTCGGCGATCTCGATGCCCTGGGGCGAGGTGCCGATGATGTTGACGCCGTTTTTTTGCAGGGCCAGCGCGAGGTTCAACGGGGTCTGGCCGCCGAACTGGGCGATGGCGCCCCAGCATTTCTCGCGCTCGTAAATGTTGAGCACGTCTTCCAGGGTGAGCGGTTCGAAGTAGAGTTTGTCGCTGGTGTCGTAATCGGTGGAGACGGTTTCCGGGTTGGAATTGACCATGAGGGTTTCAAAGCCGTCCTCCTTCAATGCGAAGGCGGCGTGAACGCAGCAGTAATCGAACTCGATGCCCTGGCCGATGCGGTTGGGGCCGCCGCCCAGGATCATGACCTTGCGCTTGTCGCCGGGGATGGTTTCGTCATCGCCGCAATCGTAGGTGGAGTAATAGTAGGGGGTGTAGGCCTCGAACTCCGCGGCGCAGGTGTCCACCAGGCGATAGCTGGGAACCAGGCCGGATTGCTTGCGCAAGGCGCGCACGGCGTCCTCGGACTGGCCGGTGATATGGGCGATCTGGCGGTCGGAAAAGCCGAGGGATTTGGCTTTGGCAAGGAGTTGGTGGTTCATCGGGCGCAAAAAACGTTGCGGAAGTAAGCGGCGGGCTGGGTCAAAGTTCAAGCAATAAACAAAAATGCGGCGGATTGCCATCCGCCGCTACATGTAGCGGCTTTCGGAAGAAAGCCGCCATCTTCTCAAGCACGCAAGGCAGCCAGACGGGTTTTATCCTCCTCAGTCAAATCAGGGAAAACTCTCAGCCTGCACGCCGCCGCCAAGGCGCGGGCATTGCTGCCGGTGTCGAAGCTGTAAAACCAGTCGCATTCCGCGGCGAGCGCGGAGGCAACAATGAGGGAATCCATCGCGCCGATCGCGGCTTTGTGAGCGTACTTATCCAGCAATTCGGCGCCCATGCTCTCCAACAAACTCCAATCCAACGGATGAAAAACAACACTATCGCCAAGGTCCGATTTAAGTTTCGCCAGTGCCACCGGGTTGGCGTTGCCCGTCAAACGCGGGAAGACTGTCCTTGCCTCATAAAGAACTGGCGGGGAAACGTGAAGAGGCACCTCGTGCCGCTGCATTTGGCGCTGACAAATCTCATGCAGCGGTCCGGGTCGGAGATAATAATGCGCCAGCCAGTTGGTATCAGCCAACGGTTTCATCGGCGGTTCTTCCGGAACCAGTCAAGTATCTCCTCGTCGCTCACCCTGTCGGTTTGGGTGGCGAGCCATTTCTCATGCCGGGCAACAAAATCAGGCCAAGGCAAATCAAGCTGTGCCCGGATCAATCTTCGGACCCAATGGCTTACGCCTTCCTTTCCAGCCAGCTTCCGCACGGCTTTTTTCTCCGCCGGGTCAAGACGGATGGTGAGTATCTCTGTCATACAGGATAGTAATACAATCACAAGGCCTTCTTTTCAAGCGCGCAGTTCACAGGGGCCCATTTCGCCAGGGCCGTTCTAAAGTATGGAGTGCGGCGGCTTGCCGCCGCTTTTCCAAGCGGAGCTCGCTCCGCTTGAGGGGGCGTCCCGATTCCGAATCGGGAGCCGCCCTGAATTAGGGCGAAGCAGCAGCTTCGCCCTACCAGACTATGAAATATGCCGCTTTGGTGCGCGCGCGACAGCGCCGCGTTCCATTCCAAGCTGCTCAGTTGGCGATGTCGCCGTACACGGCCCCATGTCCGAAGAGGCCGAGATATACGCGCCCATAAATGCGCGGGTCGCCGCTCAGGCAGTCAACCCGGCCATAGAGGTGCTGCGCATCGTTGACGCGCACCCAGGTCGCCCCCACGTCATCGGAACGATAAACTGCCGGCCCCTCGCTGCCGTTGCGAGTGAGGACGAATATGGCGGGATAGTCCTTACCCGGCGCGGCTTTGCCAAAGCTGAACGGAACAATGCCACCCGACGCGCCAATGGCCGGATGGTTGGGGATAACATTGAAGGTTTTGCCGCCATCGGTTGAATGGCAAAGCGTTGGCCCAACATACCAAAGGTCGCCCTCCCTGCCTCCAACCGCCACCAATCGCCCGCCGCCACCGCCGCCGCCGCCACCGCCGCCGCCACGCCCGGCGCGCCCGCCGCCACCGCCAGCTCCTCCGCCCGCAGGCAGACCCGTCACCGCGTAGGCGTCCGTGAACGTCGCCCCGCCGTCGGTGCTCAGATACATCCGGCGCGCGGCGGCATCCAGCGCGTAAAACTTCGCCCCGTTGCCTCGGTCGGCGGTCGGGCTGAGGCCGGCAGTCAGGCCGGTCACATCCTTCCACGTTGTGCCGTGGTCGGTGGAGATTCGCGGGGTCCCGCCCGTGCTCATAAAGACCTTGCCATCCGCGGAAAGAATCACATTTCCGCCGCCACCGCCGCCACCGCCACCGCCGCGCCGGCCACCGGCGGCGGCCGCGTCACCACCGAACGAGAAGGGCTTCCAATTATATCCGCCGTCAAGCGAATACCCCATCGTGCCCTCCTTGGGACCGTGATAGGGCTGGACGCCCATGCGGACGACGACGCTGGGATTCATGTAGGCGATATCCATCCAACTCGAGTTGGCGAATAGCGGGTGCAAAGCCATCCCGTGGGCGGGACTCACATCCAAGTCGTCGTGGGTGAAGTTCCCAACGTCGGAAACGGCGCTGAGCAAGCGCGGCCCGGCGGGCGGGCTGATAAGCTGGGCAACGCAGAGTTCCTCAAGCCCGTCCGTGCAAGTCGTCCAATGCGTGTCGCCGCCGGTATCGGCGTTTTCCATGTCCATCGTGCCCCACATGATGGTGCCGGTGCCATAACAAACGTGCGCGGAATTAAAGGGATCAATCCCCAGCGCGTCAATCCACCAGCCGACCGAGGCTTCCGGCTTCGGATTGTTGGCATCATACACTCCCGCCCACGGCACATAAGGCGCGCCGGATGAATCGCGGTGCGATTTCGGGCTGGTATCCGTCCAGGTCTGGCCTCCATTGGTCGTCCGATAAATCCGGTCATCGTCCCGGTCCGGTTGCGGCAGCGATGGATTCACCCTGTTCAATGAAGCTACCACCAGCGTGCCCGGATGCTGTCGGTCAATGCCCAGGCCGCCGTAGCCGCCGGGGAACTTGTTGGCATCCTTGACCGGCGTAATGTCCGTCCAAACGCCGTCCTTGGGATTGAATTTCCAAACCGCGCCATCGGTCGCGCCGCCGGGACCGGGGCTGTTGGCATAGGCCACATACAATATGCCCTGCGTATCGAAGCCCGCATGACCGGGCATGAAATTCGCGGGCTGGCCGGGAACGGCCTGCCAGGTCTGGCCCGCGTCGGTGCTGCGGAACAGGTGGCTGGGGCCGGGATCGGTCGAGCCGACGTAAATCGTCTTGGTGGGTTGGCCGCGGGTTCCTGTGCTGGGGTCGAAGACCACGAAGCTCAAGCCCACGCCTCCGCCTCCCCTGGCGCCGCCGCCGCCGCCAGCGGGAGCGCCGCGTCCGCGCCGCGCGCCTGCCGCATCGCCCGGAGCCGCCGCCGCGCCTGCTTCAGCGCGCGGGGCGGCGGGAGCGGGGGCCGCGGCCGCCGTCGTTGACGGGAAGCTGTCCACCTTCGCCCAAGTCAGCGCCGCGTCTTTGCTGATCCATAGCCCGGCCTGGCGCGAGCCGAAATAAAGAATGTTATTGTCGTTCGGATCAATCGCCAGACGCTCTCCGACGCCGCGCCCATTTTCATTGCCGCCCATTCTGAAGGAGACTGGGATCGTCTGAAAAGTCTTGCCCTGGTCCATCGAGCGCAGGATGGCCGCCGGCTCGTTGACATGCATCCCCGCGGCGATATAAACCCGCTGCGGGTCAATCGGATCGGTCGCGACGCTCTCCGCGCCCATCAGATTGGCGTCTCCGACCCAGTCCGTGAGTGGAATCCAGATCTTCTTCTGGTTGTCCCACTTAAAGGCGCTGCCGACATCGGTGCGGCAATAGGCAAGGCCCGGCTGGGTGTTGTTGAAGACAAGCCCGTCAATGAACCCTCCGCCCTTGATCACGACAGGCTTCCAGGTGTACTTTTGCAAAGGGAAGCTGGTGGATTGTCCGAACGCAAACGCCGGCATCAGCGCGATGCCAAGGCCGGCCATGAAGATTTTTGACGCGGATAGTAATTTGATTCTCATATAAAATGCCTTTTTGTTTCCCCGGCGGTTCTGCAGGCGCAACGGATTAGGAAACACCTCATTCCGGGGTTCATGGGCGCGATTGTAAGCGCCGCCCCGCCAATGTCAATGCCATTTTGCAGGACACGAAACGAAAAATCCTCCCTGCCATTGGAAGGCCGGAATGCAGTCGTCCTGGGAGCGCGGGCGTCCCGCCCGCCCCGTTCGAACAATGAAACCTCCCGCCTCGCGCCTACCAACGGTTCCCGCTGGCGCCAATTGCGTGCAGGACAAATTTCTTCGTGTCTTCGGTAGGGCGTCCCGATTCCGAATCGGGAGCCGCCCAAGAATTCAGGGCAGAGCAGCAGCTCTGCCCTACCGGGAAGGCGAAGAAATCTGTCCTGCACCCGCGCCAATTCGGCCCCATATTCACCTCTTGCCAATTCGCCGCTGCCGGACCATGTTGTTCTTGCCCACAACGCAAGCCCTATAACGACGACGAATGTGAAAACAACCAGCGGACCCGACCCGGCTTTGGAAAGACAACTGGCCCGGCCTGGTTTCTGGATGGCGGCGCTGCTCGTGCTGGTCGTTCTGGGGATCCAGACGATTCTGGGGGTGGCGTTGGGGATAACCGACGCGGTCTGTGAGGGAGTGCTTCACCTGCCGTCCCCTCAATTGGAACGGCAGCCGGTGGCGATAGGCCTCATCAATATTGTGGCTTGCGGAGCGGCGGTTGCTCTCGGACTTTACCTCAACCGGCTGCATTTCTGCCGCGCGTTTCCAATCGGTCGAATCGCAGCTCTCCAGTTGCTTGGGGTGGCTGTCTGCGTGTTGGGCGCCGGCGTTCTCTTGTCAGAGGCTGACGACCTCCTCCGCGCATTGCTGCCTCCGCCACGATGGCTGCTCAAATTGTTCGAGGATCTGTTCGCCTCCAAAGACCGGCTATTGTCCCAATTGTTTCTGCTTGTCATTGTGGCGCCGGTGACCGAAGAGTTGCTCTTCCGGGGCATCATTCTGCGCGGGTTGTTGAGCCGCCATCGGCCATCGGTGGCAGTGACGCTCACGGCATTGCTGTTTGCGGTGCTTCACATGAATCCCTGGCAGTCCCTCTCGGCCCTGTTGCTGGGCATCCTGTTTGGCTGGTTCTACTGGCGGACCGGTTCGGTGGCGCTGTGCGTGCTGGCCCATGCCTTTTTCAACGCGCTCTCAATTTTGTTCTCCCTTCTGCCATTCGATATTCCGGGCCTGACCGGCACGCCGCACTACACGACAGCCGTGTTTCAGCCCTGGTGGCTGGACGCAGCCGGCCTGGCCGTGCTGCTGGCTGGCCTTTGGATTTTTCGCAGAGCCACTCCCCCATCATCCGGGATGGCAGAAGGGCCAAAGCCACCTCTCCTTGCTAACGGATGAAGGTTCAGTTCCCGTGCAGGTGTCTTGCAAATGTCAGTACTGAATGGTGCTTAGCCAAGAACCAAATATCTGGGCAAAGGGTCTTGACAAAAATTAGAGCCTATGATTAAATCATCAGCATAAGGCACGAAGGCAAAACAGTCGTAGCGGCGGATGGCAATCCGCCGCCATTTTTTCATGCCCTTGGCGCCGCGTCCAGGCCCAATCCTGCTTGCCGCGCCGCAGCCCTGCGAAGGCGGGTGAAACCTCTGCCAAATCCGTATTCTCTCCGATGCAGCGGCTCCGCCGGAGCGTCGCCCCGCCGGGTGGAATCTCTACCAATCCAGTATGCTTTCGGACGCCCCTGGAACGCTGTTTTTTTGAGCCTTTTGCGCCTTCTTGCGGCAAATCAGCACAAATTATTTACTATCAACAACTTACAACCAAAATCGAGTATTTCCAGCAAAGGTCAATTAAGCCTAAAGCTAAGGTCGATTAAGCCTAATTAAGGTTAATTAAAGTTAATTGAAGTTAATTAAATTGAAAAATGAATGCTTTTGACGAGTCGCATAAGGCACGGAATGACGCAATCCATACTGAATTGGCAGGGATTCCCGGCCCCGTGAATAATGCGTCGGGGACGGCGGTCCATGGCAGGGCGCGGCTTCCAAGGAACCTTGTAGCGGCGGTCTATGACCGTCGCACTATTGTCAGAGACAATTCTCCGTTGGAATCTTCCAAGCTCCATCCAATATATTGGGGTTCCTTGGCACAATGCACCACATTTTGTGGTTGGTGTCTCCAGCCGAGCCGTCTTGGGCTGGGGCGGCTTCGCGAGAGAAACCAACCACAACAGGTGGTGCGTTGTGCCACGGAACACCCAACAAATTGGAGGAGACTACTTGCACCATTCATCCCTTCCGTCCGTTGCGTCCCTTCCGTCCCTTCCAGGTTCCTTGGAAGCGTCGCCCTACCCTCCACGACCGACGCATTACCCCCGTGGCGCGTATTTGGAATTCAGCCGCCCACGAACAGCGGCCAATGGAAGGCAAGAAATTGGCAAAAGAGGGTGAGTCTGGTTTTGTCCGCATATTTATCCTTTCCCGCATGACGCCATTTCTCCACATTCAACCTGCCATGAAAAGAATCACCGTTTGTTTTGCCGCGTTGTTGTTTGTCACCGTCTATTGCCAGCGCGCCGCCGGCCAGGCGGAAGTCACCGGATGGGGCAATTTGCGCGGCATCCGCGTGGGCGGCCAGCTCGTGGCCTTCACCACCGAGGTGGGCATTTTCAATCCGGACTTTTCCCAAGTCACGATGTCGCAGCGGGAAGGCCCGCTTCGCACCAGTCAATTCCTCCGCAACGGCAACATCGTCACCGTCGGCGAAAGTCTCCAATACAGTTCCGCCGGCGCGCGAAGCGGCGCAGCCCCGCGCGGCGCGGCGAACGCCGCCGTCACGAATACCACCGCCGCATCCAGCCCGGCCGGCGCTCCCGCGCGCCGCGGCGGAATGGCCACCCGCGGCGGCACCGGCGGCGGCTTCAGCTACACCATGACCTATACGGATTCCGAGCACGGCTTCTGCGATGTCGCCATCCGGCTCACCTCGGCGGCGGATCAAACCATCGCCGGGATTTACTACTTGCTGGATTTTCCGTCCGCGTCTTTCGCCGATGGCTCCGCCGCGCTTATCACCACCAACAGTCAGGGCGGGTTCCTCGGAAGAGTCAGTGAGAATGACGTAACCGCCGCTCTGAAAACGGCCAACGCACAGGGGCGCTACCTGGCGGGGTCCGGCACGGGGATTCGCCTTTCCGGCAAGAACCGCCAGCAGGTGGAAGTGAGTTTTGGCAAGGAACTGCCGGTGGTTGTGCAGCAAGCCAAGAACAGCAAGAACCCCAACGTGGCTCCCGATTCCATCGAAGTCTATTTTCCCATCGCCGCCGGCAACACGACCGCCGGCCAGGTCATTCAATCGCAATTCACGATCAAGGCCGCCGGCGATGTCGAGACCGGCCCCGTGACGGTGACGGTTGATTCCTCCAAATTGATTACAGTCATGAGAACTAATTCGGGCGGCCCCGTGGCGGTCACGGTGGACCTCTCCAAGTCCGCCAGGCCTTTTGACGGCATGGGCGGAAATTTCCGCATCCAGAGTCCGCGCGATGCGCAGGTGATCCAATACAACCTGGACCATACACGGGTGGCCTTCGGGCGCGTGGCGTTGCCGTGGAACGTCTGGCAACCGGAGGAAAATTCGCCGCCCCCAATGGTGGCGGCGGAGAGCGCGGCAACACCATCGGCGCGCAGCGCCGACGCTACACCGCCCGGCGCGGCGGCGCCTGCCGAACTTGGCGCTCGCGGCGGCGGCGGCAACATGAATTCGGTGACGTCGGCGATGGAGATCGCCCAGAAGCTCGCGCAGAAGAACATCCCGCTGATTATCAGTGTCTGGGCGCCGCCTTCCTGGGCCGTCGTCAGCAATGACCCCCGCTCCAGCCGGTTCGGCGGCACGGAACGCGGGCAGCACCTGGACCCGGCCAAGTGGGATGCCATCTGCAAGTCCATCGGCTCCTATCTGGCCTATCTGCGCGCCCATTACGGCGCGGAACCGCGCTACTTCAGCTTCAACGAATCGGACCTCGGCATTGATGTTCATCAAAGCCCCGAAGATCACGATCAAGCCATCAAGAAGCTCGGCGCTTATTTCAAGTCGGCCGGGCTGAAAACCAAGATGCTCCTGGGTGACACCAGCGACGCCGTGCCGGTCAGTTTCATTCAACCCGCCCTCAATGACCCCGAGGCGTTCCCCTACATCGGCGCGATCTCGTTTCATTCCTGGCGCGGCGCGACCGACGAGCAGTATCAGAAGTGGACCGATGCCGCCGTCAAGCTGGGCCTGCCGCTCTTCGACGCCGAAGGCGGCAACGACGCCCAGGCCTCCGGCTATCCCAATGTTTTCCGCGAGCCTTGGTACGCGCTGGACGAGGCCGCCGAATACGTCCGCATTATGCGCATCTGTCACCCGGAAGCCATTTTGGAATGGCAGCTCACCCAGGATTATTCGGTCCTCACCACCGGTCCCGACGGCGCGCTGGCGCCGACGCAGCGGTTCCACAACCTCAAGCAATTCAACCTCGCGCCGCCCGGCTCGGCCTGGATTTCCGCGCAATCCAGTGACGGCCTGGTTCTCCCGGCGGCTTGCCTGGACCCGTCCCTGGCCGTCTGCACGGTACATCTGGTCAACAACGGCGCGAGCCGGCCCGTCACCCTCGCCGGGCTGCCCGCCGCGATCACGCAGATGAGCGTATATGTGACAGATGCGAAGCGGGGCATGGAGAAGATCGAGCCGGTCAGCGTCAGGAACGGCTCGGCGCAATTCACTTTACAAGGCCAGACATTGACCACACTCATCAATGACGCCAAATAACAATATGAACTCATCCATTGGAGAAATCACCAGCGCCCCCTTCGGGGCTGCGCCCGGCGGCAAGACCGCCGATCTTTTCACCTTGCGCAATGCCACAGGGACGGAAGTCCGCCTGACCAATTACGGCGGCATCGTCACCTCGTGGCTGGTTCCCGACCGCCGGGGCCAACCGGGCGACGTGGTGCTCGGCTACGACAACCTTGAAGGCTATCTCAAAGCGACGCCCTATTTCGGCGCGCTCGTCGGGCGCTGCTGCAACCGCATCGCCAAAGGCCGGTTCACAGTCGGCGGCATCACCCGCCAACTCGCCCTCAACAACGGCCCCAACTCGCTCCACGGCGGACTGGCGGGCTTTGACAAAGTGGTTTGGGACGCCAAACCGTCGCTGACGCCGGACGGCCCGGCTGTGGAATTGAGTTACCTCAGCCCGGACGGCGAGGAGGGTTTTCCCGGCAACCTCCGCGTCAAGGCCGTGCATACGCTGACGCGCGACAACGGCCTGCGGCTGGATTTCACCGCCACGACCGATCAGGACACCGTCGTCAACCTCACCCATCACTCCTACTTCAACCTGGCCGGGCGGGGCGACGTGCTCGATCATGCCGTCCAGATCAACGCCGACCGCATCACGCCCGTGGACAGCTCGCTCATTCCGACCGGCAAGCTGCAAGACGTGACCGGCACGCCGTTTGATTTCCGCCGGCCGGTTGCCATCGGCGCGCGCATCGAGGAAAACGACGGGCAGTTGAAATTCGGCGGCGGCTATGACCACAACTGGGTTCCCAACAAACCGGCCAACCAACTGGCCGTCGTGGCGCGCGTGACCGAGCGGACCTCGGGCCGCGTGCTGGAAGTCAGTTCCACCCAGCCCGGCCTGCAATTCTACACCGGCAACTTTCTCGACGGAACCATCACCGGCAAAGGCGGCTGGGTCTATCAGCGCCGGAATGCCTTCTGTTTGGAGCCGCAACATTTCCCCGACGCCATCAACCATCCCAACTTCCCGACCACCCTCCTCCAGCCCGGCCAAACCTATCGCCACACCATCCTCTACCGCTTTTTGGTTGACTGACTGAGCAGAGAAGCGCCGCAGGCGCGACATCTTTGTAATCAAAGTGGAAAAATAATGGAGTTTTCAATTCACATTTTGGCAACCAGCGGCCTACGATGCGAAAAGATAGCGGCAAATCAGATGATCACTCTGACTTTGAATGGTGGAATGAAACGGCCCGGCACCGACGAGCTGAGGCGGCAATTTGTCAGTTGCTTTGAGGCGCGCACCTCGAACGCCATCAACCCAAGCAAGGGGTCAACCCATGTCTGTGCGTTATTTTGTTCAAGGCACTCCAATCCAGCCGCAAGGAAATCCCGCTGGCAAACACCAAAACGCGCGCAGACGATTCTGCTGAAAAACCCCCCTCTTTTGAAAAAATCGCCAAACCAAGCAAAATCGCGTCAAGTAGAGAAACGTCCAGGATCGGTTGAGAGCGATTCTTTTGGGGTGAGTGGATTGTTTTGGTGGTGTTTTTAAGTGTTA
>Ga0182027_10004648_pt1 | contig 21189 bp, 20 predicted proteins | sample 712E1DmetaG_FD_121300 | JGI IMG/M metagenome (GOLD analysis project Ga0182027, IMG submission 121300) | Permafrost microbial communities from Stordalen Mire, Sweden - 712E1D metaG (Illumina Assembly) | ecosystem: Environmental > Terrestrial > Soil > Wetlands > Permafrost | place: Sweden...
ACTTGGACCTCCGTATCGACCGCAGTGTATTGTCCGGTTGATTCAAGCAAAACATTCGCTGCTAGTTACACTGCTGGGATCGGGACGTGTGCCACAGCGCCAACGTGCGCTATCATGGGAACAGCTACTGATTATCCCCACAAGTTGAAGAACTGAACGCGTTTGGTTAACAGCGTAAATTCAAAAGGCCTGAAGCAAAAGCTTCAGGCCTTTTTGATTTCAACAGGGTAACAGCCGGGATTGGCAATCTTTTTTCTGGTCTATCTGGCAATCTTTGGTATTTAGGGGATACGCGGATGAGACATTGCGGACAAAATTTCCGTGTTGAATACCACGTACACGAACCGGTGATTCATAGATTGTGGCTGTTGATTTAAGTGCAAAGCAATCATAGCAGGCGATAATCGTCAGTAGGGCTGAATTCATAAATAACCTGTCTGTTGCAAAGTTCGCATCGTGAAAGAATAGAAAAAACGGTGTTATAAAAATGAAAACCTTCCGCAAAGCAGGTTTTACACTGGTGGAAATTATGATTGTAACGGTTATCGTTGGCCTGTTGGCCGCTATGGCGATTACCAACTTCTCCCATGCGCGTTCGCAAGCCCAAATGAACACCTGTATTAACAACCTGCGCTTGATTCATTCCGCCAAGCAGCAATGGGTGATGGAAAAAGGTAAGACGATCAATGATACGCCGATGGATAGTGACATTCAGCCTTATCTGGGGCGCAGTGCCAACGGCAGCCTGACCTCCATGGTTTGTCCGTTAAATATTGGTGGCACCTTTGACGACAGCTATATCATAGGTAGCATGAGCATACCGCCACAGTGTCAGATTGGCGGTGTGGGTGGTGCGAAATATGACTCGGATTATCCTCATGTGTTGAACAACTGATCGTGTTGCTTGACAAAGTGGATTTCAAAAGGCTTGGAATTGTCGATTCAGGTCTATTAAATTTTAGTCGTGAGTCACTTGTTTTTTGAATAACTATTTTTCTGGCCTGTCAAATTGATTTTGGTATTTGGATAACACATGGGTGCGATTCTACAGACGGAAAATCTTTGCGTTGAATACCGCACACGCGGTTTGAGATTGGAAATCAAGCCCGCCTTGAAGGAGTTGAATCTTTCCGTTTGTGCCGGTGAGGTCTTTGGTTTTCTTGGTCCAAACGGGGCCGGCAAAACGACGGCGATCAACGTATTACTCGGTTTCATTCCACCGACGAGTGGGGCGGCGTATCTTTTTGGCATTGATGTGCGCCGGCCTATTGCGCGCCAGCGCATTGGTTACCTGCCGGAGATGACCTATTACTACAAATTTCTTACAGCCGAAGAATTGCTGCGTTTTTATGCGCGTGTTTTTGGCTTGTCACGTTTGGAGGCGGACAAACGGATTGACCAACTGCTCAAACTTGTTGAATTGGAACACGCACGCCAGCGTCTCATTAAAACCTATTCCAAGGGTATGCAGCAACGCATCGGCCTCGCGCAGGCGCTCATCAACGATCCTGATTTGCTGATTCTGGATGAACCCACCAGCGGCCTGGATCCATTGGGACGCATGAAGGTGCGTGAGATCATTCAGCGCCTCAAAAACGAGGGCAAAACCGTTTTCTTTTCGTCGCACGAATTGGGCGAAGTCGAAACAGTTTGCGACCGCGTGGCCATCATCAACCAAGGCGGATTAAAAACCGTTGGGCGCGTCGGTGATTTGATGGCGCAGCATGGGGCGAATCTGGAAAAAGTTTTTTTGGACATTATTGGCTATCAACCCCAATCCGTCACATGAATACAATCCGGGCATTGAGCGGCGTCGTCATCAAAGAGTTGTATCGGCGCAAGGATTTTTATGTCCTGTTTATCCTCACTGCCCTCATCACTCTTGTGGCTGGCATGCACCGTTTTTTCAATGATCCCAACATTGTACGTTATATAAAAGACCTTTGTATGTTGCTGGTTTGGGTTTCGGCATTGGTCATCGCCATAGCCACCACGGCACGGCAGATTCCTGTTGAACGGGAGAATCGCACCATCTTTCCCTTGCTGGCCAAACCTGTGACGCGCTGGCAGATGGTGCTTGGCAAATTTATGGGTTCCTGGCTGGCAACTGGCGTCGCACTGCTGGTCTTCTACATATTTTTCGGCATCGCAACCGGATCGCGCGAAGAAGCTTCAAAATGGCCGGTTTATTTTCAGGCCTTCTGGTTGCAGTGGGTCATGTTGAGCGTTGTTATTGCCATAACACTGCTGGGGTCCGTGGTTTTTTCGGCGCCTTCTGCCAACGTAACAATTTGTTTCATCGTTATTGCCGGCATTCTGTTTTTTGGTGGACATCTGAATGTTATTGCTCTTCGCAATGCCGAACCCGTCCAAAGTGTGATTTACACGATTTATTATCTCATCCCGCACCTCGAATGGTTCGATTTGCGGGATCGGCTCGTTCACGGCTGGGGAGGGGTGAGTTGGCTCGATTGCGGGCTGGCCACGCTTTATGCAATGGCTTACGCTTGGCTATTTTTGCTGCTGACATGGCTGGTATTTCGCCGCAAAAGTCTGTGAGTGTGTGCCATGAAAGCTTCCCCTTATTGGATTCTGGCTTTGCTGATAGCCGTTTGTTTCACACTCGCGGTTACGCTTGGATTGCGCTTCGGCGATCCGGCAGAACATCCGCAATCAAACAATGCATTCAAACTGCTGTTTGGCGAAGGACAGAAATTGTTCGCGAATCAATTTTATGTAATGGCCGACGTGTATTTCCATAGCGGATATTACCCGTCCGTTTTTGACAAGCAGGAGGGACAATCGGATGTCCTGGGGGCCGTTCATGGAAAAAGTGACAATGACGAGGACACCACAAACGTTGATTTTTTTGGCGCGCCCACGGATTGGATTAACCGCTTTGGCAGCCATTTTCGCGTGAATCAACACACTCATCTGGATCAAGGCGCCGAAGCCCAGGAAATTTTGCCGTGGTTGAAGCTGGCTGCGGATACGAATCCGCAAATGATACAAACGTACACGGTGGCCGCCTACTGGCTGCGGAAGAGTGTTCGTAATCCGAAAGAGGCTGAGGCCTTTCTACGTGAGGGACTGCGCAATAATCCGGGTAATTGTGAAATTCTGCTTGAGCTGGGCCGGCTTTACAACGAGGACTATCACGACGTTGTGCGTGCTCGAAACGTCTGGACAGTGGCTCTACAGCGATGGCAGGCGCAAAACGACGATGCTAAAAAAGATAACAAATGGCTTTGCGACGAAATATCAGTCAATCTTGCTTATTTGGAGGAAAGCGCCGGGAATTGGCAGCAGGCCATCCGGTATTTGGAGATAGCCAAACCAGTGTCACCCACCCCCGACGCTATCCAAAAGCAAATTGACGAAGCCAAAAGGAAAGTGACAAGCGACAAGTGACGGGATTTCCGCATCACGCTCACGCGCAAAGTTATCAAAAAAGCACCCGGTTTCGACCTTGCGGACGAGCCGAAAAAACGAATATACAATGCCGTTATTCACTTTAGGAAAATACAACTGTGCCGTGGGTTGCATCCGTAGAGATTGTGCGACGGACAATGGATTATGTTTTTGGGTGGGCGGCGCTCGACAGCTGAAAGGCGTGGCGGTGAACGCGGTGCAGATTGTGAAAGAGTTGCTGAAATAAAAAGATTCCGCTACGGTTTGCGGCAAAGCGATTTGCCACGACCATGAATCCGTTCCCGGAAGTCCAGTCAAACGAATCAACGGAAGACCCGCTTCAGAATGATTCTCTGTCGTGGATGCATGGATTCACTGCCGGGCGCATAGCTTGCGTGATTGCGCTTTTTCTTTTTGCCCTTTATCCGGGTGTCATTTTGGGCACACACAGTTTCTTTTTTCGTGATTACGGGCTTTTTACTTATCCAGTTACGTATTTCACCCACGAAAGTTTCTGGCGTGGAGAAGCGCCGCTCTGGAACCCGCTGAACAATTGCGGTGTGCCATTTCTCGCGCAGTGGAACACATCGGTTTGTTATCCGCTGTCGTTCATCTACATGCTGTTTCCGCTGCCGTGGTCGCTGAACTATTTTTGTCTCGGCCATTTGGTGCTTGCGGGTGTGGGTATGTATTTATTGGCGTATCGCTGGACGCAAAACAGATTAGCCGCGAGTATTGCCGGTCTGACCTTCGCGCTGAATGGGCTCATGCTCAACAGTCTGATGTGGACGAGCAATCTCGCCGCATTAAGCTGGATGCCGTTTGTCATGCTTTGGGTTGAGCAAGCCTGGCGGTCCGGGGGGAATCGTCGCTTGGCAATTGCCACGCTGGCCGGCGCGATGCAGATGCTGTCGGGTGCACCGGAAATCATTGTATTCACCTGGATCATGCTGGGAATGCTCTGGCTCGGTCAGGTGTGGCGAAAAATAAATCCATTTTGGCCGGCATTTCGAAGGACTGTCATCGTAGTTGTATTGATTGCGGGACTTTCAGCCATTCAACTTCTTCCTTTTTTCGATTTATTGAAACATTCAGAGCGCGATTCATCGTACATCGTTGCAGATGCCTCTCCGATGCCGGTTTGGGGATGGGCAAGTTTTGTTGTGCCTGCTTTTCATTGTGTGCAAACGGTCTTTGGAACCTCGGGCGTTGGGACCTATCTGCAACCAGGTCAAGTTTGGACTTCCTCATACTATCTTGGCATCGGAACACTGGCGCTGGCTGCCGTGGCGGTTTGGCGGCTGCGTCGGCAACCGGGGATTTATGGTCTTGCAGGAATGACGTTTGCAGGACTTGTGTTGGCGCTCGGCAACGACGGTTACATTTATGCCTGGCTCAAACACATCGTGCCATGGATCAGCTTTGCCCGCTATCCAATCAAATTCATCTCGATACCGATCTTCACGGTTCCGTTGCTCGCGGCTTATGGCTTTAGCAGCTTTCAGGGTGCAACTTCTCAAAATGTGAAACGGAGTGAACGCGTCCTGTTCTTTGCCGCAGCCTTTCTGCTGTTAGTGGTCATCATCATACTTGCAGCGGCTCGGTGGCTGGTCGATCCCGCATTTGACTGGAAGTTGCCACGGCAGGATGCCGCCTTCCGGGTGTTTTTTTTGATCGCCATCGTCGGGGTTATGAGTGCTTTGATCCGTATTCCGCCGGTGAGATTGCGCAGCTTTATGGGGCTTGCGGTCCTGGCATTGGTCGGTTTCGACCTTGTCACATCCGGGTTATATGCAAATCCTGTAGTTGTCACAAAAGCCTTTGGCCCGCTCGAATTGAACATGTCCTTTAGTCCAAAATACGGAGAGTCGCGCGCCATGTTGAGCCAGCAGGTCTCGTTATTTCTCCTTTTTGCAAAGACAGAAAATCCACTCTATTACTATGTGGGTCTCCGTGGCGCGCTTTTCGAAAATTGCAACATTCCTGAAAACATTCCGAAAGTGGATGGTTTCTGCTCGCTTCATCTCAAGGAACAATGGGACATTGATGGAATTTTTTACGGCGTATACCTGAATAACATCAGGACACATAACCCGCCTGTGCCGCTGCTGGATTTTCTTGGCGTCTCCCAAATTTCCGCGCCCGATACCATTTTTGCCTGGCAGGAACGTAAATCCTTCCTGCCACTGGCAACCGCCGGACAGCGACCGATTTTCGCCGGTGAACTGGAAACATGCAAAAAACTGGGCACTAAAGACTTCGATCCGCGCCACACTGTTTACCTTCCATTATCCGCGCAGGACAAAGTGACCGTGACCAACGCTTCTGAAGCAAAAATCATCTCTCAACAATTTGCCGCACAACGAACGCAACTTATTGTCGAAGCTCCTGCTCCGGCGATAGTCGTTATAGCACAGGCGTTTTATCACAACTGGCATGCATTCGTGGATGGCAAACCCGTCCCCATTTTACGCGCCAATCACGCCTTTCAAGCGCTGGAAATTCCTACTGGACGGCACGAAGTCGTGCTCCGCTATGAAGATCAAGCATTTCGCATCGGTACGGCGATTTCAGCGCTGACGCTGTTCTTCTGTTTGACTGGCTTGTTCATGAAACCAAGGCGCTGAACGCCGTGTAAATTGTGGAGGAGTTGCTGAACTAAATTTATCTGTGGGGGTGGGGTGTGAAATTCAAGAACAGGTTTTCGTCCCACCTTATCTTCTCCACGAGCTATGGCTTGCCTGTTTTCTTCTTAAAAGCGTTGAAGAATTTAATATTCGGCGTTTGGGCCATGTTCATCGCCTCGACGTTTTTCCGGCGGTGCGTTTTTTATCTGCGGCGATGGCAAGTTTAATTTGCGGATTCTTTGCAATGAGCGTGTCGCCCGTAATTGCGCTTTGTTTTTTGCAGACGCCTTTGGTTTAATGACGGCAATGAAACCTCGTCAGGCAAAAGTCGCGCGGAACACAAAAGAAACCCGTATTGCTGTCAGCCTTAATCTCGATGGCAAGGGTAAATCGCAGGTTAAGACCGGTCTCCCGTTTTTCGACCATATGCTTGTGTTGTTTGCCAGGCACGCAACAATGGATTTGAAACTTCGCTGCAAAGGCGACCTCGCAGTGGACGCGCATCACACGGTCGAAGACTGCGGTATCGCATTAGGCGTGGCTTTTGCGTCCGCGCTGGGCGATAAACGCGGCATCCGCCGTTACGGCGCGGGCTTTCATCCGGGAAATCCGTTCACCGGCGAAGCCTACGTGCCGATGGATGAATGTCTTGCCCGTTGTATCGTGGATTTTGGCGGACGGCCACACCTCATCTGGCGCGGCCTGAACCAATTTTCCCAAAAGCGTGTCGCCAAATCCGAAAAATTTCAGGACATGTCGAGTGCATTTCGTTTTGGACTTGCGCGCGAATTTTTTCAGGCTTTTACGAATGAGGCGCGGTGCAACCTGCATTTGGAGCTGCTTTACGGTGATGAGCCGCACCACATCGTCGAGGCGTTGTTCAAAGCATTCGCCCGTGCCGTGGACACGGCGTGCCGGCTAGACCCGCGCATTGTCGGACGATTGCCGAGCACAAAAGGCAAATTATAGACGGATTGGCTTTTGTTAAGCCGTTTTGTGCATTGACATCAACTGCGAAAAAACTATCCTGCGCACCCTATTTTGCGAGCAGCCGCCCCTGCGGTTCTCTCGCCCGAGAAAGGAAGTGAGTTGCATTGACTGAGATTAAATTAAGAAAAGGCGAACCCGTGGAACGTGCATTGCGGCGACTGAAGAAAAAAGTCGATCGCGAAGGCACGCTCAAGATCGTGCGCAATCACCGGCATTTTGAAAAGCCGAGTGAAAAGCGCCGACGCAAGGAAAAGGCCGCCCGCTTTTCCGCCATGTTGACCGCACGCTACGCGGATCTGTAATTTGCGATTTCCAAAGCCGGACGTGTCCAATTAGGATGCGTCCGGCATTTTTATGTACTCGTTTTCCACCTGCTGGAATGCCCACCGTCATACGGATGGTCGCGCGATGTTGCGCGAAATCCGCGACATAGGCTTTGAATGCGCCGAGTTAAGCCATGGCGTTTCCGCCAGCCTCATGCCCGGCATCCTCGATGCGGTGGCGGCGGGCGACATCAAAATTTCCAGCCTGCACAATTTTTGCCCGATGCCGGTGGGCGTGACCCATGCTGCGCCGAATTTGTACGAATTTTCCGCCAAAAAACTTCATGAACGCGAACTGGCCGTCCGTTTCACGCTCAAGACGTTTGAATTTGCCAGCCGCGTCAAGGCGCCGGTCGTTGTGTTGCACCTCGGCAGCATGGATTTGAAGGATTACACCGGCAGGTTGCGCGAAATGCTTGAGCGCGACGGGAAAAAATCGTCCCGGTTCGAAAAACTCCACGCCCAAGCCGCTGCTAAACTCGAAGCCAAAAAGGGAAAAGGCGTCGAACGAGTCTACGAAACGTTGCGCAAAATTCTGCCCGAAGCCGAAAAGCGCGGTCTGAAACTCGGTTGCGAAAATCGGGAGGCACTCGGGGAAATTCCCCTGGATAGTGACTTTGTGTCATTCTTTCGCGAGTTTTCCAGCCCCAACATTGTTTACTGGCACGACACCGGCCATGCCCAAATCAAAGAAAACCTCGGGTTCATTCAACACGCGCAACATCTCAAGTCGCTTGCCGCGCGGTTGGCTGGTTTTCACATCCACGATGTGCAATTTCCTGCGCGCGATCACGTTGCGCCCGGCTCGGGTATGATTGATTTCGCTGCGCTCAAGCCGATGGTGAAACCGGAACACATCAAAGTGTTTGAATTGAGTCCGTCTCTGCCTGTGGAAGCCGTCAAACGTGGCATCGCACACGTCAAAAAAATCTGGGGATTAGAATGAAATCCGGTGCTGCGAACATTGTGAGGCAATTGCAAGCTGCCGGTTTTTCCGCATTCTGGGTGGGCGGTTGCGTACGCGATTTTTTACTCGGACGCGAACCGGACGATTACGACATCGCCACGGACGCACGTCCGGAACAAATCGAGAAACTGTTCAAACGCACCATCACCGTCGGACGCAAATTCAGCGTGATGATTGTCGTTGAGGACAAACATCAATTTCAGGTTGCCACATTCCGAGCCGAGGCGGATTACAAGGATGGTCGGCGTCCGACAAAAGTCGTTTTCAGCAGTGCCGAAGTCGATGCGCAACGCCGCGATTTCACCGTCAATGGGCTTTTTTACGATCCAATAGCCCAAAAACTTTACGATTGGGTCGGGGGCGAAAAGGATTTGTGCGCAAAAATCGTCCGCACCATCGGCTCGCCGGGCGAACGGTTTGCCGAAGACCATTTGCGTCTGTTGCGCGCGATACGATTCGCTGCGCAACTGGATTTTGAAATTGAGCCGCAAACATTCGCGGCGTTGAAGGCCAACGCGCCCAAGATTAAAAACATCAGCGCCGAACGGATTCGTGACGAGCTTATCAAACTGTTTTCGCCGCCGCATGCCGCACGCGGTTTGGTTTTGTTGCGCGATAGCGGATTGCTGGAGCCAATTTTGCCCGAACTCGCAGCAACGATTTCGTGCGAGCAATCGCCGGATTTTCATCCCGAAGGCAGTGTGTTTGAGCACATCCGGTTGATGCTGGAAAAATTGCCATCGAATGCGGCTGAATCACTGCCATGGGCGGTGATTTTGCATGACATCGGTAAGCCTGTGACGGCGGAGCGTGATTTGCAAACCGGCGCCATTCATTTTTACGAGCACGAAAAAATCGGCGCGGTGCTGGCGGAAAAGATTTTGCAACGGCTGCGTTTCCCGAAAAAGCAAATCGAGGAAATTGTCGCCTGTGTGCGGCAACACATGCAGTTCAAGGATGTGAAACAGATGCGGAAGGCGACACTACGGCGATTACTGTTGCGCAAGACATTTCCGCTGGAGTTGGAACTGCACCGGTTGGACTGCCTTGGCTCGCATGGTTCGCTGGAGCTTTACGAATTTTTAGTCCAGCAGGCGGCGGAATTGGAGAAAAAGCCGGCAATTCGTCCGCCACTACTTACGGGAAATGATTTAATCAAGCTGGGCATGAAACCCGGTCCGGCGATGGGGGTGTTGCTCGCCGAAATCCGTGAGAAACAATTGCAGGACGAATTAAAAACGTCGCATCAGGCGCGCGCGTGGGTGAAGAAACAGCTTAAAGTGGAAGGAATCCGCTGATTACGCGAATTGGATCTGACACTTTTTGTTAATGCAGGTTTGTGTTGTTCGTGGATAGCTAGCGCCGGATGATGTGACGTCTCACCCGTTCGGCGTGATTGATTTACACATGGCCACGAATTTTTCCGGGTCGTCTGGTGCAAAGCCAATGCGTTTGAATAGGCCGGATTTTCTGGTCAGCAAAACATGGCGGCACAAATTGCAATTATCAAGTTTGATTCCCCAGATGATTCCTTTCACGCCGCCGAAAAGGGATGGGCGGACTTCGGCGGCCTGAATTTCGTTTGCCGGCACAACGATGGTGTGGAAAAGAAACCAGGATTGCAGTTCGAGCCGGTCACGGTAGATGCGATACTCCTGCCACAGACTTTTAACGGTCCGTTTTGATGTGTAAACAAGTGTGTCGTTCATATTCTGACTTATTTAAATTGCTTTTTCACGCGCTCAAAAACCATTGCCGGCGAAATCGCTTTTAGGCACTCATTCGGCTTTTCGTATACGCAATACGATTTCATGCAGGGAGAGCAGGGGAGATTGATTTGCAAAACATTTTTGAGCTGACCGTAAGGGCCGGTGCGTCGCGGTTCGGTGGGTCCGAACAATGCAATGAGCGGTTTGCCGAGCGCAGCGGCAATGTGCATTGGGCCGGTATCGTTCGTAATCATCAGTTCGGAAAGCCGCAGCCATTCGACCATTTCCGGCAATGAAATCCGGCCACACAAATTCAAGCAACGCGCCGGCTCGGCGCGTGAAATGGCTTCACCCGACGATTTGTCATCACCGTTGCCGAGAATGGCGAAGCGCACATCAGGAAATTTTTCCGCGAGCAGACGGACGAGTTCAGTAAAATTTTCAACCGGCCAGCGTTTGTTCAGCCAACGCGCACCGGGCTGAATGGCGATCCACCGCGTGCCGGCGGTTTGCCATTTGGATTTGACGGCAGCGACGATTTCAGGACGTTCAGGCAGCCATTGAAAGTTTCTGTGGACGGGTATACCGAGCGGCGGCAGCACGGCAAGATACCAATCTACTGCATGCGTATGAAACGAGGTGCGGCGGACGGCGAGGTCATAAAATCCGCGTGCCCCTTCGCGAACTTCATCGAGACCAATGAGAAATTTTCCGTTGGCGAGCCACGCGAACGTGCCGCTGCGCAAGAGGCATTGGAGGTCGATGACCCAATCGAAATTTTGCGCGCGCATCCAGCGGATGCTGCGGAACATTTCCGGCCAGTGGCGCGGTGAAGCCCAGCGTCTGCGTTCAAAGCGGACGATACTGGTCAGGTCAGGATCATTTTCAATGAGGGGCACAAGGTTGGAATCAATCCACCAGAAAATTTCGCTTTCCGGCAGGTGGCACTTGATCAGCCGGAGAACGGGCAGTGCCTGGATGACATCGCCAAGTGAACTGGGTTTGAGAATGAGAATTTTCAAAGGCTCGTTTCAACCGCAGATTACCTGGATGCCGCCTTTTTTCAATTCCGCGCCAATGGGCGTTACCTCTGGAGATTGTTTGGTTTATCTTCCCACAGCGAGCCGTTCGGCGAGGCGTTCAGGGAGACCGGCGGCGAGAATTTTTTTCTGGGCGGTGGGGATGTCATATTCAAGCCGGCGCAGTTCAATGGTGCCTTCATCCATGTCATAGATCACATAAGCGGTCTTGGGATTATTGTCGCGAGGCTGGCCGATGGCGCCGACGTTGATGAAGTATTTTTTAGCCGTGTCAATTTTAAATTTGGAATAGGTGCCGCCGCGCACGACGGTGTCGCGCATGAAGGCGACCGGCACGTGTGTATGACCAAAAAAACAGACTTGCGTATTTTGATATGGGAAACTGGCTGCTGCGGCAAGCTTGTCGAAGACATACCCCCAGCGTTCCGGCGCGTCGAGCGTGGCATGGACGATGGTAAAGTTGGCGACCATGCGTGAGTATTTCAATTCACTCAGCCATTGGCGTTCTTCATCGTTGAGTTGTTCGCGAGTCCAGTGGACGGCTTCGGCGGCAGCAGGGTTGAAACCTTCGAGTGCATCCTCGGTGGAGCAATATTCGTCGTGATTGCCTTTGACGCAAGGGATGTTCATTTTACGGACGACCTCGAGACACTCCTTGGGATTGGCATTGTAGCCGACAACATCGCCGAGGCAGGCATAGTGCGTGACCTTCTGCTTTTGAGCATCGTCCAAAACAACCTGAAACGCCTCCCAATTGGCGTGTATATCGGCGATGATGGCGTATTTCATTTTTTATCTAACAATTTCAAATCCACGAAATTCGTTCTGTGCTTCGCTCCAGTTTACATTTTCGTCGCGAATGAAACTGGAAAGCCCGGCATTGTAAATCGCCGTGCGGAACGCTTCAAGCTCTTCCCGCGAGCCCTCTGCAATTAACTCGACACGACCGTCGGGCAAATTGCGGACCGTGCCATTGACTTCAAAGCCGGCGGCGACGGTTTTCGCCATGTAACGAAAACCGACACTTTGCACGTGTCCCGAGTAAAAAATTTTCGCGCGACAACGACTCATGGCGCATGCAATCGCTGGCATTTGTGCCGGCACGACAGGATAAAGCCAGAGCTGTCGACCGGACGCAATGTTTTATTACAGGATTTGACATAAACATTTTTCCAAGTTTTATGTTTGACCGTCCCAAAAAATTACAGTAACCAGCAGGAACTGCCTTAAACAAAACGGTAAAAGTTCGGACGTTTTTTACCGGCAGCGCGCAATACAGACATACAATGCTGAATGCAAAGTCATTTTTGGCGGTTGATTTTGGGGCGGGCAGCCTCAAGGTGGCGCGCTTTGAACTCAATGAATCCGGCGGTTTGATTCTAAAGAGTTTTACTCTTAAGCCGTTGGGTGCAGAAGGTTCAACGGAGGGCACACGCAAGGAGATTGTTCTTAAGGCGCTCCGCGAGGCTCTAACCGAAAACAATACCGGGGTAAGAGACATCAATGTCTGCGCGCCGGGGTATCAGGTGTTTTCTAAATTTGTCAAGTTGCCACCCGTGGACGCAGGCAAGGTGACGCAGATTATCCAATACGAAGCACAGCAAAATGTCCCGTTTCCGCTGGTGGAAGTGGTGTGGGATTATCAGATTTTGGGTTCGACCCCGACTGGTGAATTGGAAGTATTGCTGGTGGCGATCAAATCGGAAATCGTCGAAGGTTTGTTCCGTTTGGCGGAGGAGGCAAAGTTGCGGTTACAACTGTGCGATGTGTCGCCGGCGGCGCTCTGCAATGCGTTCCGCTACAACTACGGCGATTTGGATGGTTGCACAGTGTTATTGGACATTGGTGCCAAGACGAGCGATCTGCTGTTTTTTGAAAATGGCAAGGTTTTTTCCCGCAGCATCAACTTGGGTGCTAATTCCATCACGCAGGATTTTGCGAACGAGGCTAAATTAAAATTTGCAGTCGCCGAGCAAATCAAAGTGAATGAGGGTTTCGTCAGCCTTGGAGGCGCGTACGAGGAGCCGGAGAATCCAAACCAGGCGGCCATTTCCAAAATTGCCCGGCAGTTCATGACGAAACTGCACATTCAAGTCAACCAAACGATACAATTTTACCGCGGCCAAATGGGCGGTGCGGCTCCACAACGGCTTTTTCTGGCAGGAGGCGCATCCATTATGCCTTACACAGCGCAGTTTTTCGCTGAGAAACTGAACGTGCCTGTCGAATACTTCAATCCGTTCCGGAACGTCCGGATTGACCCGTCGGTGAATCTGGAGGAACTCGCGCGTGTGGCACATTCACTCGGTGAAGTCGTCGGTTTGGGTCTGCGAAATCTGGCACACTGTCCGGTGGAAATGAATTTGATGCCTGCGAGCACGTTACGTCGTCGGGCTTTCAATGAAAAGAAACCGTATTTCATCGCAACGGTATTCAGTCTTGTGGTAGTGGCATTCGCAGTCGGGTTTCTTTTTGAAAAATTAGCCAACTCGAAGGCAGATGAGCTTGATAAGTTGGGGCCCGAAGTGCAGCGGCGGCAACAGCAGTCCGATACATTCAGTCAAGTTTACAAGGAACGTGGAGCGACACAACGGGATGCGGATCGAATCGCAAAATGGATGAATGATCGGTATTATTGGGGCAGCATGCTGGCTGAATTGCGCCGCGTTTTTGTTCGCGCCGAGAATGACACTCAAAAAGAATTGTCTGCGCAAAAACCAGGAGTGCAGGCTGGGATTTGGATTGAACAGATGTCAACCGCGCCCTTGGCGGCACAAAAAGGAGCCCCAGTTGCAGGAAGGCATCTTATAGGATTTAATACGTATAATACTCCTGGTGCTTCTGTCTCGTCTACTGATCCGGGAGCTGCCAACAATCAAGCGAATCCAAGGGATACTGAAAGTACTGGAAATGCTGACAACACTCAAAATACTGCCCCGTCTAATTCAGAAGGGACCATTAATCTGGTCTGTCGCGCGGTGAGTTTATCCAGTGTGGATCCATCGGCGAACACTGGCATCGCCTACGCCTTGCAAAAAGAATTGCAGGCCAGTCCGTACTTTGATCCTAAAGCAACACAACTTTCCGGCGAAATCAGCGTGGATGATGTTACGGGAACGTTTACATTTGGAGTTTCAGTTACGCTTAAAAAGCCACTGAAATTATAAATATGGATTGGATTAAGAGAAATTTGTTTTTTTTCATTGGCACTGTCGTAGCCATAGGGTTGCTGGCATGGGCTGGTATCTATGGATTTGGGAGTTGGCAACAGAACGAAACGGCATTGGACAAGTTGAACGAGGCATACAAGACGTTACAAACACTCAATAATGAAAATCCTTCTCCGGGCAATGACAAGGTCAATAACATTCAAACAGCCCGTGAACAAGGACGGCAACTGCACGAGTGGATTCGTCAGGTCAAGCAGTACTTTCAACCGATCCCGCCCATTCCGAATCCAACCAATGGTATTGTGACCGGTGAGGCGTTGGCCGCGGCGCTGCGCCGGACGATTGATCAGTTACAGCACGATGCTGACAACGCCAGTGTTACAGTACCAGCTCAATACAATTTCTCGTTTGAAGCGGAGCGATCATTGGTGAAATTCGCGCCTGGTGGGCCCCATTTATTGGCCCAGCAACTCGGTGTGGTAAGGGAAATTTGCGAAATCCTTTTTTTAGCCAAGATCAATTCTTTGGATGGTCTTCGACGGGTGCGTGTTTCAGGCGATGATGCCCGTGGTCCGCAATCAGACTATCTTGACAGTAGAATCGCTACCAACAATCTCGCTGTTCTCGCGCCGTATGAAATCACTTTCCGTTGTTTTAGCCAGGATTTGGCGAACGTGTTGTCCGGTTTTTCATCATCGCCGCATGGATTTATTGTGACAGACATCAAAGTGCAGCCTGCAACTGAAACCGCTGCAGCAGCAGCTTCTCCTGCTGGTGAGGAGATTATGGGGAATCAGCCATCTCAACCGTCGTCCACACCCATTAATCAGGGTGGGTTGCAGACGGTTTTGAAAGAACAACTTTTGAGTGTGACCATGAAGGTCGTAGTTGTGAAATTATCGCTGGAAAATTAAACGCATGGATTTCGTAAAAAAACACTACGAGAAAATTCTACTCGGCATTGTATTGCTGGGTTTAGTGGGTGCATTGGTATTTTTACCTTACTGGATATTGCATGATCGCGATTTTTTGGATGCAACGCGAAGGGGGATTACCTCGCAATCACCCGAACCACTCCCGCCGCTGGACTTGACGGAACAGAGCAATGCCATTCAGCGCTTGCAGTCGCCTTACAAGCTTAACTTCGAGACGACCAACAGGCTTTTCAATCCCGTTGAATGGCAAAAAATGAGGAACGGTACTCTTATTAAAATTGAAAGCGGCAGGGAAGTGGGGCCGCAAGCTGTTGTGGTGACGCGGACCTCGCCGTTGTATTTCATACTCACCTTGGACTCGGTGGAGACCAATGAACTTGGTGTCCGTTACATCATTAGCGTTGAGCGCCAGGCAGCGGCGGCAACGTGGCAGCGAGCCAAGCGGCAACATTACGCCAGCGTTGGTGAAAAAAATGATGCTTTCACTATTACTGCCGCAAAAGGACCGTTGGATAATCCCACGCAGTTGGTTCTGCGACTGACAGATACCGGTGAATCGGCGACATTGTCCAAAGACAACCCGTTTCGCCGTGTGGATGGTTACAAGGCTGATTTAAAATACAATCCTGGGAATCAAAGTTGGCAGGATCAGCACACCAATGACAAACTAAGATTTGGGGGCGATGATTACATTATCGTTGCCATCAGCGAGAATGAAGTGATAATATCCGCCAAATCGAACCAGAAAAAAACAGCATTGACTTACAATCCTTAAAGAGTTGAAAATACTTGAACGCGATAACGCTGGCATTCGGCGGCGCTGATTTCGACGAACCTAAAACGAACCATGACAAAAGTAGTTTCTATTCCTCTCGGTTTCATTCTGATGCTGGCGGCTGCTCTTGCGACATCAGCTCAAACAACAACTCCAGCCGATATAGCCGTCAATGAAGCGGTGTTGCGGCAGGCCAACACCATCGTTTTGCGCCAGAAGCTCACACAGGCTAAAAATGTCGCCGCCCATGGAGATTTGCTTGCTGCTGCCAAGCTGTACGAGGATGCCTATTCACTTGTTCAGCAAATCGGTTCCGGCATTAACGCGGAAACGGCGCAAACCATCTCCGGGTTGGTGTCAATCCGGCTTGAATTGGCGCGCGAAGCTCAACGCCAAGGTGATTTACGGGGAGCTGGCACGGAAATCAGTCGCGTTTTGAAAGTGAGCCCAAATAACTCCGTTGCGCTTGCGTTCAAAAAACAAAATGACCAGATGATTGCTGCGATGCGCGGCCAAGTGCCCGATGAAGCGACTTTGCAACAAATTTCTATTGTAACTGACGAGAAAACAGAGGCAAACACCTTGGTGCGTGACGGCAAACTGCTTTATGAAATGGGCAAATTCGAAGAGGCTGAAGCCAAATTACGACAGGCGACGAAGTTGGATCCGGATAATCAAGGTGCATTTTACTATTTAAGTTTGGTCAAACAAGGTACCTACGCCCGTGAAGAGCGTTTCAATACGGCTGACAAGGAAAATCGCGTAGTGCAGGTGGCCAAGGCATGGGAATCGCCGATAAAGAATGCGCAGATATCCCTGCCCACGCCCAATCCGTTTGCTTCCACCAATCTAATTCACACGGGTCCGGGTCGCGAGGCTATCATGAGTAAACTGAACCGCATCCGGCTTGATTCGGTGATGTATGATGGTTTGCCGTTGAGCGAGGTGGTTCGTAGTTTGAGCGACCAAGCCAGACTACGCGATCCGGATAAGAAAGGCATCAACTTCTTGATTAATCCCAACTTGGACAATTCCGCATCTGTTGCAACGACTCGGATTTCCACTGGGGGGGGAGCTTACTCGGGTGGTGGCCCCGGAGCTCCTACTGGCTTTGGCGGTGCCTTTAGTGGTAATATCGGCGGTGGTGCTCCGCAGATTGATCCCACAACCGGTTTGCCAGTTTCCTCGATGCCGACCACTGGCGGGGAATCGGTGGATGTTAATTCCGTCATTATCAAAATCAATCCACCGCTTACCGATGTTCGTTTGGCTGATGTGTTGGATGCTGTTGTGCAGGTCGCCGATCATGCCATTAAATATTCCATTGAAGATTATGCCATCGTTTTTTCGGCTTTAGGCCCCAGATCGCCACAACTTTACTCGCGGACGTTCAAAATAGATCCCAACACCTTCTATCAAGGTTTGGAAAACGTTAGCTCGTATTCAAGCTTTGGTAATAGCAGCGGTAGCGGCAGTAGCGGCAGTAGCGGCAGTAGCGGCAGTAGCGGCAGTAGCAGTAGCGGTAGTGGTGGTGGTAGTGGTAGTGGCAACAATAATTCCGTCGGACTGATGGCAATTGTAAATGCAGCGCCTGGTGGTAACAGCTCCGGCGGAGGTGGTGGTGGTGGTGGTGGTGGAAGTAGAAGCGGCGGCGGCAGCAGTGGTAGTAGTGGTGGCGGCGGCAGTGGCAACGGCGGATTGAGCTTCGTGACTGTCACCAATAGCATGGCGGACGTCAGCGCAGCTGCCAGGGATTTTTTCACAACATTGGGGGTGGATTTAAATCCTCCTAAAAACGTTTTCTTCAATGATCGGTTGGGATTGCTGTTTGTTCGCGCGACAATGCAGGATTTGGATATCATTGAAAATGCCATTCAGACGTTGAATCAAGTGGCTCCGCAGGTTCATATCAAGACCCGGTTTATTCAGGTGAATCAAGACGACAATGTGGGATTGGGCTTTGACTGGTATTTGGGGCAGTTCAACATGGGGGGAGGTTCTGTTGTTGGGGTTGGCGGCAATGGCGGTACGTATAGTGTTAATAATCCTCCTGGAGTATTTCCCGGGAATACTGTCGACGGCACGACCATTCCGACTACAGTGCAAAGTCTGACGAGCGGCCTCAACAATGGAGGTCTTCCGGCCATTGCTACCATTACTGGCATCCTGACCAATCCCAATTTCCAGGTTGTGCTCCATGCTTTGGAGCAACGCAAGGGCTCGGAAGAATTAGCCGCGCCGGAGGTTACCACCACCAGCGGACGGCAAACCGAAATGCGGGCAACCCAGATCCTAACGGTCATTACGAGCTTTAGCTTCCAGGCAGGAACTGCAGCCACAACATCCACCACACAATAATTTCAACCACAAGTGAAATGAAAATGCGCAAACAAAAGAAAAATTTCGGATTGGTCCTGGCAGTTCTTGTCACTTCTGGCATCGCCGGAACTGCATGGGCACAAAATAACACCTTCCAGCCAGGTGTTTCCTCCATTACGCCAAACACACAGCAACTGGAAACCGGCCCGATACTGGATGTTGTGCCGTATGTTTTGGCCGATGGCTACACGCTCAACCTGACCTTGATTCCATCACTGATTGAATTCAACGGTTATGATACCCCGCCAAATATTGCCAATGTCGCCGGCACCCTTAATGTGGTGCAATTGCCTGTCATTCTGCCCGATTTTACCGTGCGGCAGGTGCTTACGACTGTGAATGTTTGGGATGGCCAGACCGTTGCTATCGGGGGATTAATCACTTCGGTGGTTACCACTGAAAATGACAAGGTGCCGGTAATTGGCGATGTGCCGCTTCTCGGTCGTCTTTTTCAAAGCCAGACCAAGTCTTCGATGAAGAAGAACCTGATGATTTTTGTGACTCCGACGATTGTAGATCCTGCGGGCAACCGCGTTCATTCGGACGATGAACTGCCATTTGCGCAGAATACCATTCCGCCGCAGCCGCCGGGAGCTGGGCGGATAACTGAAACCACCGAAAAGGTGACGATACCCAAACAATAACCGATTTCCAGAGCCGGTGCTCGCGAGTTTGGCTTTAAAAGCAAGCAGGGCACAAAATGTTGGAGAAATTTACAGGTCGGTTGTTGGTGATTGATGGACATGCTTATGCGTATCGTGCGTTTCATGCAATACGCGGGTTGCGTTCGCCGGAGGGGCAGCCGACAAATGCAATCTATGGCTTTGTCAAAATGCTGACGAAGATACGTTCGGCAACGGAGCCGACGCATTTGATCGTGGTATGGGACGGCGGGTTGAGTGCCGAACGTGTTGCGGCGCTCCCGGAGTACAAGGCGCAGCGACCGGGGATGCCGGATGACTTGAGGCGGCAGATGGACGGGATCGTCGCTTATTTGAAAGCGGCTGGAGTCACTTCGTTTTGCCGTAAAGGTGTCGAAGCTGATGATTATATCGCGTGCCTGGCACGGCACGCAGTGAAAGCTGGCATGGAAGTAATTATCGCCAGTTCTGACAAGGATTTTATGCAGTTGGTGTCGGAGCGGGTTGGATTGTTGAACCCGAATGACAAAAGTGAAATGAGTGAAATGATTTGGACGGATGAGCGGGTTCGTGCCAAGGCCGGTGTCGAGCCGTCGCAAGTGGTGGACTGGTTAAGTTTGACTGGTGACAGTGTGGATAACATACCGGGTGTGCCCGGCGTTGGCCCCAAGACTGCCACTGAATTGCTGAATCAATTTGGTTCAGTTCGTGTTTTGCTTGAGAGGCTGGACGAAGTGAAATCGGAGAAACTCCGCGTGGCGTTGCGTGCTTCAGCGGATGTAGTGCGACGGAACTGTGAACTGGTGCGATTGCGTGATGATTTGCCGTGTGAGTTTTTGCCGGACAAATTAGCTGAAAAGCCAGCAGATGCCGGCCTGTTGCGTGAGTTGTATCGGCGGTGGGGTTTTGAAACCTTGCTCGCAGCGCTGGGGGAATCAGCGTGTGAATGTCAGGCGGTTTTGATTTAAAAAAATGAATTTGAAAAGAAAGATTCAAAATTTGTTCGCCATGACTGGCGTAGCACTGCCTTATCAGCGGGGACAAGCGTATTTTGCTCAAAGGAATGGACAAAACGTCGGGGAACAGTTATGCTGGAACAAGTCTTTTATGTCGTTGTCGTTCGTTCGCAAGATCGTGTTGTGTAGCAGTCTGGTTGTCGGAATTCCTAGTGTGGTTTTCGGCCAGACCAATTACACAACGAGTGGAGTTGAGTATGCCATTCTGAGTACGCCGTTGCCGGGCGATCAGGTTTTTGCCGATGCGGCCGTGGCACCTGCCGGCGGTTTTGTTGTGTGGCAGGACAATGTTACCGATGGCGACGGCTGGGGTGTTAGAATGATGCCGGTGGATGGCACGCTCTCCGGTTCAGGGAGCGCCTATCGCGTGAATGTGCAGGGCGCAGGCGATCAGCAAAAGCCGCGTGTGGCATTGTTGCAGGGTGGTGGCGCAGTCTTCGTGTGGCAAGGGGGGCGAAAAGGATCCGAGCACATTTATGCGCGATTTCTCTCTTCCACCAATACTTGGATGACAGCCAACGATGTGCCTGTCAGCACGTTCACTAATAATTTCCAAATCAATCCCGCCGTGGCTACGCTGACCAACGGCAACATCGCGGTCGTTTGGAGCAGTTTTGATGAAGCAGGTTCCAGCAGTATGCAGGATGTCTATGGCCGGATTTTCTCACCAACCGGCCAGCCGGTTACCGGTGAATTTCTAATCAACCAATTCACCACCTATAATCAACGCACGCCCACGGTGACGGCATTGAGCAATGGCGGATTTGTTGTCGCATGGGTTTCTGAACAACAACGCATCGTTGGCGTGCCGAATGCGAATGCTGTGCCGCCGAATCAACAAGCTTATCCGAGCATTGACATTTACGCGCGACTTTACAATGCCAGCGGCGTGGCTCCAGCTAATGAGTTTTTGGTCAACACGAATTTTTTGGTCAGTGGTGATTCAAATCCGTGCGCTCACCCCAGCGTGGCCGCCGGATCAGATGGTGGTTTCGTGGTGGCTTGGGATGCATTTGATATGACCAGCCCGACCACCAACAGCCTGGATATTTATGGGCGTTCTTTCACAAGTGCGGGTGCCGGCAGTGGCGGTACAGTTATCAGGGTGAATTCCCATCTTTACGGCGATCAATACGTCCCGCGAATCAGCGCGTTGGGAACGGATTATCTGATTGTTTGGACGAGCCTGGGACAGGATGGTTCGCT
>Ga0182027_10004649_pt1 | contig 21182 bp, 24 predicted proteins | sample 712E1DmetaG_FD_121300 | JGI IMG/M metagenome (GOLD analysis project Ga0182027, IMG submission 121300) | Permafrost microbial communities from Stordalen Mire, Sweden - 712E1D metaG (Illumina Assembly) | ecosystem: Environmental > Terrestrial > Soil > Wetlands > Permafrost | place: Sweden...
GGTGCGGAGGATGGCTATACGGGTTTCCAAATCCGGTGCCTGAATGTCGGCCACCATCCCCCATTCAAACCTGGAGATTAAGCGCTGCTCAATGGCCGGGATTTCTTTGGGGGGGCGGTCGGAGGTAATGATTATTTGCTTGCCTTTTTCCCGCAGTTCATTAAAAGTGTGGAAAAATTCTTCCTGAAAGCCTTCTTTGCCCGCCATAAACTGGATGTCGTCAATAAGCAGGGCGTCGACCCCGCGGTATTCTTTTTTAAATTCCTCCACCCGTTTTTGGGCAATGGAATTAACGTAGTCGTTGGCGAATTTTTCACTGGTGACATATAAAAGTTTGGTTTTGGGGTTGTTTTGGACCAGGCGGTGGCCGGCCGCCTGCATAAGGTGGGTTTTGCCTAAGCCCACTCCCCCATAAATAAACAGGGGGTTATATTGGGTCCCCGGGTTTTTGGCAATGCTTTGGCTAGCGGCGTGCGCCAGTTCGTTGTTTTTACCGATAATAAAGGTTTCAAAAGTGTATTTGGGGTTTAGTCCGGTCGGGCTGTTGGCTAAGCCCGGGTCTTTGTGGCCGGAAGAGTCGGGGGTGGCCTTAGCGGTGGATTTTTGTGTGACGGCAGTGACCGTGCCGCCTAATTGATATTTGATTTCCTTGATTTCCGGAGCCAGGGTTTTAAGCGCTTTAAGTATTTCCTGGTGGTATTTGGCGGCAATCCAGTCCCGGTTGAAGGTGCTGGGGACGCCCACTACAATATGGTCGCTGCCGCGCTCTTGAATGTTGGTGTTTTTAAACCAGGTATTAAAATTTGCCCGGCTTAGAGAAACCTCCATGCTACCTAAGACGGCTTGCCAGAGTTGTTGGTTATTCATAGAAAAACAAATTAACACAGATTATTTACGGATTAACACAGATCCGTGTTAATCCGTTTGTAGTATCTGTGTCTATCTGTTTGTTATTCTAACAGGGAGTTATCAACATGTAAAATGGGCAAAATACCGCATAACTGAATGTGAAATCATTAACCCTGTTTATATCCTGTGGAGAACTTGTGGTTTCTTTGTGGCTGTTTATTCGCGACGTAGGCGAGTCTATCCTTTGCTTGCAAAGGATAAGCGAGCCGAGGAGCTAAGAAAGGTTTAATGCCTCGCGGCTTGCCGCGAAATGATAGTCATGTCCTGGAAGTCAATACCCCGCTGCTTGCGGCGGGGAACCTTTATTTTTTTGTTTTTTGCCGTTGACCAAACAGCAAATTTTCTTTATAATTACCGTTGTATGAAAAGAACTTACCAGCCAAAAGTTAAGCGCAGAAAACGCCGCCATGGGTTTTTAAAGCGCATGCAAACCAGGACCGGCAGGTCGGTATTGGCGCGCCGCAGACAAAAAGGCAGAAAAAAGCTAACCCAAGTATAAAAAATTCGAAATTCGGATTTGATTTACTTTTATGCTAAAAAAAGTTAACCGTCTGGCCAAAGCTAAGGATATTCGGGCGACCCTTGGCAGAGGGCGGCCTTTTTTTAACCCTTACTTTAGTGTTAAATTTTTGCGCAAGGCCGCACCCAGCCGTTTTACGGTTGTGGTTTCCACTAAGGTTTACAAAAGCGCGGTTAAACGCAACCGGTTAAAAAGGGTGTTGAGGGAATTTTTACGTCATCGCCTCTCCCAACTCCCTCAGGGAGATTATTTAATCTCAACTAAACCAAAAATAAATTCCTTGCCGGAAAACCAAAGACTGGAATTATTTTTAGAAGTAATAGCCAAAATCCGATGATAAAACTTATTGTTCAATTGCCCAAAAAAACAGCTTCGTTGCTTATCGTTTTTTATCAGCGCGTTCTGTCCCCCGACCACAGCTGGATTAAAGCACGCTTCCCGCACGGCTTTTGCCGTTTTTATCCTTCCTGCAGTGAGTACTCAAAGCAGTCCATTGAGAGATTTGGTTTAATTAAAGGCGGCATATTATCGGCAAACAGAATTATTCATTGCCACCCCTGGGCAGAACCAAAAGTGGATTCGGTTCCCCATTCTTGGTCAATTTTTTAAATCTTGGTCAATCTTGGTCAATTAATTTATGTCCTTCATTGCCGTCTACAACGCCATAATCTACCACCCCCTGCTGAACCTGCTGGTGTTTTTTTATAATATAATTCCCGGCCACGACATTGGCGTGGTGATTATTCTGATTACGATTTTTATCCGTCTGCTCTTGGCACCGAGTTTTGGCAAGTCCATCAAAAGCCAAAAAGCCATGAATGAGCTGCAGCCTAAACTCAATGCTGTAAAGGAAAAATATAAAGACGATAAAGAAGGCCAGGCCAAAGCCATGATGGAGCTTTATAAGGAAAACAAAATCAATCCTTTCTCTTCCTGCCTGCCTTTGCTTCTACAGCTGCCGATTTTAATCGGCCTATATCAGGCCTTCCGCGTGGCGTTAAATCCGGCCATTAGCATGGCGCAAAGGTTAAACGGCTTGTATCCTTTTATCCATCGCCCGAATGCCATTAGCCCATACTTTTTTAAGGTGGTTAATTTGTCCCAGCCAAGCGCGGTTTTGGCCATTATGGCCGGCCTGGCCCAGTTTTGGCAATCCAAATTAATGATGCCTAAAACTCCGGGCCAGGACGCGACCATGAAAGCCATGAGCATGCAGACCACCTACGTTTTGCCGGTAATTAGCGCCTTTATTGCCTGGCGCCTGCCCGCCGGCCTGCCGCTTTACTGGGTAGTTACCACCCTGTTTGCCGTGGGCCAGCAGTATTATATAATGAGAAAACCGAAAGAGGAATTAGGAATTAGGAATTAGGAATTATGGGCTTTGTCCCTGATTCATAATTCATAATTCATAATTCCTAAATCTATGACTGACTATAATAAAATAGAAACCGCCAAAAGCGTAATTGTTGAATTGCTGGAAAACTGCGGGGTGCCGGCCGCGGTAGAGTTTGAAGAGAGCATTACCAAGGGCTTGGTGTTTAATATTGCCACTCCGGAGTCGTATTTATTGATTGGCCGGCAGGGCTCAACCCTGCATTCATTGCAAATTTTAGCCCAGGCATTGGTGTCAAAAAAATTGAACCCGCCGGGAGGCGGCCAGGAGCCGTTTTGGTTTACCCTGGATGTTGACGACTATAAAAGAAAGCGAGAATGGCTGCTCAAAGAAACCGCCAAAGCCGCGGCCGACAAAGCCAAACTTACCGGCCGGTCGCAAGCACTGGAACCGATGCCGAACTATGAACGAAGGTTGGTCCATGCGTATTTGCAGGAACATTGCCCGGAGGTGTTTAGCGACAGTATAGGCAATGATCCTTACAGGAAAGTGGTTATAAGATTAAAGAGATAAAAAAATATCCTCGAGTGAGGATATTTTTTTTGATCGATCGGCGTTATTTATCTTCCAGCGGCTTTGCCTGTTGCCAAGCAAGCCCAAAAACAATTTTCAGCGAATTGGCAAAAGAAGAATTTTTCACCTCAAACGCCATATTTTCTCCCGGTTTTACCAGCACGCCCATTACAACGTCATCATAAATATTCACTTCCGCGGCCGGGATAAAAGGAAATTGTTTTTCCAGCCAGCGGTACTCGGTAAATTTTTGGTAAAGCGGATTGTCTTTATAGGTGGTGTTATAAAATTCCAACCCTTTTTCGTTTTTTAGAACCAAAGCTTTTTCTTTGACCCCGAGTTTGGACCTTTCCTTAATGTAATCTTTTCCGAATTGGTCGTAATATAATTTTTCGTTGCCGGTTAGATAAACATCCAGATCCAAGATTGAATAAATTACGCTCTTGGCTTCCAAGGTGTGCCAATAGATGTTTTTTATCCCGTCCATGCCTTCAAAAAATTTAATGACCGGTTTGTTTTCTTTTTTATAAAAGTTTTGGAGTTCTAATAAGACTTCGCCCGATTCTTCCACGCGCCGTTCAGCCTGGTGTTTTTTATTTTCCAAATATTGTTTAAGGCGGTGTGGCGGTTCGGCAATATACATGGTTTTTTTCATACCTTGCGTGGTGCGGCCGGCTAACCCGTACAGCGATAATCTTTCCAAAACATCGTATCCAGTGGTGCGGTTAAGCTGGGCCGCTTTGCTAATGTCGCTCACCGTCCCCTGCCCCAATTCCAACAGCGCCAAATACACCTGGGATTCGTGCTTTTGCAACCCTAAATTTTGCAATTGTTCGGCGACTTTGTAATCCATATGGGAAACAGATAAACACGGATAGATTACTGATTAACACGGATGTAGTGCAGGCCCTCGGCCTGCTTATGTTGCTGTAGCGTGCCGCTTTATCGGCTGTTCTTTGTGTCAATTAATCCCGACAAAATTATTAAAATTAAAATTAATTACTATAAATAAGCCTAAATATATTATATCACAAGTGGGATTAAATTGTCAATATGTGATTATTATGATATATTTCTTGGTTAAACAAAAATCCAAACAAACGGCACTTTTTGTTTTACAAGGAGGTTCTATGAAAAAGTTTGCGTTTGGTTGTCTCAGTGTGCTTGTTGGTCTGGCGTTGGTAGTAGTCATTGATGTATGGCTCTATCGATCCATCCGCCAGGCGTGGCTGGCTACCGCCTTGAAGGGTTTTTCCTGCGTGGTTTGCGCCACGGTAGTTTGTTTGATAGTCAGATGCAGAACCTCAAACGATCTGGATAAGGCGTTTGACCGTGTGGAGTTGTATTTGCAGGGTCTAACAAAGTTGCTGGTTTGTATCCACATTGTCGCAGTTCCTTTCGGCATAGCCTTGGTTTTGGGAGGGTTTTTGGACGGGACAACTCCCACCGACGAAATTTGGTCCCTAGATTTTTCGCAAATCCTAAAGGCGGCCGGATCTTCTGCGGGAATGTTGGGGTATTTGGTAGGTGCGTTCTTTGCCATGTTGATGTTCGGCGATGCGCTGAAGAAGTTGCGGATAAGCGTGTTCGGAAGCGACGGGAAGGTGGAACATGAAAGCTTTGAATTCTGAAAACCTGAAACAGGTGCAATCGGTTTGTTTCTATGAGCGGAGTGGGACGATTTCGATATCTATCGCTCCCGACGGCGATGGAAATTCCCTAATCAATCTGGCTCAAGGGGGCCAAGATGACAAGGTTCCGGGATTCGACTGGGGTTCGTTCCATTTTGTGGTGAGGTTGATGGAACAATTCGTCGGTTATCGGTTTGAGCCGGTAGGAGAGAACAAGTTTCGTCGGACATCCATTCGCATTCAGTAAATCCTCCGTGCATTTTGGAGGTAGGGCGGACGCAGAAAACTCTAGCGTTCTGCCCCCTTTTTGAGACCTTGATGAAAGCTTCAAAATTGGAAAATACCCGGCGGGGCGTGAATACGCAAAATTAGGAGGTAACATGGAAGACGTTGGCATGGTTGGGAGCTGGAACGATGTATCTAAGGCCGCGCAGACGCTCGTGCGTATGGGCAGTATACAGGGAGTGGCAATTGTGTCACTTCAGAAGTTTGGTGAGGGAGAATACGATGCCGTGCGAATTGACGGCAATGGCGTGGGCTATGACGACGGTACGCTCGACAAGGTCATGCGGGAAGCTCCACAAAAGTTTTCGGATGCCGTGAGCTTCCGGCTCTTCATCGAACGGATGAAGGCGTACGGATCAGGCGAGCCTTGGTATGAGACATTGACGGTAGTTTATCTGGCCGCAAAGCAGGCGCCTGATGTCGTTCGGCCGCGAGGGCTTCTGCATAAGTCATTGAGGATTACGCAGTTTTCGGCCGTCATCGGGTCGTGCGGATATCTGGGTGATTGACCCCGGTTATGGTATGGCAACCACCATTCAACGAGCCAAACAAAAAGGGTGGACGCTAGTTATGCGTTCCGCCCTTATTTTTTTGGAAATTACGTTTTTAGATACAATTGTAGCTAAAAACGTAAAAGTTTATATAATAGTTAGGGATAAAATTATCCAAAATACCAAAGCCAAATCATTTTTAAAATAGGGGTTGTCAACAAGGCCTTGGAAGATGAGAGCAATAAGGAATAGGGCGACGGCAAGTTGATAAGCATCCTTGCGATTTTTAAGGCCGCGGTAAATAAGCAGTCCTATTAGTCCCATAAAGCTTATTAGTCCTATTAGGCCGGTTTCCACCCAAAAGTTTAAAAATATGTTGTGCGGGAAGTTGTGGGTGTCCAGGGTGGGGTCGGTATTTAAGGCGCCGTATTGCGTGGCAAAGCCCGTGAGGCCGAGGCCAAGAATTGGCGATTTTTTAATGGCCTTAAGGCCGTCGCCCCATAATTCAATGCGGGAGTTGGCGGACTTTTCGCCGTAAAAAGGGGTGATAAAGCGGTAGCGGAGGTTGGGGTAGTAAACCACGATGGCGACGACGATGACAGCCCCGGCCAAAATTATTTTTCTGGTTTTTTTATCAGCCGCAATAATTAAATAAACCAATACAGCGGCTCCAAGTCCCAGCCAGCCGCTGCGGGAAAGGGACAGGAGCAGGCCAAGGACGCCGAGAAGCCATGCAAAAGTTTTTAGTTTGTAGTTATTAGTTTTTAGAGAAGCAAAAATATCAGGAATCAAAAACGCCAACAGTGGGGCGCACCACAGGGCGTAAAAGTTCGGGTGGACAAAAAAACTTAACGCGCGCTTGGGCTCTACCGAGTTTCCCCACCAGGCGGCGGGTAAGCCGAGCAGTATGAAGTACTGGAGGATGGCGTAAAGACCTGCTATGCCGAGTAAAAAGTATAAAGTTGAAAGTAAAAAGTTTTTGGTGCTGGGGTATTGTTTAAAAATAAAGTTCGCGATAAAAAAAGTTATAATCGGTTGCAGAAATAAAACAATGAATTGGCCGAGCTTCTGCCGGTCAATGCCGCCCACCAGTAAGCTGATTACCCCCGACAGAAAAAACAGGCTAATAAGCAGTAATGTTTTTTTATCAGTGTTTTTGACGGCCGTCAAAAACACTGATAGTTGTTTTTTTGCCGTTAGCCTTAAGGCAAAAATCAGCCAGAACAAAAATACCCACACCATCAGCAGATTGGTTGGAAGGCCTAACAGCTTAAACCGAATGACGTAGGTGGGAGCTAAAATAAAAGTTAATACTAACAAGCATTGCATATAAAGGTATGGTTGATGTTAATAAATGCTAATAAATATTAAGGCCGTCTAAAAATCCGAACAATACAATTGTAGTTGCCCCACTTATGAGGCTTTTAGACCCGATAAACCGGTCAACTCCAGTTTTAATATCATCTCTATCAAAAAAATATTACGGGATGGTAACGCGGATTTTTTTTGTGGTAATCCCGGTGTCGGTTTTGGCGTAAATTAAATACGAGCCGCTGTCAGGCGGCGTCTGCCAGGTAAAACTGTAATCATACGCGGCGCCGGTGTGGCTGGCGTTGTCGGCCGGACCGATAAGCAAATTTTGTCCGGAGGGTGTTTGATAATAAAAATTTACCGTGCCATAGAGTTTGTTGCTTTCGGCGTTCAATGTTGCGGGAAACTGCAGTAAGCTTTGGTCCGGCGGCTGGGTAAGGGTTAGCGGCGAAGCAATGTCTAACATAATATTGACGCTGGTGTCTGCGGTCTGCCCTTGGCTGTCTACGGCGTGGGCGGCCAAAACATGCGGGCCGTCGTTTAGGTTTTTATTTATGGTAAAAATAAACGGTTGCGCGGTTAGGCTTTCGTAGTACTGGCCGTCAACCGACAGATCAATGCGGGCGATGGGGTTGTTAGAAACCGCGTTGACCGAAACCGTAAACGGCATCAGGTTTATGGTCTGGCTGTCCTGCGGATCCAAAATATTTACGGTCGGGCCTTGGCCGCTCCCGGTTATGGGAGTAATAGTGGCATTAGAGCCGGGTGGATAGCTGTAGCCGTTTTGCAGAGCCCAAGCTACCACGGGATTTTCCCAGTTGGGATTGTTTGGCATTTCACTATGCAGGACGGTATAGGTCTTGTAAATGATGTTGCCCGGAGGAGTTAGGCTGGTGGCCGGCTGGCCGGTGGTAGCGTCAAAAGCCACTTTTTGGTGCACGTTATCATAGGCTGTGGGCACGCTGAAGCTGGCAAAAGTTTCGGTTTTGGTTTGGGGGGTGGCGTCGGTGGGCAGAAGTCCGGATACTGAATCTACAGTTACTTGGGTAATGCCCGCAGGCACGGTAAAGGTTTCCGGCGTGGTGGTGGCTAAGGCCTGCAGCATAAAGTCGTGCCAGATTGGGGCGGCGACCACTACACCGTCCGCGCCTTTTTTTAACAGCGTGCCATCATTGTTGCCGGCCCAGACGCCGGCCGCCAGGCTGGGCGTAAAACCAAGAGTCCAGCCGTCGTGCCAGTTTTGGGTGGTGCCGGTTTTGGCCGCCACCGTCCGGCCGGGCAGTGTTAGCGGCGAGTTGGCGCCAAAAATAAACGCCCGGGCATTGTTGTCGGTCATAATGCTAATTAGCTCATAAGCGACCTGCGGGTCTAGCACGGTCTGGGGATTAGGTTTGTATTCTTCCAGCGTCTGACCGTTTTTGTCCAGAATTTTTAAAATCGGAGTTTCGGGATTTTTTACGCCTTCATTGGCAATGGCAGAATAGGCCGCCACATGGTCAAGCAGCCGGACTTCACAGCCGCCTAAGACTAAAGACAGCCCGCAGTCGGCCAAAGGACTGGTAATGCCCAAATCGTGCGCGGTTTGCACGGCGTTGTTTACGCCCACCAAAGCTAAAGTTTTTACGGCCGGAACATTTAAACTGCCGGCCATGGCAGTGCGCATGGAGACGGGGCCGTAACTTTGCCCGTTGTAGTTGCCGGGAATGTAATCTTTGCCGTTGTAGGTGCCGAAATCCGTTACCACGTCTATGAGCAGGGAAGCCGGCGAGTAGTTATTGCCTTTTTTAAAAGCCGTGCCGTAAACGTAGGGCTTAAAGGAAGAACCCGGCTGGCGCTGCGACAGTGCGACGTTAACGTTGGGTTCAAAGGTACAGTTTTTGCCCGGGGTGCAGCCTGCGGGCGTGGAGGTGCCAAAATAATCCTTGCTGCCGACCATAGCCAGCACCTGCCCTGTTTTGGGGTCAATGGCCACCAAAGCCGCGTTGTTGGCGTTATACTTAACGCTCTCTTTTTCCACATCATTCTTAACTACAGTTTCGGCTATGGATTGGAGCCTTGGGTCAAGCGTGGTGTAAACCTGCAGGCCGCCCTGTTCCAAAGTCACGTCGCCGTATTTGTTGGCTAAATAATCTTCTACCCACAACACAAAGTGCGGAGCTTTAATTCCGTTGGTGAGGGGTGAAAACGGCGCGACTTCATTTTTGGCTTGCTGTTCCTGGCTACTGGTAATGTAGCCTTGCTGCTGCATTTGCGCCAATACCGTATTTTTGCGGGCGTCCAAATCGGCGCGGTTCGGGCCGGTTGGGTTGTAATAGGTCGGCGCTTGGATCATGGCGGCTAAATAAGCGCTCTCGGCCAGATCCAAATCTTTGGCCGAGATGTTAAAATAGGTTTCGGCCGCGGCTTCTATTCCATAAGCGTTGCGGCCGTAAGGAATTTCATTTAAGTATAATTGTAAAATTTGGTTTTTGGAAAACTTGGCGTCTATGGCCACGGCCAAAATCGCCTCGCGGATTTTTCGGTCCCAGGATTTGTTGTCGGTTAAAATGGCGTTTTTAACAAACTGCTGGGTAATAGTGCTGGCGCCCTGGCTTTTGCGCAGGCTCAAAACATCGGCCAAGCCGGCGCGGGCGATGCCGGTTAAGGAAATGCCGCCTTCTTTATAAAAATTTTTGTCTTCAATGGCAATGGTCGATTCAATGGTGTCGGTCGGTACCTGGCCCAGCGTCACCAGGGTGCGCTTGTATTCGCCGTGGATTTCGTAAAGCAAACTGCCGTCGCGGGCGTAAATTTTAGTGGACTCCGGCACGTCGCGGCTAAGCAGCTGGTTTGGGTTGGGCAGGTTGCGGGTATAGTATAAAAACAAAATGGCGACGAATAATACACCCAAGGCGCCAATTCTAAAAGCCCAGGTCAATAATTTTTTCCAGTTGAATTTCCCTCTCCTTCTCGGTTTTTTTAGGCTTCTGCCGGAAGCCGGTTTTCCGTTTGAGCCGACTTGTGGTGTTTTATAGCTGTAAACGCGCATATAATAGATTAATTATAGCGGTTTTTGGCTTTTAAGAAAAATGCTATAATGATAAGGCAAAATTAAGCATATAAACATGAAAGTCGTCACAGACAAAAAGAGAATTGAGGAAATCCTTAATCGCGGAGTGGTGGTGGACGTTTTGCCGTCCAAAGAGGAATTTGTAAGAAAACTCCAGTCCGGCGAGCGACTGAAAATTTATTTTGGGGCCGATGCCACTTCCGACTCCTTGCATTTAAGCCACGCTAAAAATTATATACTCCTGGAAGAGCTGCGCCAGCTGGGGCACGAGATCACGATTTTATTCGGCGACTTTACCGCGCAAATTGGCGACCCGACCGGCAGGAATGCCGCCCGGCCGATGTTGTCCGAAGCCGACATCAAAAAAAATGTTAAAAGCTGGTTGGCGCAAATCCAGCCGATAATGGATTTTAAGGCTAAGACCAATCCGCCGAAGATTGCCTATAATGGCAAGTGGCTTTCCAAATTAAATTTGAAAGATGTAATTAAGCTGGCGTCCAACTTTACCGTCCAGCAAATGATTGAGCGCGATATGTTTGAAAAGCGCTGGAACGGCAATGTGCCGATTTATCTGCATGAATTTTTGTACCCGTTAATGCAGGGCTATGACAGCGTGGCGCTTGATACCGACGTGGAAATGTGCGGCACGGACCAAACGTTTAACGCGCTCGCAGGGCGGACTTTGCTTAAAAGGCTAAAGAATAAAGACAAGTTTGTGCTGATTGTTAATTTAATGGCCAACCCCAAAACCGGCCTGCTTATGTCCAAAAGCTTAGGCACGGGAGTATTTTTGTCTTCCCCGCCCAACGGGATGTACGGCGCGATTATGGCCCAACCCGACGAGATGATAGAAGTGTTGTTTGTGAACTGCACCAGGATTCCTCTTTCCGAAAAAAATAGCGTACTCGGTTTGGGGCCGAGGGAGGCCAAGGGCAGAATCGCTTTTGAGATTGTTAAAAAGTTTTACGGCGAGAAAAAAGCTTTGGCCGCCCAGGAGGCGTTTGCTTCGCAGTTTAGCAAAGGTGAATTGCCGTCCGATATTCCAGAATATTCAGTCTCCTTACCAATGGCCTCGGCTAATATTATAACTATGACTGATATGGCCTCAAGTAAGTCGGAGGCAAGAAGATTAATTTCACAGGGTGGCGTTAGGATAGACGGAAAAGTTATAACGGTTGATCAGTTAGTGGAAAAAGATTCTTTGATACAAGTTGGTAAAAGGAAATTTGCAAAGATTAAGAATAAAAAAAGTTAAGGGATTCCTCGGATGCACTCGGAATGACACAAACTAAAACCCCTCCTCGCGGAGGGGTTTTAGATTCAGCGTCTTATCAGCGTAGCTATCCGCGTCCAATCCGCGGCTTACACCTTGTCTTCCTCGTCACCGTCATCTTCTTCGTCATCCTTATCATCCGGCATTGGGCTCATCCCGCCGTCCGGCAGATTGTCGTCATCGTTAAATAGCATATTAGTTGTCTTTTTTATCTTAATATTTAGCCCTATTAAAAGGGTAGGGCAATTATATCAAGGCTTTTTTGGAGCGTCCAGATAAAATATCCACCGTTGGTTCCATCTCAACCGACGAGTTCATCCGAGGAGTGGAGAGATCTATAAATAAACAGATTCCTCGACTCGCCCTCAGCTGCATTCGCGCTCGCTCGGAATGGTGAATTGCGGATTTTTCCCTATTGATTTATCCGTGAGTCCTTTTGGTAATAATGCCCGGCGCAAAGGGCAATGGCCAAGGCGTCCGCGGCGTCGTCGGGTTTGGGAGGACTTTTGAGCTTAAAAGTTTTTTGGACAATGTATTGGACTTGTTTTTTTTCGGCTTTGCCGTAACCGCAAATAAAACTTTTAACCTGAAGCGGTGTAAATTCCAAAATCGGGATTTTATGCTTTTGACAAATTAGTAATATCGCTCCCCTGGCCTGGGACACGGTCATTACGGTTTTTTGGTTGGTTGTAAAAAATAATTTTTCTATGCCCACCGCGTCCGGTTTGCATTTTTTTATCAGCTGATTTATATCGCCGGCCAAAATTTCCAGCCGTTCGGCGTCAGTAAGTTTTTTGTCCGTCGTAATTACGCCAAAGTCCACCAGAAGGGGCTGGTTTTTATTTTGTTCGATAATGCCGAATCCTGTGGTAGCAGTTCCGGGATCTATGCCGAGTATAGTCATAAGAACAAAAGACTGTGTCATTGCGAGGAGTGCATCCGACGAAGCAATCTAAACATAGAAGGAGATTGCTTCGTCGGCAAGATAAAGCCCTTGCCTCCTCGCAATGACATAAAAATTTATAAATTAGCACTCGTATGCACTGCTATCACATCCTCATCGTTCTCTAATTCCGCAAACAGCGCGTCAACTTTAGGTTTTTGCTCTTCGGTTAAATCCGTACCCTGGGAGGATTCCTTAATAATCTCCGCCTGGGCGATTTTGGCGCCGGATTTTTCAAGCGCAGTTTTAATTTTATGCAAATCAACCGGCTTGGTGTAAACTTCCAGTCCTTCATCGGATTCGCGAACATCATCTGCGCCGGCGTCTATGGCCGCCATTTCTATACCCGATATATTTTTATCGCGCTCAACCAATATTTGCCCTTTGGTGTTAAATTGCCACGCTACACTGCCCTGGCCGCCTAAATTGCCGCTGTGTTTGGAAAAAATGTGTTTAATGTTGTTGGTTGTCCGGTTGGCGTTATCCGTGACCGCCTCTACCAAAAACGCGGTGCCAAAGGGGCCGTAGCCTTCGTAGACGACTTCTTTTACTGATCCTGCTCCTGCGCCAAGTGCATTTTTTATCGCACGATCGACATTCTCGTTAGGCATGCCCTGGGTTTTGGCGCTGTCCATAATCGTCTTTAATTTAAAGTTGGCGTTCGGGTCCCCGCTATTGCCTTCTTTAACGGCAATGGAAATTTTTTTGGAATACTTTGAAAACAGCAGCCCTTTTTTTTGGTCCAAGACGCCCTTGGTTCGTTTAATTTGCGACCATTTGCTGTGTCCGGACATAATTTATCGAATGTAGTTAGCCGATTCATCGGCTGTTTGGACAGCCCATAAATGGGCTAACTACACTTATTTAAATGATACCAATACCGTAAATTCGCCCTTAATCGACGGTTTGTCTTTTAAAGCGTCTATCGTCTGCATTGGTGTTCCTCTGATGAATTCCTCGTGCATTTTGGTTAGTTCTCGGGCAATTACAATCTGTGATGATGGAAACGCGTTGCTGATATATGAAAGGGTTTTTAAAATTCGCTCCGGCGATTCGTAAAAAACTGCGGTAGCTTCGGCATCCGCCGCGCTTTGCAGGGCCGACAAAGTTTTGGCCGCGGTTTTTTGCAGGAAGCCCAAAAACATAAATTTGTCGGTCGGCAAGCCAGAAGCGGAGAGCGCGGTAATAGCGGCGCTCGGGCCGGGGATTGGAATTACTTGGACATTTTCCTTTACACACTCTCGCACCAAGCGAAAGCCCGGGTCGGAAATTCCCGGCGTGCCGGCGTCGGTAATTAAGCAGCCGTCTTGTTTGCTCAACCTGCGGGTTAGTTCTTTGACGACTTGTTGTTCATTGAATTCTGCGAATTGCACAACCTCTTTTTGTGTCATTGCGAGTGCAGCCGAAGCAATCTTTTCATCAGGTGAGATTGCTTCGTCGGATGCACCCCTCGCAATGACAGGGAGAGACTCGATGTATTGCAGCAGCCGTCGTGAATATCCCGGGTTTTCCGCAATCACAAAATCGCACTGTTTGAGCATCTCAATGGCGCGCAGTGTAATATCCCCCATGTTCCCGATTGGAGTGGCGACTATGTAGAGCATAGATAACTTATAATAGTTAATTTATAACTGATAACTTAAAAGTGCGGCGGTTATAAGTTATTAATTATAAATTATCAGTTAACTCCCTACCAGTTCTTATCCGGCGCTTCGAGCCCAAACGCTTCTTCCAAAAAATCATATTCCGCTTTGAGTTTTTCCCGGGCTTCTTCCATTTCGTCTTTTTCCGGCCCTTCGGCTTCGTACCATTGGTCATAGCCGGCCTTGAGCTCGTCATCAATCTCCTGTAAGCGCGCGTAAGCTTCGGCCTCGCTTTGCGGGCCAATATCCTGCCATTCTTCGTAGGTCATTCCCAGGCGCTTTTTGTACTTTTCCTGGTAGAGATCCTTTATGTCATCCTGATCCATTTACCCACCTAAATTTTGCCTTAATCGTCAGGCAAGATTAATTATTTAGAAAGTGATTGTATGTAGAAAATTTTAAATTTTTATCGCAAAATTTCGGTGGGTTATCCTATACCGCTCAAAAAATTTTGCAATGTCTTCTCAATTTGATTTCTTCCCCACCCAGTTTTCAGCCATCGCTCCCGGGTAAAAGCGTCATGTTTATTTATCAGTGCTTCGTAATAAATAAGTTTAAGAGGAATTCTACTTTTAGTTGAATCGATTTTCCCCTGATTGTGAAGTTTAAATCTTTTCTTAAGATCGTTAGTGCAGCCTATATACAGGTTCTCGTCCCTCAAACTTTTTAGTACGTATACATAGTACATAAAATCCGTTCATAATTCAACAGCTTAGTACATTCTATAACAAATATTTTAAGGGGTCTAGCATAAAGCATTAAACCAATTTACCCGCCTAAACTTTGCGATAGTAGTTTAGGTAGCCTAAATAGTTAATTTTGTTTAAATTATCCAAATTGTTCAGTAAATAGGGCAAAGTTTTGGCGGGTAAAAGAAAAACCCCTTATGTTTGCCTGGCCGTCGGGCCTTTTGGCAAAAAGGGGTTTTTCGGAAAAGTCAAAAGAAGTGTATAGTTATAAGCATAACCTTATAACCAATCTCCCAAAATTTGAGGGGGATTAAGCCGTCACCGACAGGTGACGTGGTCGCCAAACTATATTCATTTGTTTTTGATTTTTGTTTCTTCGAATGAAGAACTAACTTTTCTATACTAAGTATAGCAGATATAAAGACTTTTGTCCATAGCAATTTTAAAAATAGCAATTTTAAAATAATTTACCTTCCGCCTTTTTCTCCTGGCTTGCCCAGGCGGCCAAAAAGCGGTTAATAAACTCCTGCGGGCTTTTTTGCATTTCTAAAAATTCTGATAAAATTACCGCTACAGTTAATAAAATGTGATATTCCCCAAAGCCGGAAGTTTTGGCTTTTTGCCAGGCCGGATGGTTGGTGTTTATGGTCAGAGTATTGTCTATTATTCTGCCCAGTGTTTGGCTTGGCGTGTCGTTGATTTCTCCCAAAACAATCTGGATGCCGGTTTGGCGGGCTTTAATCTGTTTTTTCACGTCCGGTTGTTGGCTGCCTTTGGGTGGTTTGCCGCCGGTTTTGCTATCGTCGGGATTTTTTTCGTCAACTTTTTGAGGCGGATTATTTTTATCGGCATCCTCGGTACGCAATTCCGTGTCCGTTTGTTTTTTATCCGCTTTTCCCGCCGCTTGTTTAAATTTTGAACCCATCAGGCTTTCCAGTTCCGGAAAATCACCCACTAAATTATTTAACGCCTGGTCTATCGTTTTATTCAGGGGCTTGATAATTTTTTCCGGCGCAATCTCGGATTTTTCGCGGTTTTCGCCCAGGCTTTCCAGTATGGGCAATACGGCTTCCTGAATGGCTTTGCGGTATTTGTAATATTTTTGTAAAGACGCGGCGTCGCTTAAAAAATCGTTTTTATTGGTGGTTAAAATTTCCGCTAAAGCGGGGATTTCCACTATACCCGCCAGAGTCTCGTTGTTTTTGGGCAAAATGCCCAGCCATTCCCATCCTCCTTTTATAACTTTGCCGAATGTGGAAATATAAAGACCCGGACGCAGAGAGGTAATTTGGTCGTTTTTGCCTAGCATTTTTTCCAGCCAGTTCAGCTGGTTTTGAGTTTTAGTTAAATAACCAACGCCTATGGGAGCCCGGGCTTTGCCCTGGCGGATGGAAAACCAGTGAAGCATTTCATCCTGGCCGTTTTCCGGAACCAGTATCGGCTGGCCGTTAATAAAAAATTCAATGGGTTTTTTGTAAAAATATTTCAGCAAATCCCGCATTATTCTTTGGTTGAGCAGCGGATAGAAGTGTTTTAAGATGGATTCCCGGACAAAATTTATTTTTAACAAATGGGATTGATCGTCTGTAAAATGTATGGCAACCGATGTGCCGCGGGGGTTATTAATTTTGCCGCTGAACGGAACAAATTTCCACGGCGCGCGATAAGGCCCGGTCAGTTGCCAGGTGGTGGCGCAATGACTGCCGTAGCCGCCCTTGCTTTCTGTAACCACCTGCCGGGCAATCAGTAAAGACAGCTTCGCGCCAACGCCGGCAAAGCCAATGCCGTTTCCTTTTGTCTTTGTGGAAGCGGCTATGTTATGATAATTTTTTATTGCCGCCCTTTTCATGCCGTTGCCATTGTCCGTACACCGGATGAACTTTTGTTCCGTATCCACGTCAAAATCTATCCTCGTGGCCTTGCTGTCCAAAGCGTTGGCTACCAGTTCCGTTAAAATAACCTCTTCCAAGGGCGAGGTATAAGAGTCCCGGATATCCTCTAATAAATGCTGTAAATTAACACGGGTTTCATTCATGTTTTCATTCTGGCTCTATTAATCATTAGCATGCCGTTGTCATTTGCGGACTGGACGTTAATGGTAATTTCTGGGTGGTTTTTTTGCCAGACCCTGAAAATTTCATCCGCGAAAGACTGCCCAACGCTATTTACGCCCTTAAAATCCAGAGTAATTTCCTTGAATTTATCTAGACCGAAAATAATTCTTCTTGCCTGAGACCTGGAAAGAAAAATATTGTCGATTTGCCCCAGTTTTACCAGTATTTTGGTTTTGCCGAACTGAAAATTTGCTCCGGCATACGCGTTAAAAATTTTTGGCAGACTGCTGTGGGATGCGGTGTGTTTTTCAAAGGTAACCCGCGTGCCTTTTAAAGCCTTTATGTCTTTAATAAAGATATTGCCCGTGAGGTTGTTAACAACAAGCTTTTTGCCGAAACTTTCCAACATGAAAATATCAGCCGCTTTGGAGGTAAAAAAAATTCCTTCTCCGCTGTGGGCTTTTGGCAAGGTGGTTTGTTTTCCTTTAAGCAAATGATTTATGCCTTCGGTTTCATTTTTTAAGCGGAATTTTCTTTCCACATTTCTAAATACTCCTACCCCAAAATCGCGAACAGTAAAACTTGCCAATTTAGCGGTTCTTTTCATTTTAAGCGCCAGAATTTTTGACCGGGAATGCTCAATGGCGTTATTTAACATTTCCGTAAAAGCGTACGCTAAAATAGAGCTTATATTTTTTGGCAGTTTGTTAAAAATTGAGGAATCGTTTTTTATTTCTTCCAGTATTAGGTCTTCCTGCAAATTTTTATTTTTCAGGATTTTGGAAACCCCTTCCGGTTTTGTCCCGCCTGCTGGTACGTATTTTGCCCGGTTGGCCTTGCCAACCAGCAAAATTCGGTTTTCATTTACGAGTTGTTTTAGGAACCGGTTAATATAGGCCCGCGAAAAACCGCTGATTTCAGTTAATTCGGAAGAGGTAACCTGCCCATTCCGCCGTATTTTTTCTATAATAAGATTTTTTAGATCCATAAGAGACTGTTTAGTTGACAACTTTAGTATATATAAAAGATAGAAAGTTGTAAACTAAGTTGTAAACTAAGTCTGCGACGCGGTTTTTGATAGCAATCCAACTTCCAGCCTTTTTGCTTCCGCCCAGGCTAATTTGTAAATTGTTTTCATTGCGTCCGCAATTTCTTTGCTCTCTATAATTATACCCAGCTTTTCTTTCCAGGAGGCAATCATAATTTTGTTGTCATAGATGTTAATTTCCGGGGAAAAGTAAACTTTGTTTTCCGGTACCAGCGCGGACTCGCGCGCTTCTTCTTTATCGCGGTTAACGCGCTCTACTCCGGCCTGGTTGGAAGGAATAATGGCGCGGATATGGATATTTTTTTTGGTTCGGCGCTGGTAGTATTTAGGGAAATAATCCGGCATGGCCGTGTGCATTTCGTTGACGTTCGCATAAGCTAAAATAGTTTCGTGCGAGGTCAAAGTGTCTTCGTAAACCTGCTCCATCCCCTCTCTGCCTTCATAAAACATGACTTTTGGCCGGTCGGTAATATTGTGAATAGATTTTAACTGGGGTACTAAACTTTGGGCATTTTGCAAGTTTGTCTGGTCTTTTTGTATTTGAACTTCCAGTATTTTTAATATTTTTTCCGGCGACTCCGCAACGTATTCTTGTAGGGGTTCTTTTCCCGAAACATTGATTAAGCCCTTTGTGGCCAGCGAATCCAATATATCGTAAACTGTGGTGCGGTTAATATTTGCCACTCTTGCGATGGGAGTAGCGGTTCGTTTGCCCAACTCCAGCAAAGCCAAATAAACTCCGGCTTCTTTGGGCGAAAAGCCTAAATTAATTAGTCCTTTATAGATTGGCGATTCGATGTTGATCATAAGTTTACTAGTGTGTCGTTCCGGCCTCCGGGCCGGAATCTATTTTAAGGATATCTTAATTATAGCCGCTTTTTCCAATTGTGTCAATAGCTTTCCACAAAATATATTAGTATTGATTTTGTTATATAAAATAGGCACTTTTAGTGCCTATTTTTGTGGTCAATTATTGACAATAGAATAAAAATATGATAAAGTTATTGTTTAAAACAAAAATTTGTTCTTTGAAAAGGAGAATACAGCTATGTTCGGTACCACAATCGATATCCGGGGGAAAGTTACCCTAAAAACCTACTTTACTGCGTACGAGGCCGAAGTCAAGTTGTACGTGGTGGAGAGGTTGGAAGGAACCTTCAATGTCACGGTGCAAAATCCGCACGACGCCAACGTGAAGTTGGTTGTTACGCGCGGCGGCCGCGAGATATTGAATGTGCAAGGGGAAATGACTGAAGATCAATACCGCAAACTTTCCGCTGCCAAGCAGGCATTGTTGGGCGTGGCGACCTTAGTGCTGACTCGGGGAATTGAAATGATTGAAGCCCAATACCCGAGCAATATAAGCACGAGGACGCTGGCCGAAAAGTTTTCGCAGGTCGTCGGCCTGAAAGCAGAGGCCTCGGTGTCCCTGCAAGTTGGCCTGTCGATGGATCTGCTCTCCGCCTGTTATGGATAGGAGGAAACTAACCGGTTAGCGCTCGTTAAGCGCTGGTCTGTGGGAGGCTCAACCCCGCAACTTTGGGCAAGACCTTGCACGCTTGCCCATTCTTCCAAGAAAATTATTTTAGTTTTTTTGGAAGAGCCAAAAGCTCTAAAAAACACCCGGCGGGGTATGAATACGTGCTTTCAAAATCCAAGGGGGATATTTATGCCGTTGCGCATGATCGTTTATCTGAACCAGCAACACTGCCGGAAGACCATTCACCTAGGTCCTTTTACTGAGGACGAAGTAAACGGGATCGTGGCAAAGTGGGAAGCGGCAGGAAAGAAAAATCGGGTATATGGCAGTTTATATAAGGCCGTAGAACCTGAGTTGCATTCTCACAACCGGCCCTTGCTTAGATTGCTGGACTAGTCCGGCTTTTAAGCCATGCGCCGCACTCATGGACGAGCCCTGCACTCTCGTCCTCTCTTTTAAGAAAATTATTTTAGTTTTTTTGGAAGAGCTTAAAGCTCTAAAGGAGCACATTAACATGACGACTTTTGAATTCGCGATTGAGGCTGTAAAGAGATATTTTGCCCAAGATACACTTGGCAGTTACGAGGCAGGTTGCGGCGTGTACCTGGAGGAACTGGCATACTGCTTTGTCTTAATGCGGCTTGCCGGTGAAGACCTTGGCGCTGTTAAGGAGCAGGCAAGTGTCATTGCCGAACAGCACGCGGCCAGCGTCCCTGTGCCAGACCAGGAAAAGTGTTGGCACCTGCTCAAGATTGCCCAGCATTTTGCCGCTCTTGGAGAGTTGCTGGGGGCGGATTTGCTTCGGCTGGTAAAGCCCTTGCTGGTCGATGGGCTCCGCGAATTTGCCGCAGTCCGGTCGATCTATTATATTCTCGGCCCAAAGTTTCCCGAAAGAAACTCGGATTTGCGAGAGACTGCATTGCGTATGTATTGCGATGTCTCGCATTTCGTGCAAATTGATATCTCCTCAGCTTTCCCTGGGTGGAGAACTGCCGTTGTGCAGCATCTTGAACAGGGGAAGAAAGACAGGGATACAGGGGACGAGGAAGGCCTGCGGCTGTGGCAAAAGAAATTTCAGGGAGAGATGGATATAATCGACGCCGCAATCGCCGACTATAAGCCGCTTCCTAACTCGAAACAGTTGTAAACAAAAACAAGACATTAAAGGAGGTGTGTATGTAGCAAGCGGGGACGTCCGCTCTAACAACGCTAAGTAACGGGCGGCTTGAAACTGAACAGCCCGGCGCCGGCGGAACGCTCGTTTCCGCCTTTTTTCTTTGCTATTTTTTGCTGTCCAAATTTTTTGCGCTAATCCATGCAAGTTCAAATATTTTTTTCATGGCATCGGCAATTTCATTGCTTTCTATGGTGATTCCCAACTGTTCGCGCCAGGAGGCGATCATGACTTTGTTGTCGTAAATATTAATTTCCGGAGAAAAGGAATATTTGTCAGCCGGAACCAGAGCGGTTTCCCGCATTTGGATTTTGTCGAATTTTACCAAGTCTTTTGCCGCCGGAGAATTTGGAAAAATCGCGCGGATTTTAATCCCCCTTTTTGCTCTCCTAAAGTAATAGTCGGGAAAATATTCCGGTAAGGTTTCGTTATTGTCTTCCACATGGGCAAAGGCCCTGATTGGTTCATGGGACGTTAAAGTGTCTTCGTAAACCTGCTTAATACCTTCTTTCCCCTCGTAAAATCTTACTTGTGGCCGTCCCCGAACGCTATGAATTGATTTTAACTGAGGGATAATTTTATCGGCCAGTTGCAAGAAATCCCGATTTTTGAGAATTTCCGCATTTAGCATGTTGCGGATTTTGTCTGGAGACTCCGCGGCGTATTCCTGTTTGGGCTCTTTGCCGGAAACATTTACCAAGCCTTTGGCTGCCAGGGCAGATAAAATATTATAGCCATAAGTCCTGTTAATATTGGCCTTTCTGGCTATCTCCGAA
>Ga0182027_10004650_pt1 | contig 21181 bp, 28 predicted proteins | sample 712E1DmetaG_FD_121300 | JGI IMG/M metagenome (GOLD analysis project Ga0182027, IMG submission 121300) | Permafrost microbial communities from Stordalen Mire, Sweden - 712E1D metaG (Illumina Assembly) | ecosystem: Environmental > Terrestrial > Soil > Wetlands > Permafrost | place: Sweden...
CAACAACTATGCTTGATATGTTTATGAATGGTGAATTAAATGCAAGTGAAGTTTATTCTATTGCTTGTGAAGGAAACTCTGCTCTATTATCTGATTCCCGCCTCAAGGATGTATTTGACAGACTTGGAAAAGGAAATTTTGTTTTATCAATAAATGATGCTGTTTATGCATCAAAGAAAATCATGGAGAGAGGATTATAATGGCAGATCTAATTTATGCAAACACTCTTGATGAAGCAATAGAAGCTAAAAACAAAGGTTTTGAACCTGTTGAATGTGCTTTTGGCAAAGAATCTGTTGTCGGAAAATTTATTCTAGATCATCATGGGAAATATTCAAATGAGCCAGCTGTAAGCATAAAAGCTGCAAAACTAGCTCAACAAGGGGTAAGATTGGATAATTTTGTTGTTACTGGACAAGCAGATTGCGATCAAATGTATGCTATTGCTGCATTAAATGGAAGAATTCCAATAAATATGGAAGAAGCTGAATGGATAGCAATAATGGATACAAATCCAATTGGAAAAGACAGAACATGGCTAAAATATTTACCAATATTAATTTTTGAACATCAAACTCAAGGACTAGAAAATAATTTAGAAGGCTCTAAGGAGGCCTTAAATAAATTAATTAATGTTTATACTAGAAATATTTCTGGAAAAGAAATAAATGCTGCTCTACAATATGAAGAAACAAGAAAAATGACTGTTTTAAGTGATCTTAAAATGATAACTGCTGGAAAAGTCGGACTTGCTGTATCTGAAAAAAAAGGATTTGATGTTTGGTATGAGAAAGCTCCAGTAATTATTCAATATAATCCAATAAGCCAATCAATAACTTTTGGACTTTGTCCAATAAGGGGTGTGACCTTAACTGCTTTAGATGGATTTGATATAATAGGGCCTGATGGTTTTAATTTTCATTATTCTGAATTCGACAAAATATTAGGCAGCCCTGGTTGTGGGGGCAGAGATGTTGTTGGAGGTTCACCAAGAAATGAAAAATTTAGTGAAGCTGATGCAGTTAAACTATATGCATATTTAACAAATTTTGCAAATACAGGTATGAAATAAATGGCAAACTTACAAAAAATACTTTTGGTTGAAGATAATCCTCAGTTTACTTTAGCTGCTGTAAAGTTTTTACATGGTTTAGATATTTCAGTTGACACTGCTGGAGAATATGATTCTGCTATTGCATCACTTGAACATGGACCTTTTACTCATGAAAAATTTGATGGAGTAATAACTGATTGTTTTTTTCCAAGAACACTTGGAAGTGAAGATAGAACACTTGGACGAGTAGCAATAGGGAAAATGCTTGCCACTGACACTCGTGCTCAAAGAATTGATGAATATGAACAACATCTAGCAGAATATATTGGAGCTGATCCTGAATTAAGAAATATTGTAAGATATATTGGATCACTCTCTAACTCAGATCCACTTCAAGGAGCTGTTTCAAATGTAATAAAATTAATAGGTGATGTTGATAGAAAAGCAGCTGGTATAATTCTGAAGAATGACAAATGGTTATTCAAAGGAATTGAACATTTCAAAGATCATTATGATGCATTAAGGTTTGGAATGCAACAAGACACAGCTAACCAAGCACTTGGAATTCTAGTTGCTGAAGAATGTGAACAAAGAAAAATTCCATTTGTTCTTGCAACATCAACATATCATCATGATGCAATGACCCAACCAATTCAAGATTATTGCGGTAAAAGAAATTGGAGACTTGTTGACTCTTCTCCAAGTAATCCTAATGAAAAAGCAGAAGAATCATTCTGGAACAGAGCTTATGAAACTCTTTTAAGAGAAGCTGGAGGAAGAAAATGACAGGATTATTTAAACCATTAGAAGAGTTTGCTGATGATGTTGGTGAAGGAGATATAGTAAGGTTAGATGGTGGACTTAGACATTTTGTAGCAATAGGAATGTTTGCAGGTTATCAACCTTCATTAAAATCATTTTGGGATAGAACTTATGCTAATTTTAAAAATTTTCCTAGTGATTTTTCATTAAATCTTAAAACTGGAGAGCTTAAACCAAGAGCGGTTATTATTCAAGGTTATGAAATCATTAGAAAAGATAGCGAGGGAGAAAGAAAATGACACCTGAAATCTTGCCGTTAAGAGAATTGTTACATATGACTAACAGAGTAAACTGGAACAACAGATACCTTGAAACAATTGTAAGAAAAAGAGAATTTGTTGGAAGTTCAAATACACAAGATGAAAGCCATAGAGATATAGAATCATATTCTGGAGAAGTTCCTGATGTTTTTTCTAGTCCAATAAGATTTACTGTCTCAAGAGAACTCGAAACATATTTTTTAAGTGGAAAGAGAGTCTCAACAGACAAAGTTAATTACAGATTAAAAGTTGAAGTTCATCCAACTGTACTTTATGATCAGTGCAATAGCGAGAAAGAATGTCTTAGTGTTTACGGTCTGTATAATCGTGCAAAAGCAGGATTTGAGAGAAGAGACAAGGAAATCAAGAAAAATTCTGAAGGTGGAAGAAAATGACAACTCAAACTGAACCTAATTATGTAGATTATGTAAAAGAACATATTCAAAGTGATATTGAAATAAATAAAAGATTATCTGGAAGAGATTATTCAGCAGAACTTGGAACTATCCTATTACAATATCTAACACAGGATTTTTCACAAAATGAAATGGTTATGTTTGGAGCAATAGGTGTAGGAGAATTAGAAAATATGTTAAGACAAGAAACTGGAAAACCAGTCATATTTCATGAAACTAAAAAATCAGGAATAGCTGTCTGTAAATTAAATGAAGCAAATGATCAAGCAGGACTTGAACAATTGCATCAATATGCAATGAGACTAATTTTAGGAGTTAAAACACAATGAGATCAAAAACAATGCGACAACATAAAGATGGAGTTATGGGTTATTTAAAGACATTTGAACCTAGAACAGATATTTTTGAATTTGATGGAAGAGCTGAAACAGAATTAAAAGTACCAACAAACCCTGAAGCATATAAAGATTTAGAAATTGAAAATATAGCAAGACAGGTTTATGGAGCGATAAACCGAGAACAAGGTGATGCAAAATCAGTTGATAAAAATTATATTCAAGGAATTTTCCACAATCCAATTAGTGATTTATCTGAAATTCTTGCAAGACAAGAAACAATTACTGAACTCCAAGAAGACAGACAATTATGGGATCAGGTTTTAAATGTTAAACGAGTTGCAGATAGATTTCTTTACTCTGAAGATCATGAACTTAATGAATGGGAAGGCTTGAGTCAATTAGATAAATCATGCAAGTTAGTTGAATTGGTCTCTTCTATTGGGCAAATGAAGATGCCTAAAACTCCAAGACTTAAAAGAACCAAGGAACTTGGAGACACAATAAATTCTGACCCTCGATTTAAAGAAGCAAAAAAGTTTTTTACTCAGTTATATATTCCTTATGAGTTGACAAAAACTTTTTTTGAAAACTGTAAGGCACTAGATCACTCTCAAGATGTAAAATCAAAAAGAAAATTTTATTCTGGAAACAGAATGTTTTATGAAGCTGTGCAAAAGTTACTCACTGAAGACAAGTTCAAAGGATTTGTCAATGATGAAGCAAATGGACTTAATTTAAATGAAAAAGTCAGAGAAAAAGTTGATGGACTACATGAAGCAGTTTTTGGATTTAAAGGTGATGATAGTTATGAATGCAGGAGATGGATTGAAAATGAAGGGAAAAAATACTGGGAATTACTCAATTATTGCGCTGAATTATTAAATCAAGCTGTTGACTGTCGAGTTCCAAAGGTTGAACTTGGAAACTTATCTGCTGAACTAGGATTTTATCTGGGTGCTGCTAAACTACAAAGATTTTGGAAAGCCAAGGGGATACCTGTAACTAACCCAATTCTATTTGACAAAAGAGAAAGAAGAGCAAGTATTATTAATTCTAGAAATACAAGTTTAGTTGAAAAATTAGATGCAACTAAAGTTGTTCCTAATGATATAATATCAGACCCTGATAATAATCTATTTGTAATAACTGGCCCAAATAATGGCGGTAAGACAACTTATATCAGACAAGTTGGACAAAATTACTGGCTTGCACATATAGGAATGGCTCTTCCTGCTCAGTCAGCTGAATTAAGTTTTGTTGATGGAATATTTACATCTTTTAATACTGAAGACTCTACAAAAGATGGAACAGGATTATATTTAACTGAATTAAAAAGAATTTCTCAATTCACAAGACCTAAAAATGGCGGGGCAAGAATGTCACCATATTCATTGGTGTTTTTTGATGAATTTGCAAATGGGACTGATCATGATGAATCTGTATTAAGAACCAAAGTTGTACTTGATCATTTAAGCCAAATTGGTGTCACATCATATTTTACAACACATAAACATGAAATTGCAGAATATGTAGAAGCTGGGAAACTTCCAGGAGCAATAAACTTAGCTTCTGAAGTTTCTATGAATGGACAGGGTTTTATTACAACACATAGAATTTTAAGAAATTCAAAAGAACAGAGTTATGGAAATTTCCAAGCAGAAGCAATTGGAATCACTCCTGAAAGTTTAAGGTCAAGTCTTGAAAGTGAAATTGCTTCGGGTTTGTATCCTCTTGAAGATACAAGAATGGGAGGAAGAAAATGACTTTAATAAAAAATTTAGAGGTTGAATGAGTAAATTTAATCTATAATAAAATAAAATGGTTTTTGTTTATCATGGTCATGTGCCTGAACTTGCAAAGCAAGTTGAAGAAACCCAATGGAGAATCAATCAAAGATATCTTGAGATATTTGGAAATGAGGGGTATGAAAAACTTGAACAGGCTGTAAATAGGATTTTGACTCCTGAATCTTATGTTGAAAGTATTGATGATTTAAAGAAAATTACTGGAGAAGATTTTCCTGAAACAACTCCAAGCAAATTCTTGTTCGCTTGTTTGATGGATTTAAAAATAGATAAAGATGGAAGAATTGGAAATAAAAATGCCAGGCTTGGATGTGGTTTTTATATTACTGAAAATAGTTTTAATCATTCTGGATCTTCTCATATATCTGACCAGATTGTTGCAAGTTACATACATGAATTTGATCATTTTGTACCAATGGTTTTGCAAAAAACACCACTTTATCTCGCTCATGCTTATTTAACAAATAATATTGGAACTGCATATAAACTCGAGGATTTGACAGAAACGATTGTAAAAATTGGTGAAGATGATGCTCTATCACCTGATGAGAAACAATTAAAAGTTAGTCTTGCATCGACTGCTTATGCTTTATTTGATGTTTGGGAAGATTCTACAAGGATTTTAGATAAATTGGTCTTAGAAGGCATTGGAATTGATGCACCTCTTCCATTCAGAGGAAAGAAAAGAGAATATTTGTATGGAACATTTAAACCACTAGACATGATTGTAGCTATTCCGAATGGAGGAGATCCTTTTTTTGGCATGAGTGACTTGGAAGCTGTTCGAAGAGTTGTAAATTGGGAAACTTATTTTAGACCAGCTATGAATATTTCCTATGTTAATAATTTATATGAAACACTCAAAAATCTCAGACCTGAATATATTCCTTTTGGACAGGTTCTAAAAGAGTCTCAGGATCCAAATCATGTTAAAAAAGAAAGAAGAAAGGAAAGAAAACGAATGCAGAAAGTTGCTGAAGAAAAATTAAGAGAGATAAGAAAAAAGAAAGGGGGTGGAAAATGACTGAAAAAAATATAAAACAATCATATGAAACAAACCCAGAATATTGGAGAAAAGATTCTCCAAGACTTCAAGGAGACCTTGAACAAAGACCTCGTGCAGTTGAAATGCTTGGAGATGTAAATAATAGGCATATCCTAGAAGCAGGATGTGGAACAGGATATGTTGCAAGAATAGTTGCAAGAAAAGGAGCTTTTGTTACAGGAATTGATAACTCTGTAAAGATGTTAAGAATTGCCAAACAAATAGCATTACAAGGTTCACTAGCGACTACCTATGAATTAGGGGATGTAACTGATATACTTCATGAAGATAGTTCTTTTGAGGGGATTATATCTGTTGGAGTTGTACACCATTTATCTCCAGATGAATATCAATCATTTTTAAAACAAGCTAGAAGAGTCTTAAAAAAAGATTCCCCTCTTGTAATTTCACTTGTTCATCCTACTCTATTTTATGCAGGTAGCCCTGCAAGAAATGATAAAAAATGTTCTACAAAATTTCATCCACTTGAAAATAAAACATTTGATCAAAGTCAGAGATTTAGTATGGAATTATATGATACTCTCGGAAATCATTTTGATTCTACAATGTGGTATCATCCAATTGGTTTTCTCTTAAATGCAGTTAATGTTAGTGGTTTTAAAATTAAAGAAATAAATGAGCCTATTTTCAGAAAAGAACATAGGTTGACTCCTGCATGGGGAAAAGCTTATGGTTATCCAACTCACTTTCAAATAAAAGCTACTAAGGTTGGTTGGTAAAGATGATTCCTAAATATGTTCAAGATCTGGTTAGTGAATTTGGACTTGATAGTAAATCAACAGCTTATTTAGAAAGCATACATTTTCAAATAATTAGTAATCCAATTAACACTTCACCTTCACCTCCTGTTCCAGAAGAAAATATTTTAAGACTCTCCAGTGAAATAGCAAGAAGGTATGATGAACCTGCAAGAGCTTTAATGATTATAGATAAAGTGATTGAAAGACTTTTTAAAATAAAAACAAATAATGTTTATTCATTTTTAGGAAATATAAATCCACATAGAGATAAATCCAAACCTGAAACAAAATTAAAGATAAGACAGCTTGAGAGAAGGGTTGAAAGTGTTTTTAGTGGTGAATATTTTTTAGATATAGCTAAACCAGGGAAAGTTCCAGCAAGACATTTTGTTGATAACCCGAGATCTGATTCTCAATATCATGGTAATTTTTATGGAAGTCATAGACATGATTGAGAATCAAAAAAACACAATGCTACATAATCCATTTTCACCAAGTCTTGAACAGAGAATAGACCTTAGACAGACTATCTCTTTATATCAACTTTTACAAACACAGCAATTACTAGCAATACATCCTACTGCACTTGACCTTGTGTTAAATTCTATACAACTAGATCCTAAAGGCACTGAAAAAAAATTAAAAAAATTAGGTCAAGAATATGATGCATCTCAAAAAGTTCAAGCTTTGTTTGGGGAATTTATGGAAGGAAAAAGAAAGACTAATACTGGTTATGATTCAGAAGCTGGAGGAGTTGCAATAACATTTCCAATGAGTGGTCTTTCTACTTTAATTAAAAAGGAAGTTATGGTACAGTACACTCCTGATGTTACATATATTGGAAAACCCAAAGAAAAACCTGAAATAAGATATGCAACACACTTGGTTGATGCACCAAGAATGGAATTAAAGTTACTTGATGAGTTTCCAGAATCTAAAAAATTATATAAAATTCTATCAAAAGAAAGAGAATGGATTACAAAAACATTAAGGGAATTTTATTTTAATTTAGGAAATTTTCAAAGGGAATTTGTTTTTACACAAGATGCTCAAAAATTGAATATTTATGGCATTAAAGAATGTTCTAAAGAACTTGCGGTTCACACTTCAACTGTTTCAAGACTTAGAAGAGGAAGATATATCTCAATTATTGACTCTCAAGAAAAACAAAGAATCTATCCTGTCGCTGCTCTAATGCCAAATAAAGTTGAATATGAAAAAATACATTTTGCAAGTCAATTAAATTACCTATTAGAAGAAGAAGCAAAAGAGCAAAAAGGACAAAGTGATGACTGGCTTGCAGTACACTCTGGTCTTGCAAGAAGAACTGTAACAAAATACAGAACAGATGCTAATATTCCAAATTCAAAGGGAAGAAGCCAGGTATATAGAGATAATCCAGTCATGAGATATGGTATCAAATTTGATTTAGAAGTAAAACAATGAATTGAGAGAATATTAATAATTAAAGTAATCTAACAAATTCTTCTCTTGAAATATTGACATCTTTTTTTAGTATTTTTATCATAAGTCCTCTATCAAGATTATTTCCAGGGTGATTGGGAACTACAGTGGTTCTCCCATCCTGATGCCTAAGAAAAACATGACTACCTTTTTGCCTTGTAACAACAAACCCTGCTTTTTGAAGAACTTTAATGAATTCGTTTGCACTAATTTGTGGCAACTTGGACATCTTTTTTAGGAACCTCTATTTTTTGAAATCCTATAAAATTAGTTTCAAGATTTATATCTTCTTGTTCTTCTAAACATAACTCTATTGCTTCTCTTGTTCTTTCCATAAGTTCATCAATAGTTTTTCCCTGAGAATGACATCCAGGAATCTCAACTACGTCAGAAATATAATATCCATCTTGTCCTTTTTCTATTATTACATTAAACTCTGTCATATTATTATCATATTAGTAGATTATATAAAATTATCTATATTATTAAACAAGTTAAAAAAGAATAATTAAAAATCAACCTTTGGAACTGCTCTCTTGAGCTTCTTAAAATCAATTTATCTAATAAATTGAGTTAATTAAAAATTAACATTTGGAACTGCTCTCTCAGCTTCTTCTATCTTTAGATAGTCTTTCTTCTGCTTGCCATAAAGATGGAAGAAGAATACACCTGGGAAAACTGATGTTGCATTATCATAAGCCAAAACAGAGTCATTGTAGTATTGTCTTGAATAAGCAACTTTGTCTTCTATTGCAGCAAGTTCTGTTTGCAATTGAAGGAAGTTCTCATTAGCTTTTAATTGAGGGTAATTTTCTGCTATTGCAAATATTTTTCCGAGAGCTTCCTGAAGTGCATTGCCTGCTTTGACTCTTGAACTTAAGTTACCTGCTTTTAGCATTTCTGCACGAGCTCTTGTAACAGCCTCCATTATTCCTTTTTCATGCTTTGCATAGCCCTGAACAGTCTTTACTAAATTAGGAACCAAGTCTGCTCTTTTCTTGAGTTGTACATCAATTTGTGAAGAAGAATTTTCAATTCTGTTTTCTAAAACAGCAAATCTATTGTAATAATACCAGAACATTCCAATAATCCAAATTATAACTATTGCAATAACTGCAATTATAATCCATCCAATTAGTCCAAGTGCCATGTAATAATTTGGTTAAAGGGGTTTATAAATCTTTTTCTTGATGTCAGAAATTAAGACATATATAATAGTAAATATATATAATTTTTGTTGTTTTAATTTCTGAGCACAACAAAATGTATAACATTTTGTGTGCCCGAAAACCAAAGGTTTTCTTGGCATCCAAAAACAAGTTTGTATTACAAACATTGTTTTTTTGATTTTCATTTAAACTTGGTAATTAATATTCGGTTAATTATTAACAGACTCTAAATATCAGTAATGTCAAGAACTCTCTCGTTAAAACCCAGAGAGTGCCAGAGTTCTTGAGCATGATCCAAAATGCCTTTGGTATCTACTGACTAAAGTCACATAGCGTTAACAAAGAGCATTTTGGACATGTAAAAGTTTGTTTGAGGCTTTTTCATGCTCAGCCTCTTAAGAGTTTGCAGGATATAAAATTGAAATTAAAGCAATTTAACATCAGATTATGCTAGAATCGATTTCTGTTTTGTACACTAATGATATTAAAGAAAAAATTTTGGTTGGACTTGTCCTCCAAAATAAATTATAAAGATTTTGTATAAAATATTTATCCAGCTTTACAACCAGTATACTGCCCGAGCTGTTCAACTGAAATATCTCCGACATATTTCTTTCCATTTATTATCCAGGTTGGAAAATTATCTATGTTATTTTCAATACATGGCTGATTGTTTGTGAAACAATTGTGTATGTCAAAATATTGAAGATAGTCTAATAATCCTGTTTCTCTTAATGCATCATCAGTATTTGCAGAATTTATATACAATTTTATATCCTGTTTTCCAAGACATGTTTGAGAACTATTTTGCATATTATCTGTAGTTGCATAGCCTGTGTATTTTGTTATTGCACTTGTAATTGCAAAAAAGCCTATAATAAGAGCTACTAAAATCCCCAGACTAATAAAAATTCTTTTCCTCTGTTCCATATATTTTTGTGTAATCAAATCCTTATAAATCTTGTGGGTGTTTGAGTTATATCTTAACATTTTACTCGCCTCGCTTATACTAGGTACTCGCCTCGCTTATACTAGGCTCGGATAATTATATTCAATTCGATATCGTTAGGTGGAGAGCAATTGTCAAATCAGTAAGTTGACTTAATAGGAATAATTGTTCAGATTATCAATGTAAGTTGTACATCCTTTATATTTATACAATAGTTATAGTAAATAACATTAATTTTCGTATATTTTACTAGGTTATTTCCTAATTTATTTCCTAATAATCAAATAACTAACTACATCCTATTATTAAAGTTATTTGATATAAGCAAGTTTTATATACTCTATTTTTTTAATTCTAAAATCAAAAAAACAATGTTTATTAAAGGCACTTGTTTTTTGGATGCTCCGAAATTAAAAGATGAGGTTTTAATTTCAGATATAAATAAAAATAGGAGGAAAATATGGTTAGCGTAGATAAAGAAACATGCATTGGATGCGGGGCTTGTGTATCTGTTTGTGAAAAAGTCTTTGAAATTAAGGATTCAAAAGCTAATGTAAGGAAAGGTCAGGAAAAGTCAAAGGATCCTTGTGTTAAAGAAGCAATTGATAGTTGTCCTGTCAGTGCTATAAAAGCTTAAATTTAAATTTTTTATATTTTTTATTTAATATTCTCTAAGACATTTAAGTAATGTAATAATGAGAGTTATTGATTCTTTTCGTTTAGTTTAAGTTCTTATACCCACCTCTTATAGGAGATCAAAAAAACAATGTGCCACCACATCCTGTAAAGGATGTGGTTTGTTGCAGGCACTTGTTTTTAGGATGCTCGAAAAAGTAATACAAGCAATCTCTCCAACCTAAAGGTCGGAGTTTACTTTTTCGACATTACAAATAATAATTACAGTTCAATAATCCAAGAAAACTATTTCTGACTTGGACATTTTCTTGTAGAAATTATAATCAGGCATTTTTTCTTTTGTTGTGAAATAGAGCATATTCAATCCTTCCCAAAATGTGAACCAGCCTGCAGGCTCAACAATTATAATTAATAGATTATAAAAAAAATTTTTATCTTTAAAACCTAATAGAAATGTTGCAGCAAGCATTAATACTGCACCAAGTGCAATCCAAGAAATTCCTTTCCATCTTATTCCTTTGATTTCGTTATCCAATTCTTTATGGTGCCTTTGAAAATGTTCCTTTAATCTTTTCTTAATCCTAATTTCATCTTTAAAATCTCTTTTATTTTTTGGTGCAAGGAATCTTAATTCAAGCCTGTCATCTTTGTCTCTTGCAGCTTTTTTGCATTCCAATAAGAAATCATCAGATAGTGCCCTTTCTGAATAATTTCTTGGATCAAAGTCTGAAAATATATCATCATAAGAATCCAGAATAAGACTTATGTTACCTTCTTTAAACTCTGCTAATACATCTGCTTTTTTTTCCTCTTTTTTCGATTCCATATAAAAAAATAGAAGAAGATATTTATAAGGTTATTGGAGAATTAAATTATTTTAAAAGTTTAGATATACTATCTCCTACAGAGGTATTATATATAGATTGAGCAAAAATTTTTGTGAAGTCAATAACTTCCACATTTTCAGGAATCGGTTCATCACTCGGCATTTGTAATGGAATTATATTAGATACAAAAAGTCTATCAAAATGACTTGATACACTTTTAACTCCATTTGTAAATAATCCAAAAGTTGCATACCCGTAAACATGAACAGCCCCTAATTCTCGTGCTTCATCAGCAGCTTCTCCATAAGTTCCTCCGGAATCAATCATATCATCTATCATTAATACATCTTTTCCCTTTACATCTCCGAGAACATATATTTTATCAACTTCACCTCCTTCTAGTCTTGACTTATAACAAATAACTATTCTGTTTCCAGCAGCTCTTTTAGCGAATTTTTCTACTCTTTTTCCACCCCCTGTATCAGGGCTCATAACTACAACTCTTTCCAATAATCCCGGGTGATGTCCCCTTATATGAGGGATTACTACTGGATATGAATATAATAAATCTGTAGGGATATCAAAATAACCTTGTATTGCTTCATTATGTATATCCATAATTAGTGCACTAGTTGCATGTTCTGAAATTTCTTTTGCAACATTTTTTACAGTTATTGGAACTCTTGGTTCATCTTTAAAATGCTGTCTTGCATACATTAAATAAGGAATAACATTAATTAATTTTTCAGATGATGCATCTCTGATTGCAGAATTAGTATCTTTCAATCTTGTTCTCCATACAGGAGGAGATAATGTAGAATCAAGAATAAAATAACAATATTTATCCCTAATATTTTTTAAAACCTTTGGCTTTTCTTCACCTACGCGAAATCTTTTATATTCTATTGGAACTAAATCAAAACCACCCCTTCTTCCTTGAAGATTTTTATGAACCATTTCTGCAAATTGCCAAACATAAGAATCTTTATCAGCTAGAATTGCACAATCATGAACAGACATTTTTTACCTCATTTTTATTATTATAAAAATTAAACTTGCTTTATAATAATTGCTATATAGAAAATGATATAATGAAGTAAACAAATTGTATATCATTTTCTAATAATCCAAGCCATAATAACATATTGAATGTCCTTGGATATATAGAAAAATATATTATATTTTATCTTTAGAGATTCAAAAAGACTCGGGTTTCCATTGATAACCATTATCTTGGCTATGGCTCATAAAATAAAGCTCTCCGGTTATATTGTGTCTTGCAATAAGACTTGGGCAGTTATGATTATTGGTCAAGCCCAGTAGTCTTGTACTTTCTGGAGGTAGGGGGTATCTTTCATCCCATTCCACTTCTGATACATGGTCCTCTCTACCAGAAGCAAACATAACAATTTCAACTAACTTAGGGGAATTGGGGTTTTTTCTAAATGCTATCATTTTTATAACTCTCTAGGATTATGAAGTAATCCTTCTCATGTATCTTTTTTATTTATTAAACATTTAATTCTGTTGTTTATCTGAAAAGTTTTCTATTCTGTTTTCAATTATTTTCCAATTTATATGTTCTAAGAACCACTCAATATAGGATTTTCTATTTGCTCCAAAATCAATGAAATATGAGTGCTCATACATGTCTAAAACAATAATTGGTACAGAATTCCAGACTCCCCCCTGATTATGCATGTCCGATAAATAATTATAAAACTTATTATCTGTCAAGTCATATGCAAGGACAACCCAGCCCCTTGCTGAAATTGCAATGGACAGGAATTCTTTTTTCCAGTTTTCATAATTACCAAAGTTATCATTAATAGTTTTTAGTGCTTTATTTGTTATTTCTCTTTTCTGGGATATATTTTCAAAAAATAGCTCATGCAATTTAATTGCATTTACGCAAAATCCTTCTTCTAATTTTAATTCTCTTATTTCAGAATATGTAGGATTGCCCTCTCTTTCAACAAGAACCAGCTTGTTTCTTATCTCATCTATTTTCCTGCAATAGCCTTCATAGAGTTTCATGTGCTCGCTTAACTGCCTTTCAGAGAGTTCTGTTCCCTTAAGATTAAATTTTAATGGTTCCATTGTAATATTTTAGCTTTAACTTATAAATAAAAATAAGGCAGTATAAAAGAAAATGCGGTATTTTATTAGACAACATATGTTCTTTATAACAATCATAATTATAAAGAAAAATTGTGCCTAAATATGAATAATAAGTCTATTAAACACCTCAACAGGTTATGGAAGATAAAATAAACCAGATTTTAGAGAAAATAGGACTCAACAAGAATGAGATAAAGATATATCTTGATCTTTTGAAATATAAAAATTCAAGTGCTCTTGATATTTCCAAGAGAACAGGAATTCACAGGTCAAACACTTATGATGCTCTAAGAAAATTAATTGAACTTGGATTTATATCAGAGATAGTTGAAGAAAAGAAAAGGCTTTTTCGCTCAATGGACCCGGAAAAGATAAAATCCTATTTAAAACAGCAGGAAAAAGAACTTGATGAAATGCTTCCGTTTTTAAAGGGAATAACAAGCGAGACAGAAGAAACAGAAAATGTAACAATAAAAAAGGGTGTATTTGCAGTAAGAGAAGCTTTGTATGACCTGCTTAAATTAAACAAAACAATCAATGTCTATGGTGCTTCAACAGCTTCTGTTGATGCATTTGGAGAGGGTTTTTTAAAAGAGTTTCATACTGACAGGATAAAGAAAAAAATATTAATGAGGCATATCTATGATGAGACTGCAGTTGAAAGAGTAAGGCATCTTAATAAGCTGAATTTAACAGAGGCAAAATATTTCCCTAAAAAATACTTTACAATTGCTGCTACAATAGTCTGTGATGATGTTACTCTTATTGTCGTTTTTAGCAATACTTTGTATGCAGTACTCATAAAAAACAGGGATATAACTGAGGCTTATACTAAGTATTTTGAACTGCTTTGGAGACAGGCGAAAATTCCTTAATTTAATACTTATTTTATAAAATGTCAGATAGGAAATATAGGTTTGCAATTGTAGATGATGATTCGGCTTTTTTACTATTATGCCGAGAGAATCTAAAACTATCTCATGCATTTGATGATATGGATTTTGAGGCAGTCTTTTATCAAGCAGGAGGTAAAAATGCTGAAGAAATAGTTGATGATTTGCAAAAACTTAATCTTGATGGACTTGTTATTGACCATAGTTTAGGAAGAACTACTGGGAAAAAAGTTGTAGATATGTACAGGTGTGAAAAGAAAATTCCTGTTATCTATGCAAGTAATTATTCACTTGAACAGCTCATTGAACAGGGAGTTATTAAGAGTGAATCTAAACTTGAAGATAGCATGACTGGTCTTGCTGAAGGAAGTTTTGACGGGTTTTTAAATAAAGCCAAAGTTTCTGACATAGACATAGGAAAGATAATTAGAAAATATGCAGTTAAGCCAATTGATTTAAGCCTTGAAGCAATAGGTAAATTTCATGCTAAAATTATTGAAGAAGCATTGCCATCTCCTGAAATAAAGACAATAAAATTTCACAGTTCAACAAAAGATAGAGATGATATATTTGATTGGTGTGAAGAGTCAGATGATTTAGACTCTAAAGATATATCAAAATTAATATGGTGTCCAAGACTTGAAGACCTACTCGACACAGATATTTTAGCAATTGCAAGTGTTTCTTTATCTGCTGAAGAAATGCAAAAAATTGAATATAGCAATGACCGAAAAGAATTTTTTCAATATGAAAAAGCCAGGTTTTTAGATACTTTTAAAACAATTAAAAATGTCAATAGAAATATTCCTGTCAGTATCTATAGTAATCCTGTAGATTATATTTATGAACTTGGAAGAAGACTCGGGCTTCGAGAAGATAAATTATTTTCTGTTAATCAGCCTGATATCGCCAGGTTAATAAAAGCTATAAAATATTATCTTGGTCCAATGCAAGCAGAAGCTTTTATTAAAGAAAGTGGAATAATTGCTGCAAGTTTACATGGAGATGTTAAAGGGGTCTTTTCTTTAAAAAATAATAATCCATTAAGAACATTTTTAGAAATGGTAAGTAATGCTGAAAAAAGAGCAAATGAGATGGGAAAAAGATCCCAGAGAGCTGCATTAAAATTAGGCCTTCCTTATTTCTATCCCCAAAAAACAAATTTTCCTCCTTTTGAAGACCTTGCTCATTATCGTCAGTTTGGAATCACCTGCCATACCCATTGGGACTTTACATGGCCTGAAAAAAATGGAAAAAGATACAAAGGATGTGCAGCAGGGCCAGTCAAAACTAATTTTAAGGGAGGATTTAGTGCGAGTCCTGATTTAGAAGCAGTAGAAATGATCAGAGATGAATTTTATGGTGCAATTTGCCAGTCTCTTGAAATTGAAAGATTGTATTTAAATTCCCAATTAGGGGAGTCACTTTCAGTTTATGTTTAATAAATCTTTTTCGAAATAATAAAATAGTAAATATATAGCCCGTATATAATTATCCGAAGAATCTATTTTGTATCTTTTTCAAAAAGAAAAATCTTAGAATTAAGAATATCTTCTGCCTTATAATTTGACACAAATAAAATAATCTATCTTTTATCATATATGCTATATACCTATATAAATAAATTAAAGTTTATAGTCATTTAAGTATGGTAATAGATTAGTGGTTTTTGTTGTCGTAAAAAATACTGCTCCTGCTTTTATAGTATTATTTCTTTTAAAATATACTGATAACTTAAATTCGACATTTGAATAAAATGTCGAGATAAGATACACTGTCAAAGATTGAAGTGAATTCAACTTTGACAGAAGATAATGTGTCGAAGACAACTGATAAAGAAATTGTTAATTCAATTTCTGTATTCAAATCAAAATATGATTTGAATAAAAAAGAGATGATACTCTTCTTAGGGTTGATTCTTTTTAAATTGAGGGGAACTAAATAATATGAAAATCAAAGATTTTCAATTATTCGTTTAAGGAGGTTAAACTTCATATGTTTGAAAGCCATTGTACAATCTGCTTAGAGTCAATTACAGACCCTGTCTGTACTTATTGTTATATTAAACAGGTTAGGATGTGGTTTAATGATTTGAAAATAGACCCTATATTTAAAAAATTTGCAATAAATAAAATAAAAAACAAATTATTATTTGAGGGTGTAAGTGAGATTGACTGTATTTTATGCGGAAGTGAGAATGTGGATGTTTGTTTCTATTGCTTTGGATTCATGACAGTTCAGGTACTCAGGGAACAGCAGTGTTGCATGAATGCAACAATTTAACCTAGAAATCTCTATTCTCTTTAATTCTTTAACATTAAAAGCTGATTATACGCCCAGAACCGCAGCCGCACTTCATGATACATATTTCTTTTCTTTGTTGCACTTACATATTCTCCGAATATTCTTTTATCTCCAGAAAACAATCCTTCAGTTATTGGCCGTCTTTGGCCATATTCTTTTTCTCTAACCCATTCATCATAAGGCATGCTCTTGAAGATTAGAACCTCTTGTCTTCTTGCATAACCTTGCCTAGTAGTTAATGAAGCATTCTTTCTTATTTTAATTGAAACAGGAATTCCATAATCTTTGCATAGTTTAAATGTTGCAGCATTATCATGAAGACCATCACCTGTAAATCTTCCAATATTTTCATGATTATCCTTAATCATTTCTCTTGTTACAGCCCTCTCATCCATAACTTCTGATCCAACTCTAATATCAATAATATATTTTTTTCCTTTCTTATTTTTACATCCCATTATAACAACTTTAATCCAACCTTTTTTCACACACCATTTTTCTCTCATCCATCCCCCTCTTTTTGTAGATTTTTCTCCTGAACCATCTGAACCAACAAGAAGATAATCTTCCATATCTTCTTCTAATACTCCAAAATCTACATCTAATTTATTGAATCTTCTATTTATTTGAGAATAACTGATTATTGGAAATTTATAGATATAATTTTCAGATAATCCCATCATGAAACCCTCTAAGGATCTAAAATCAAATCCTTTGCAGTGTAGCACTGCAAGAAATTCTATCATAGAATTTGGATAGAAATATGGTTCTCCAACCTTACCTGCATTCATCTTTTTTATTTCATTATTCCAATTATCAAGAAATTTTGGATTAACATAAAAATAACCTCTCATTTTTAGTTCTTCATTATACTTCTTCCAATCTCTATTATCAATATATTTCCTCTTTTTCATATTACTGGTATATAGATACCAGTAGAAATATTTAAGTATTGTGGTTATTAAGTATATATATGAAGAAAGTAAGTATCATCAAGTATCAATTAAAGGGGGTTGCTCCAAATAAAAGGAATGCTTTACATAGAGATTTATATGGATATAAAGATCATTCTAACAAAGGGGAATATTCTTATGATAGAAAAGGAATTCTTGATAAGATTAAATATACTAAAATAAGTAACAGTGTAATAATGGTCGAAACGAAGGATTTGAAACCAATTGAGAAAATACTTGATAAACATAAAATTAGTAGAAATGTCTTTCATCTTTTCAAAAAGCCTTAATCATGCAACACAGCTCAGGGAACTAAACCTGCCTGAAGATATGATTGAGAGTTTTTCAGGTTCATTTAATTATGATTTAATGGGCAGGGACATTAATTCAAAAATCCCAACAAAAAATGAAGCAAATTCATCTTTGTCAGATAATATATTTTATATAGAATAATTTTTGATTAAATTAAAAATCATGATTTAAACTTGAATTCGACATTTCATTGAAATGTCGAGATGATATGGCTATGAAAAGTTGAAGTAAATTCAACTTTCACAGAAGATAAAGTGACAGAACCAACAAAATATCGAATGATTTTTGATTGACTCAAAAATCATGAGCACTCGAACTTGACACAAAGTGTCAAATTAATTTAAATAAATAAACACAGGAGGTAAAAATGAATAAGGAAATTCAAGATTTTGACAGATACAGGGAACAGGAACTTTTGGAAGAAGAATACAACAGTACATATGAAAGTGAAGACGAATGGACAATAGAAGATTTCGATTGATTTATTAGATTGTTCTTTTGTTCATTTTTTTATTTTTACTTAAATTCGACATTTCAATAAAATGTCGAGATAAGATACACTGTCAAAGATTGAAGTGAATTCAACTTTGACAGAAGATAATGGAAGACAAGTTTTTAATAAATTTTTAATGCTTAATATTATGAAATGGTTTACACTTATTCCTTGTAAGCTTTTTTAACTGCACTAGAAACTGCAGGAACAACTTTTTTATCCAAGGAATATGGGAGAATATTATCGATAGAGGGTTTTTCTATTATTGAAGCAAGAGCCTCTGCAGCTGCAAGTTTCATATCATCTGTGATTCTTTTTGCATGAATATCTAATGCTCCCCTGAAAATTCCTGGAAAAGCAAGTGAATTATTAACCTGATTTGGAAAGTCTGAGCGGCCTGTTGCAACAATTACTGCTCCTGCTTTTTTGGCCAAGTCAGGCATTATTTCTGGAACTGGATTTGCAAGAGCAAATATAATTGGCTTATTCATGAGTTTTACATGTTCTTCTGTTAAAAGTCCTGCTTTAGAAACTCCAATAAAAATGTCCGCATCTTTGAGTGCATTTTCCAAATTGCCTTTTATCAAGTCAAAATTAGTCAGTTTTGATATCTCTATTTTTTCTTTTGTTAATTCCTCTCTTCCATCATATATTACTCCCTTGCTATCAACTAAAATTATATTTTTAAATCCATATTTTAGAAGAAGTTTTGTTATTGATATTCCTGCTGAACCTGCTCCGTTTATTACAACTCTTACATCTTCTATTTTCCTTTGAGTTACTTTTAATGAATTAATCAGGCCTGCCAAAACTACAACTGCTGTTCCATGCTGGTCATCATGCATCACTGGAATACCCAAATCCTGCAAACTTTTCTCAAGTTCAAAACATTCTGGTGCTTTGAAATCTTCAAGATTTATTCCACCAAATACAACAGAGATATTTTTTATTGTTTCAATGTTTGTTTTTACATCCTGAGATTTCAAACATATTGGAAAAGCATCTATACCTGCGAGTTCTTTGAATATTATTGATTTGCCTTCCATTACTGGAAGAGAAGCTTCTGCACCAATATTTCCTAATCCCAAAACCGCGCTTCCATCTGAGATTACTGCAACAGTATTTCCCTTCATTGTGTAATCATATATTTTGTTTTTATCTTTTGCAATTTCCTTGCACGGCTCTGCAACACCAGGCGTATAAGCAAGTGAGAAATCTTCTTTTGTCTTCAAGGCCATTTTTGATTTTATTTCAAGCTTGCCTTTAAGTTTTTCATGCAGTTTTAAAGACTCTTTTTGAATGTCCATTTGAATAAAACAGAATAATAAAATATAAGGGGTATTTATATATTTTGAAAAGAGTTTTATCTTGGATCAGCTATTCTGTTTAAGAATAATAGAGATTTGGTTGGCTTGTGTATAATCATTTCTAAAAAAGGCCTGTCAACAACAAACTCTACTGTTTTTGGTTTCTCACATGAAGTGGCCCTTCTTGCAGAAAAGCCTGTTACTGCAGAGCCTTCTGAACCTTCTTCATCTGTTTTAAAATAAGTCTGATGATGCAGGCTATCTATGAATAATTCCCCATCACCAATTCCCTTTAAATCAGAGGTTTTTGGGTCAAAAATACTTTTTATACCCATTTTCTGAAGAGGTGAATTTAATGAATAACTTCCATGAACTTCATGTTTTGGAATTTCTAATCTTGAAAAAGAACGCCATTCTAATTTTTCAAGTAAATCTGCAAAAGTTCTTGGAACTTTTTGTATAGCTTCCTCTAGTTGTGAAATATCTGAAGTTCTTGGAGCAAGCATAATTATATTTGCTAATTCATGCCCCTTATATGGCAACATTATAATTTGAAATCCATCAAAACTACCATATAAAAGTTTAGGAAGTTTAACTTGACCTTCTATTTCTCCTTTTGTCATCATATCAACTTGAACCTTTTTGCCATCTTCTAAAGTATAATCATACTTTTGTGTTAGTTTTATATCAAATTTATTTTCCCAAATTCCCTTGAAATATAATGTATTTGCAAGTGCAATAACTGTATTTGGAGTAATTGAACCTGGCGGGAATAACTGGGGAATTTTCCCCTCTGTTTTATCTGTTCTCAAAAGTCCTGCACCAGAAATAAAATCATCATTTGTAAAATCTATTTTATATATTTCTCTAAGAAAAGTTTGATAAGACGGATTTACATTAAAATTTCTATTAATCCATAAACTATTTGCTGAACTTAATGTATGATTGTCATCTTTTGAGTTTAATAGACTCATTAAATCATTATATCCTTTTAATCTTGTTTGTATAACCTTGGGTATAAAGGCAGTATCTGAGATTTCTTTAGCAGATGCCTTTCTCGCACCTTCATATATCATAGATAAAGCAGTTCTGATGCTTAAAGGAGAAAATGAAATGTTTCCTTTTCCTAAATAAGGCAACATAGAAAATCCAAATGCTACATCGCCTTCACTGACTGCTAGAGTATTAACTGGATAATTTTGTGTTATTGCCATTTTATTTTGTTATACTATTCAAATTTACTCAGAAATTC
>Ga0182027_10004652_pt1 | contig 21174 bp, 20 predicted proteins | sample 712E1DmetaG_FD_121300 | JGI IMG/M metagenome (GOLD analysis project Ga0182027, IMG submission 121300) | Permafrost microbial communities from Stordalen Mire, Sweden - 712E1D metaG (Illumina Assembly) | ecosystem: Environmental > Terrestrial > Soil > Wetlands > Permafrost | place: Sweden...
CTGTGATATAAAGATAGGGGGTGTACAATAACTCGCTTCTTACAAAACGAAGATAGACGGCTTTGCCTTGATTACAAAACCGGGGGGGGTACAATCGGTGGGCGTAACCCGCTGGCAATGCGCAGGTTACCAGAGTTGGATCTGCTCAGGCAAATCCTCCGCTTCCGCCTCGGAAGCGGGGGATCCCTGTATCACATAGGATCGCTCCCATTGCGCCCGCGTCACGTAAATCGCCCGCACACTCCCTTCCGGAGGCAGATGCTTTTTTAAGCGGTCCAGGTGCGTTTCCTGCCGTGCGAACGACACGCAGGCCCGCACATAAACGCTGAACTGCACCATTTGATAGCCGTCGTCCAGCAGGTAATTGCGGAAATCGGTCGCTTTTTTCCGCTGCGCCCGGCTGCCAACCGGAAGATCGAATGCCACAATCAGCCAGCCCATTTTGAATTTTTCGGTGTCCACGGTTTGTAATAGCGCGGCTGGTTCTCCACCACGGCGCGACGAAAGCCCCGCACCACGCCTTCAATCACACCCTGAATCTCCAGTGTCAAGTCGAGATATTCCACCCGTTCCAGAGGGAAACCCGTCACCCACTTGCGAAATTCCTTCGAGACTTCCCATTCGTTGCGGTTGGGATGTTGCCTTACCCATTGGACCACCCGCCACTCCACGCAGGGCCGAAATGGCTCCATCAGATCATAAGCCAAAGGAGTGCTTCGCTCCCGCGCCACATGCCCGATCCCGAATGTCGGGTCCAAACCGACCCCGAAAAGTTTTTGTAGAACGGTTGAGAGCAGCACCGCGTAACCGTAATTCAGAAAATCATTCAGCCCCCCTTTGCCGCGGTCACGCGTGAACTCCTGATCATTCAAGCTGCGGCCAAAAATCTGCCAAAACGACTTGGCGCATATCGCCTCCTTATGCGGTTTCTTGCCGTGCGCGGTTTCCCGCAAACCGGGCAGCGCCACGTCGGTGGGCGCGACGTGTTCCGCGAGCGAAAGCTGATTCTGGCATTTGGCGTCAATGGTTTTCTGCCACAAATGCGCCCGCGTTCGCGGCGTCAGATTCAGCATGGCGCGGGAAAGAATCGTATCCGTCGAGCGATTGGCGGGCACGACCAGGCTGACCGGCTTGAAGGACTCGCAGATAATGAGCGCCACCCCGTGCTTAGCGGCTTCCAAAAACAGATTGCTGTGAATGGAGGCCGAAAAACTGGTAATAATAATTGACGCCACATCCTCGAGCGGTAGTTTCTTTTCCCCTTCCGCCGTTTTGCACGTCAACTGCCCGTCCCGGCAACTCAGGGAGCATTGCGGCGAGTCTATGCTGACGATGTGGTAGGACACACAGAAATACCCGTCAGGGGTGTTCTCATCAGAACCATACCATCTCTCAGAAGTGTCTTAATCTGGACTTCGCGTTTCTGTCCTTCGCCTTTGCTTTCCAAGCGGACTTTGTCAGGTGTTCCGAGGTCGAGCGTGAGCGTCGCCTTTGCAGAGAAAACGCGCCAGATTCCTTGATAGCGGCCTTTACGTACCTGAATGATTTGTCCGTTTCGCAAAATCCTCGGCAATTTCCCCCCCATTGCAGCTTTGAGTTCCTGTAACCGCGTCCAAACTTTGTGGAATGGAATGACGGCTGGTTGCGGGTCAAGAGCAACGCCGAAATTCTCCGGGATTTTCAGCACACCTTTATTCGCTTTCAGCTTTCCTCTGCCGCCGGTTGGCTCCAATCCAAGCAATTTTCCAACCTTCTCTTCGCCGCGCTCGACGGGACGGGTTCCGTCCGGTTGGCGAATGCGTTGCTGGAGGGACGCTTCACCAGCTTTCACCGCCACGACCCTCCACATATTTTGCTCCACGCGCAATCCGTCCATTCGGGCCGGAACGTGTTGTACCACTCGCTTTTCGGAGAGGCGTTGGCGGATCTGCTCCTTGAGTTCGTTGTCCAAGTCGCGCATTTGGAAGCGTCCCTCACTGTCCTTGTCGAAAATGCCGAGCGCCTTGAGCGCGTTTTCTTCCGCTGGCGTCCATCTGCGTTTGACGATAAGTTCCCATGTCCGCCCGTCGTTCGGAATGAAGTGGGAGGCAAAACCAAGCACACAAGCGTCAAGCGCATGGTGGAGATGGGTAATGTCACGAATTTCGTCCTTCTTTTTTACCTCGCCATTTTCATCGAGCACTTGAGGATTCGCCAGACTGAGGCAGCCCATGACCCTCCATGCTCTGCGCACCGCCCCGGTAACCGAGCCGGGGAGAGAGACAACCACAGGCTTCCGCGCACAATCAAGAAAAGCCTTTTTCAAGGCCATCGCCCCCAGGCGGACGAGCTGTGAAGTCGTGGTCAGGTCACCGGGCGTAAATTCCTTTTCCTCATACGCGGAAAGGAGCATCAGCGCCTTGCGCTTCTTCTTGCGTCGTTTGTCATCGTCATGGCCTTTGAAGGTTTCCAGGCCTTCCACGAGCTGCTTGTAACGACCGAGGCTCATGATGGACAGACTGGGTAAATCGGGAACAGATTTGCCCTGCTCCTGCTCCATAAATTGCCAGGCCGTTCGTTTGGCTTTCCATTTATTGATAGCGGAGAATGTTATCACCAAGGAGTCCAGTGAATCGGAAACGCGGTCAGCCCGGGGAACAATGTGGTCCTTGTCCACCCTCTTGGTCACCAAATCCACCGGCTGAAATCGCTGCCCAGTATAGGGACAGGTCCAGTCCAGATCATCCGCCACCCGCGCCTTGCGGATCAAACCGGCGGTGATTTTCGCTCGCCGTTTCTGCAAAATGTTCCTCAAGGACTCATCCTCCTCGAGCTTCTGGACGACATGATGGTGGTTGGCAATCCGCAACCCCAAATCCTGCGCCTTTTGTTTGGCCGTCATACCCGACATCTCCCGCAGGTCGCGGTTCACTTCGATGGTGATTTTGACAATGCGCGCTTTATCCCCGGCGGCGTACTCCTTTACAATGTCGGCAAGAAGCCGTTCCAGAATGAGCAGCCGGTGACGGACAAGGTGATTGTTCGTTTGCTCCGCGATTTCCCGCGTCAACTGTGCCTCCCGCATCTTTTCGGTGATAAAAAGGCAGCCGCCTTCCTCTTTGGGATGTTTGCCGGCCATCACTTCATCGAATGCTTTTTTGAGCAAGGGCCGCGCGAACGCAGCGCGCTGGTCCAGTTTCTTAACGCTCAATGGCTGGCTCAAAAACTCCCCGCGCGTGGCAGGTTTGTCCTTCTTGCGCCCTCTGGTATTAACCCTGTCTAGTTGCCTTGTAACCTCGTCATCAAACGACGCCGTGTCTCCACCAAGCTCGGAAAGTTGCTGCCGCAGTTTTAATATTGAAATGCTCTTGCCGCGCCGCCACTGCCCGCGCGTCCGCTTTTGCAGGCGTTCCGGCAGAAGCGCCCAAAACGGCCTTACCTCACTGGATTGAATCAGCTTCGTCACCGGATCAAGGAGGAGTGCCTCTTTCGCATCGGGGTGCATGAACATGGTTTCGAGATTATCGCGAATCGCGCCCGAAACTTCCCGCACCTGTTTCTTGAGTTCTTCAACGCCCATGCTCCCTTGCGCTCGCATGATTGCGTCCATTTGCCTTCGCTCTGGAACGGTGAGCGCGGAGATCTCTTTTTCGCCCAGCCTGGAAACACGAATGTTGGCGAGTTGCATGGCCCAACGAAAGTTGAGAAATTCTGAACAATTTCGGGAGGGAACCTTTTCGCCGCTGATTGGGCAGGTGGATATGATCCGGTTATCAAACCTCGGCACAAGCTGTCCGAACAATAACGCCCCTTCGTAACGTTTGGGCAATTTCAAATTGGGGCAGGGAATGGCCTGCCAAGCCGTCTTGTCTTGGTTGCTTTGACCCAAAAGAGCACGCTCCAAGTGGGCATCCACCTGTGACAATTTGCCGAAATGGACTTGCAAGATGCGGCGCACCTCGCTTTCCACCGTGGCACGGGGAAACGCCGCGTTTTGGCCCTTCGGTCGTTTGTCGCCGGGAAGATTTGCCGATTTCTTTTCACCGAGGGGATCAATCCCACACATGGCGCAAAAAGTTTCCGCCATCGTATGGACCCCGTACTTATTCATCAGCGTTTTGGCGTTTTCCTCCTTTTCGGTGTCTTCTGACGCCGCCTCGCTTTCCGCAGCGCTCCAGCGGCGGTTGCCATCGTAACCGCGATTGTGGGCGTACCAGCGCAGCATATCCCAAAGTTCCGGCCAGGTGAGCAATTTACCGCCCCGTAAAACGCGGGCCGCCAGTTGCCAGGGCCAGGCACACCCCGGTTGGTCCAGTTGCGCCTTTGTCAAAACACCGAGGTGCGCGAGCAACACCTTCATGCGGGCAATCCGCTGGCGGGTGCTCCGGATGTGCCGGCGTTGGCGCCGATAAGCGCGCCGCGCGCTCGCAAGGCAGTCGTTAGCACGAAAAACGACCGCGCCGCAGCCCAGCAGATCAACGGTTTTCCTGTCTTGCAGGACGGCCCAGCCAATGGAACTGTGGCCGACATCAAACGCCAATTCCAAGTCGGCGACGCAGCTTTTTCCAGGCGAAATTCTTTCCGACGTTATTTTCTTGGCATCCATGGTTGGTTCTGGTTTAATGGCATCGTAATCAAGACAAAGTTAGATAACGCAAACTGGTTCACTATCCGCCATGCGGATACACCTGTTCAAAAGCGTTTCTTTGGCAAGCCCGGCCGGACCCAAATCCGGCTGGGTTTGCTGTTTTTGCCCAATGCCTTGTCTTTCGCCCATATTCATGCCTTCGGTTGTTTCGTGGTGACGGCGCAAATCATACGCTTTTCCAGCCCCGCGACAAGAATAAAATAAACGGCCGGTTCGAGACCCATCTTCGTTACCTTCGCCCCTGCTGTTCAACTCCTCTGTTTCTTTCAGCCTGTCGCCTTCAGCCTTTTCCCCCGCCCCCCTCCCTTGCCTCTGCACTCCTGTTCACAACCCCTTCAACCTTCAGCCTTCAGCCTTCAGCCTTCAGCCTTCAGCCTTCAGCCTTCAGCCTTCAGCCTTCAGCCTTCTGCCTTTTCCCCCGCCCCCTCCGTTGCCTCTGCGTGCTCCTGTTCAAATTCATCGTCAGGGCTGTGTTTGGCGGGACGCCAAACACGGCGCGCGGGCCGCACGCGCTCCCCGGAAGAGTCTGCGACCGAGGCGGGCGGGAATTGGGGGACGGTCTGGGTTGCTTTTGGACGCCCGGAATTGTATTCATGGATTATGAAAGTTCTCTTTATCGGCGGAACCGGTTTTATCAGCACCTCGGTCAGCCGCTTGGCGGTGGCGCGGGGCCTGGACCTCTATCATCTCAATCGCGGGCTGCGCAAAACGGACCTCTCCGGCGTTCATAGCCTGATCGCCGACGTTCACCAGCCCGATCAGGTCCGCGCCGCCCTGGGGGACCTGAAGTTTGACGCAGTGGTGGATTGGACCGCCTTTACCCCGGACCACATCGAACGCGACCTGGCGCTCTTCCGGGGCCGCGCCAAACAGTTCGTCTTTATCAGTTCCGCTTCTGCTTACCAGAAACCGCCGGCCCACCATGTCATCCGCGAGTCCACCCCGCTGCACAATCCTTACTGGGAATACTCGCGCAACAAGATGGCCTGCGAAGAACGGCTCCTGCGCGCCTGGCGCGAGGAGGGTTTTCCGGCCACCATTGTCCGCCCTTCGCTCACCTACGGCGACGCCAACTTCCCCATCGCCCTGGGCGGCTGGGGCTGCTTCACGCTGGCCGATCGTCTGCGAAAAGGCCGGCCCATTATTGTCCACGGCGACGGTTCCTCCCTTTGGGTCACCACCCACGCCGAGGATTTCGCGCGCGGCTTTCTCGGTCTGCTCGGCAACCCCCAGGCGGTGGGCGACGCCTTTCACATCACCACCGACGAAGTGCTCACCTGGAATCAGATTTACGAAACCATCGCCGACGCCCTGGGCGTGAAGGCCAACATGGTCCACATTGCCTCGGAGACGCTGGCCCAAGTCGCCCCGGAACTGACCGGCCCCCTGCTCGGCGACAAGGCCTGGAGCGTCGTGTTTGACAATACTAAAATCAAGGAGTTCGTGCCGGGATTCCAGGCGGTCATTCCCTTTCGCGAAGGCATCCGCCGCACGGTCGCCTGGTTCGACGCCGACAAAAGCCGCCAGCGCGTGGACCCGGCCATCAACGCCGAACTGGATCGCATCCTGGCCGCCTGCGCCCCGAAGGCCGCTTAACCCGGACATCCCGCACTTTTGGGGCGGGAGCGCCGATTTTCAATCGGCTTTGGGCGTCATTGCGACCACAAAGCCGACTGCAAGTCGGCGCTCCGGACTGTCGGCATTCCGTGTGGTGCATGGAATATCCGAGGTAACCGGTCTGCCGCTCATGACTTGCGCAGAGTCCGAAAAACAGCGATGCCGACAAACAGCCCAACCTGACCGACAATCATGCCCAGCAACCCCCATCGGAGGCATTGCCAAACCAAAAGCGAGATCACCACGGATAATGCCGCCCACGATAACGCCGGGCCATCCTCGAACACGCCTGCCCGATAAAAGAAGACAGCGAACACGACCAGCAACACGGCTTGAAATGAATAGAACGGCATCATGGATCAAGAATCAGGACAAAGCCACAGGGCCGCCTGACAAATAAAAGACTGTGCCGCCACCGCAACCCGGATCAAGCCTTTAACGCGATTTCTTTGTAATGCGAGACGCATTGCGTTGGGGGGCGCGTTTTTGCTTGCGCAGAGGGTGGATTGTGCTTATTTCAAGACCCATGAGTGAGCCAATTGTTTTTCAAAAATTCCCCATCGTGCAACCGGCGGAGCCGGGCGTTTATTCGTGGTGCTCCTGCGGACGTTCCAAAACTCAGCCCTTTTGCGACGGCTCGCACAAGGGGACGGGGTTCTCCTCCCTCAAAACCGAAATCAAGGAGAAGAAAACCGTCGCTTGGTGCGCCTGCAAACACACCAAGACCCAGCCATTCTGCGACGGCAGCCATAAAAGCCTTTGAATTGCGGATTGGGAGGAAGGTGGAGTGATGGAGTGGTGGAGTGATGGGTGGCTGCATCTGCCCATTTCCCCATTACTCCATTACTCCATTACTCCATCACTCCAGCACTCCGTTGGGCTGTTGCAAGAAGGGCGGGCCTCTTCAATTCACTATTCTTCATTCACAATTCACTATTCCCTTGCTCGCGTTTGCGGAAGACCGGGGAGACGTCGAGGGTGTTGAGGGACACCAAGTCCACGCTGGCGCCGGGGGCGCGCCGGGCGGCTTTTTGCATCTGGGCGGAGATGCCGGCGACGGCGGCATCCGCGTAGTACTTGACAGCGCCGACGCCTGATTCCGCCGGGAAAACGACGATGAGCAGGAGGTTGTCATCCACGTTGCTGATGAGCAGGCTGACCTGGCGGCCTTGCTGATAGATGTGGGAGAGGCTGGTTTCGCCCAGATGGCGGGCCATCATGTCGGTGGCGCTGAAGGCCCCGGCAGCCAGGGCCGCCACGGTGGTGGCGTCGAATTTGTCCACCGCGCCGCGCTGGCTGATGAGCGGGCCGCCTTTGTCAATCACCAGAGCCGCGCCGGCGTCGCTGCGGCGGAGCAGATCGTCCAGGGCGGCCTCCAGCGCGCGCACGTCTTCTTCAATGAGTTGGGGGAGACCAGCCATGTTAAGCGGTCCGGCGCGAGCTTTCGTTGATGTTCTTGTGGAGCAGCATCCGAGTGATCATGTTGAGCGATTCAAACACGCCCTCGCATTTGGAGGCGACGGAAGTAAAGGACGGGACCTGCACGTCGCGGTTGTTGAGCAAAAACTCCATGTAATCCACCGGCGCGGCCGACGGGAGGTCGCGCTTGTTGTATTGCAGGACGTACGGGATGTCGGCCAGGTTGAGCTTGAGGGATTTGAGATTGTCCTCCAGGTTCTGAAAGCTCTCCGCGTTCTCGGCCATTTTTTCGTACTGCGAATCGGCCACAAAGATCAGGCCGTCCACGCCGCGCAAGACCAGTTGGCGGGTGGTGTTGTAAATCACCTGGCCGGGAACAGTGTAAAGCTGGAACTTGGTTTTGAAGCCCTTGATGGCCATGGCTTCGATGGGGAGAAAATCGAAGAACAGGGTCCGGTCCGAACTGGTGGCCAGGGAAATGAGTTTGCCCTTCTCCTGCACGTTGCCCAGGTTGGCATGGACCTGTTCCAGATTGGTGGTCTTGCCGCCCCGGCCCGGGCCGTAATAGACAATTTTGAGCTGCAATTCCTTGGTCGCTTGATTGATGATCGCCATAAGTTTATGGGTTGCGTTTGGCTAATTCGGCGGCAATCCGCCCCAGCATCGCTTCCGGCAATGCCGCCCCCGGATGGCCCAAGACCGCCAAATAGAGTTTGCCTGTCTTGTAAATCGCGCACCGCCCCTGCCCGGCCACCAGCGCCACGCTGCTCACCGGCCCCAATTGCATCTCGCCCGCCGACTGGCTGACCCGGCCAAAAATCTGCGGCAAAAAGGCCGCCACCGTTTCCCCCTTCAAACCCGGCGGCAATTGCGCGGCCACGGCCAATCCGTCGCTCATGGCCAGCGCGCTCCCCGCCACGCCCTCCAGCGCGCAAATTCTCCGGCAAATTTCCGCCGGGGTCCAATCCGTCCGGCCCGGCAGCCCAAAAATCTCCCCCAGCGCGCTCCCCGGCGCCGTTGCGGCGGGAGCGGGGGCCGCCGTTTCCGCCGTGCCGGCCGCCCGGCTGAAAAGAACTGGAATTTGGTCCGGGATGTTTGCCGCGCTGGTCAACTTCCCCGGGACGGCGCCAGCGCGCCGCCGCGCCAGGAAAAGGGGAGCGACCACTTTCAAGGGCAATTCCAGCGCCGCGTCGCGGTTGGCCGATAAACTCTCCGGCGGCGGGGGTTGGAGCCACTGGCATAGCTCGCCCCAGGTGAAAACCACCCGGCCCGTTTTCAAACCCGGCTCCAGTCTGCGAACCGGCAGGGACACCGTGGCGTTCTGCAACTGAAATTCCGCGATGGCCTGCAGCACCGGCAGCGGCCACGTCTCCGAGATGGCGGAAAGGGCGACCGCCACGACCTCTTTTTCCGCAGCCGGCGGGACCGGTGAGGACATGGCCGGCGGCGCCGGCGCATGGACTTTCGCCGTCGGCGGCGGCAGCGGCCCGGCCACGGGCGGCCGGGTGAAATGGGAAGCTCCCGGCTCCGGCGCGGCTGTTTTGGGAACGGACACAGGAGCGGGCGGGGAGACGGGTTGGGGAGCGGCGGTGACGGGCGCCTGCAACGCGCGGCCCTGGCCAAAAACACTCGTGACGCTATCCGGCACGGCGACCGATTTTTGCCCGGGCCGGCGGGCCAGGAGCGCGGGATCCAACGAGGCCAGGATTTGCGGCAAGGGCAGGCTCACCAGGGACCGGTCCTGGGTGGCATTGTCGTAAAACGTGCCGGGCGGCGATCCTTGCCGCAATTCGCCAAAAGGAACTCGGACCGCGCCCGAGGCCAGTTGCGCCAAAGCCGTCTTGATGGGAAGTGGAAATGTCCCGCTGTCCGGCGATGCGACCAGCGCCGCCAGATTCGGCGGAAGCGACGCGAGGATCGGAGCCAGCGGCAGGGTGATGACTCCTTGCGGACTGGCGGCGGCGGCGCTTCCCGCCGGCGGCGAAACGGCCGGTTGCCAGGCAGCGTCCTGCGCCGGGAGGGGGGACATGGCGGATTGCGGTGGCGTCGTTGGAGTTGGAGGCTGCTCCGGCGCGGCCAGTTTCGAGAAGAATCGTTTTAAAAGGCCCAACATGGTTTGCGCTCAACTAGAACACTGCCACATCTATCGGCATAAGTCGAGCGGAACTTGAGCGCCGCGAACTTGAGCGCCTTTGGAATGCGTCAGTCAAGGGTGGTAGGGCGCGCACTCCGTGCGCGCCGCGGCGGGCAGAGGACTGCCCGCCCTACCTTTTTCCCCTCCGTCACTGACGCAGTACGAGCCTTTTGACATTTTGAATTCGCGCGGGGCGGCGGTTGGTGTAAGGTGGGAACCGTGCAAATTCGCGTCTATTTCTTTTCGCGCGGCCGCGAGCTGGCGGGTTGCGCGGAGGCGGTGGAATCCATGCCGCCGGGAAGTTGTGTGAAGGAATTGCTGGAGAAACTGTTTCGCCGCTTCCCCAAGCTGGCGGAACTGCGAAAGTCCTTGCGCGTCGCCGTCGGCCTGGACTACCAGGGCGGCGACTGCGTGCTGAAGGACGGCGACGAGGTGTCCATCCTTCCTCCCACGCAAGGGGGATAACGCGGCCTACCCATGCAAAGCGAACTGACCCTGACTTTGGAGCCAATTGATGAGGCGGCTTGGCTGGCGCGGCGGGCCATGGGACGGGAGATGGGCGCGGCGGTTTGTTTTTCCGGGGTGGTGCGCGGCACGGAAGGAGGAGGGGCCATCGCCGCGCTGGAGTACGAGGCGTTCGAGCGCATGGCGCGGCATCAAATCGAGTTGTTGTTCCGGCGGGTGGAGGAGCGGTGGCCCGTCCAATCGGTCCGCGTGGCGCACCGGCTGGGGCGGGTGGGGGCGGGGGAGACGGCGTTGTGGGTGGAAGTCATCGCCCCGCACCGCCGGGAGGCCTTTGCCGCGTGTCAATTTATTATTGACGAAATGAAGCGCGCCGTTCCCATCTGGAAAAAGCCCCTCACATTCTGCTTGTAATCGCCCGCGCTTTCGGCGAGATTGGGCGGCAGACGGATAGAGGGCAGTGACGCCCGCTCTGGCCGCCTTGCCGCCGGCCGGGCAGGCCGGCGCCCACGGGCGGAAACCGGAATGATGGACTTGGTTGCCGGCGGTTGATGGAGCGGTTGAATAAAAAACTGGATATTGGACATCGTGCATAATCAGTTGAACCAACTCATTGTGGCAGCATGGCTCGTCCTGGTTGTGCCAGCGCTGGCAGCGGGGGGCGCCCCGCCCCATGTCTATACCAGCGGCTTCAGCCAGACCTCCAAACTGGGGGGCGATCTCTACGAAACGCTGGAGCCAAAATACCAGAAGAGCATCTATCCCGAACCGATCAAGCTGGAGCAGATGGAGGCGCCCGTGATCGTGCCCGTGGAAGGGGCCGACGAGAACAAGTCGTTGCGGGAGGTCAAGATTTCCGTCGGCTTTATTGATTTGATGAACCACATCGCCCATGCCAAGGCGATAGACCGCATCCAGCCCGGCTACTTTCAACAATACATCCTCAATCTGTCCCACGCGGCGGACAGCGACACGCCGCCCGAGCCGCCGAATATGGTGGATAACCGTTACTGGACCGACGCGGTGATGAACGACCAGGCCAGCATTTTCAACCAGATCATCGGCATGACGATGGCCCTGACCCTCTCCCATCATTACCTGGGCCATTACACCAAATTCTCCAGCCAAATGCTGGCCGGCAAACTGGTGCCCATCAACAATCTCCTTGCCCCGGCCGAGTGGGACGCCAGCGTCAAGGCCGCCACCCTCAACGCCTTGAATTGCGCCCTCGGCACCGACGGCCCCACGGCGCTTTTTGACGCCATTGACAAAATGCCCAAGCGCCCGGCCTGGACCGCCTTTATTGTGCCGCCCACCGCCGACCTCAAAAAGCTGAACAAGCAGCTAAAGAAGTACGAGGATGATTTCTTCCATGGCGGGCTGAAATAGGGCCGCGGCGCGCGGGGTTTAATCCGGGCATTTCATACTTCCGGCTTCGGAGCGCCGATTTTTCAATCGGCTTTCAACCTCTTCGCGACCCTAAAGCCGGCTGCAAGCCGGCGCTCCGGACTGTTGGCACTTCCTGCGGAGCACGAAATCTCCGGGTTTAATCCACGAATTCCAGCTCCGGCGGCCGCGGCAGCAATCCCCGCTCGTGCGCCAGGCGCAGAAAACGCCGGATCGCCTCCCGCCCTTTCTCCCCATAATCCAGCGTCCAATGATTGACATACATGCCCACGAACTGGTCCGCCCTTTCCCGGCCCATGTCGCGCGCATAGGGCAACGCGTGCGCGACGGCCTCGGCCCGGTGGTCCAGGCTGAATTGGATGCTGTCCTTCAAAATCTCCGCGATGACCCGCCGCGCCGCCGGCGCCAGCCGCTTGTGCGCCACGTTTCCCCCCAGCGGCAACGGCAATCCGTCCTGCCCGTCCTTCCACCACGCCCCCAAGTCCTGGCACAACACCAGCCCTTCGCTCTGGTAAGTCAACTGGCCCTCGTGAATAATCAGCCCGGCCTCCGCCAGGCCGCCGCGGACCGCCTCAAAGATCCGGTCGAACGGGACCACCACATAATTGAGCCTGGCCGCCGGACGTTCCAGCCAGAGTTGCAGGGCCAGGAATGCGCTGGTCATCGTGCCGGGCACGGCGATCTTTTTGCCGGCCAGTTCCGACTTGGTGAAGGCGCGCCGCGCCACCACGATGGGACCATAGCCGTCCCCCATGCTGGCGCCGTTGGGGAGCAGGGCGTATTGGCCGCTGACGTAGGCGTAGGCGTGAATGCTGATGGCCGTAATATCCAGTTCCCCCCGCGTCGCCCGCTCATTCAAGGTTTGGATGTCCTGGAGAATATGCTGGAACTTGAACCCATGTGTGGGGATCAACTCTTTGGCCAGCCCGTAAAACATGAACGCGTCATCCGGGTCCGGCGAATGTCCCAATGTTAATAGTTGCGCCATCCCGTCAAAGTTACCCGCTTCCCCGCCCCTTTGTCAGCACCGGAATGAAAAACGACCTTGAAAAAAACCCTTGACTTTTGGTTAGTGAACACTAACTTTGCCGCCCATGAAAGGAAAACGCATGACGGCGGAGGACCGGAAGCGGGCGATTGTGGAAGCGGCTTTGCCGCTGTTCGCCCGGCAGGGTTATGCCGAGACGACCACCAAGGACCTGGCTTTGGCGGCCGGCGTTTCCCAGCCCCTGCTTTACAAGCATTTTCCCGGCAAGGAGGCCCTCTACCGGGAAATCCAGAGGTTCAGCCGCCAGGGCGACGACCCGGCCGTGCAAAAGCTGGCGGGCCTGAAACCCTCCGCCTCCACCCTTGTTTATCTGGTGTATTATTTCATGCGCGCCCTGGTGCTGGGCAAGCCGGCCGGGGCCATCCAATGGGATACACGCCACCGCCTGATGCTCAAGAGCCTGCTGGAAGACGGGGCCTTTGCGCGGATGGTCTATCGGGACCGGTTCGATTGTTATTGCTCGCGCATTGAGTCGTGCCTGCATGCGGCCGTCGCGGCGGGGGAAGCGGTGAAAAGCCCGCTCACGCCGGGCAATCGCGCGCGCTTCGCCTACCATGTGGGAGCTTGGATGGCCGTGGTTCATCTGCCCGCCAAACCGGCCATCAACTACCGCGTTTCCCGCGAGAAGCTGCTGGACCAGTGTGTCTGGTTTGCCCTGCGCGGCATGGGGCTGACGGACCAGGCCCTGGCCACTTATTACAATCCCGGCGCGCTCGCCCTGTTCTTTCAATCGTAAGGCAGGCGCCGCCCATGAAGTTAGCAAATGTTCACCAATTCAAATAATATGAGATTCACCAGCAACAACCGGAGCGCCTCCCATGCCACTCAATAATCAAAAACACCCCTTCTGTTGCCAATGGAGAGCGGCCCTGGCGGCCCTCTCGTGCGGGCTGTCCATGACCGCCTGTCATCGCCAGGCCCAAGCTCCCCCCATGCCCGTGCCGGAAGTGGCGACGGTCACGGTGGCCCCCCAACGGGTGGCGCTGACGACCGAGTTGCCGGGGCGCACCTCTCCCTATCGCATTGCCGAAATCCGCCCGCAGGTCAACGGCCTCATCCAGAAACGCCTCTTCGACGAAGGTTCGGATGTCCAGGCCGGCCAGGCGCTTTACCAGATTGATCCCGCTCCCTTCCAGGCGGCGCTCGACAATGCCAAGGCCGCCCTGGGCCGCGCGGAAGCCAATCTGCCCGCCCTTCAGTTGCGGGCGGACCGCTACAAGCAGGCCCTGGCCGACAAAGCGGTGGCCCAGCAGGACCTGGATGATGCCACGGCCGCCTTGAAACAGGCCGCGGCGGATAATGCGTATTACCAGGCGATGGTGGAGACGGCCACCATCAACCTGGGATACACGCGGGTGGTCTCCCCGATCTCCGGCCGGATTGGAAGATCCTCCGTGACCGACGGCGCCATCGCCACGGCTTATCAACCCATGGCCCTGGCCACCATTCAGCAACTGGACCCGATTTACGTGGATGTGCCCCAAGCCACCTCGGAACTGCTCCGTTTGCAGCGCCGCTTGCAGGAAAAGCTGATGAACCGCGACGGGACAAATGCCGACCAGGTGGATCTCATCCTCGAAGACGGCATGAAGTATCCTTTGGAGGGGACCCTTCAATTCCGCGACGTCTCGGTGGACCCAACCACCGCCTCGGTCATCCTGCGGATGGTCTTCCACAATCCGAACGGGGTTCTTCTGCCGGGCATGTTCGTCCGCGTCGTCGTCAAGGAAGGCGTCAATGAGCAAGGCATTTTAATTCCCCAGCAGGCCGTGTCGCGCGATCCGAAGGGAAATCCCATGGCTTTGCTTGTCAACTCGTCCGGCAAAGTGGAGTCACGGATGCTCGTCCTGGACCGGGCCGTTGGCGACCAATGGCTCGTTTCCTCCGGCCTTGCCGCGGGCGACCGGATCATCGCCGAGGGCATGCAAAACGCCCAGCCCGGCGCTACGGTGAAGGAGGTCCCCTTTGAGCCGGGCGGAAAACCCGGAGCGGCGCCACCGGCCAAAACCATCCAACAGCCCCCGGCAACGAACTAACGGAGACGCGCCATGTTATCGAGGTTTTTCCTGAAGCGTCCGGTCTTCGCCTGGGTCATCGCCATCATCCTCATGGTGGCGGGCGGCCTGGCGATCCATACCCTCCCCGTTTCACAATATCCGCCCATCGCGCCCCCTTCCATCGCCATCACCGCGTTCTATCCGGGCGCGTCGGCGGAGACGGTCGAGAACAGCGTGACGCAAATCATCGAGCAGAAGATGACCGGCTTCGACACCATGCTGTACTTGTCGGCCACCAGCGATTCGTCCGGCGCTTCCACAGTGGAGTTGACGTTTGCGCCCGGCACGGATCCCGATCTGGCCTGGGCCATGGTGCAGAACAAGCTGCAACTGGCCACGGCGAGCCTGCCGGAAGTGGTGCAACGGGAAGGCATCATGGTGGCCAAGTCCACGCGAAACTATCTGTTGGTTATCGGCCTGATTTCCGAAGACGGCAGCATGGACGGGCATGACTTGCAGGACTATGCCCAATCCAGCCTGGAGAAGGCGCTGTCGCGGGTGCCAGGGGTGGGTGAGGTTGTGGAATTCGGCAGCCAGTACGCCATGCGCGTCTGGCTCAATCCCGACAAGCTGACCGAATACAACATGACGATTCAGGATGTGATCCTGGCGCTGCAAGCCTACAACGTGGAAGTGTCCGCCGGGCAGTTCGGCGGAGCGCCGGCGGAGAAAGGCCAGCGCCTCAATGCCTCCATTGTGGTCCAAAGCCTGCTCAAAACACCGGAGGAGTTTGCCGCCATCCCCATTCGCACCAATCCCGATGGGTCGGTGGTGCGAGTCCAGGATGTGGCGCGGACGGAACTCGGGACCGAATCCTACGGGATGGAAGCCTTCTTCAACGGCAAGCCCGCTGCCGGCATGGCCGTTCGACAGGTCGCCGGCGCCAACGCCTTGGAAACCGCCAATGCCATCCGGGCCAAGCTGGACGAGATGAGCCACTTCTTCCCCCCCGGCATGAAGGTCGTTTATCCTTATGACACCACTCCCTTCGTCCGGGTGGCCATCGCCGAGGTCGTCAAGACTCTGTTCGAGGCGATCGCGCTGGTTTTCCTGGTGATGTATCTGTTCATGGGCAACATGCGGGCCACCTTGATCCCGACCATCGCCGTGCCCGTGGTGCTCCTGGGCACTTTCGCCGTCCTGGGGTTTTTCGGCTTCTCCATCAACATGCTCACCATGTTCGCCATGGTCCTCGCCATCGGCCTGCTGGTGGACGACGCCATTGTCGTGGTGGAAAACGTGGAACGAATTATGAGCGAGGAGGGCCTGTCACCCCTGGAGGCCACTCGCAAGTCCATGGACCAAATCACCAGCGCCTTGATCGGCATCGGATTGGTCCTCTCGGCCGTCTTCGGCCCCATGGCGTTCTTCAGCGGCTCCACGGGGGTCATCTACCGCCAATTCTCCATCACCATCATTGCCGCCATGCTCCTGTCCGTTGCGGTGGCCTTGATCCTGACCCCGGTGCTGTGCGCTTCGTTTCTCAAGCCCGTGCCCAAGGGCCATGAACCCGCCGAGGCGGGGGTCCCGCTCCTGCGACCGTTCTTCCGATGGTTCGACCGCGTCTTCTTTCGGGCCAGAGACCGGTATTTGCGTCTGGTGGGCCGGTCCCTTTCCAACAAAATCTCCTTTGTCGTCCTGTTTCTTTTGATCGTCGTGGCCCTGGGATTCCTCTTCCGGCGGATGCCCACAGCCTATCTCCCGGACGAAGACCAGGGAATCCTGATCGTGCAGGCCATGCTCCCGGCCAACTCGACGCTGGAGCAGACGGAAACGGTGATGGATGGTGTCAATGACTACTTCGTCAACCGCGAGAAAGACGCGGTGGAATCCTGCTTTACCGTTTCCGGCATGAACTTCTCCGGCCAGGGGCAGAACGGGGGCCTGGCGTTTGTCAAGCTGAAGGACTGGAAACTCCGGGATCGTCCGGACCTGAAGGTGGACGCCGTGGCCGGAAGAGCCATGATGAATTTCCTCCGAATTCGCACCGCCATGGTGTTTGCCTTCGCGCCGCCGGCCGTCGTGGAACTGGGCACCGCCAAGGGGTTTGACTTTCAGTTGCTGGACCGCGGCGGCCTGGGCCACGCCAAACTGGTGGCAGCCCGCAATCAGCTCCTCGGCATGGCGGCACAGGACCCAGTGTTGACCAAGGTCCGGCCCAATGGCTTTGAAGACGTGCCAGAATATCGGATTGACGTGGATTGGGAGAAGGCGGGCGCCATGGGAACGTCCATCAATGACATCCACAACACGATCTCGGCGGCCTTCGGCAGCGCCTACGTCAATGATTTCATCCAAGGCGGTCGCGTCAAGCGGGTCTTTGCCCAAGCCGACGCCCCCTACCGCATGTTGCCCAAAGACCTGGAGAAACTCTATGTGCGCAACAACTCGGGCAAGATGGTTCCCTTCTCTTCCTTCGCCTCCGGGCACTGGACTTCCGGCTCTCCGAGGCTGGAGCGTTTCAACGGCTTTTCGTCCATCAACATCTTGGGTGAGCCGGCGCCGGGGCGGAGTTCCGGCGAAGCCATGCAAGCCATGGAAGAGTTCGTCAAGAAGTTGCCGCAGGGCAGCGGCTTTGACTGGAACGGGCTTTCCTACCAGGAACGGCAGGCCGGCACCCAAGCGGCTCCCATTTACGCCTTTTCCATCCTCGTCATCTTTCTGTGTCTGGCGGCCCTCTACGAAAGCTGGCCCATCCCCATCTCCATCCTGCTGGCGCTGCCCTTGGGAGTCATCGGCGGCGTCATCGGCTCCTCGCTCCGGGGATTGCCCAACGACATCTATTTCCAAATCGGCCTGTTGACCACGCTGGGCTTGACTACCAAAAACGCCATCCTGATCGTCCAGTTCGCCAAGGCCCGCGTGGAAGAAGGAATGGGATTGATCGAGGCGACTTTGCAGGCGGCCAAACTAAGGTTGCGTCCCATCATTATGACCTCGCTGGCCTTCGGATTCGGCGTGCTGCCGCTGGCCTTTGCGGGCGGGGCGGGCGCCGGCGCCCAAAAGGCCATCGGCACCGCCGTGCTTGGCGGCGTGGTCACTTCCACCTTCCTGGTCACTTTATTTGCCCCGCTGTTCTATGTGGTCATCCAGAAGACCCTGGGCAAGCGCGACCAGCAAAAAGCAGCCGGCGGCGTTGGGTCAAATCCATCCGGGAATCAATAACATGAACAAGAACACATTTCTTCTGCTGGTTGGCATCGCCCTTGTCCCGGCTGGCTGCACGATGGCTCCGAAATATACCCGGCCCCAACCGCCGGTCCCCGCCGCCTGGCCCGCGGGCGCATCCGGCCAGGCGATCCAGCCGGACGCCAATGCGCCGGACGCCGGGCAACTGCGCTGGCGGGAATTCTTCACCGACGATAAACTTCAACAACTCATCACGACAGCCCTCACCAACAACCGCGATCTGCGGGTGGCTGCTCTCAACGTCGAGATGGCCCGGGCGGAGTATGGCATTCAAAGAGGCGAATTGTTGCCCACGATCAATGCGACCGGCCAGATCAGCAAGCAGCGGGTGCCCGCCTCTTTCTTTGGGCAGCGCGGGGGTTCGATAACGATGGAGCAGGACAGCGTTAATCTCGGCGTCGCGGATTGGGAAATAGACTTCTTCGGCCGCATCCGCAGCCTGAAGGACGCGGCTTTGGCTCAATACCTGGGCACGGAGCAGGCCCGCCGCGGCGCGCAAATCCTGCTGGTGTCTTCCGTGGCAAACGCCTATCTGACTCTGGCGGCGGATCGGGAGAGCCTGGCCATCGCGCAAACCACTCTGGCGGCGCAGCAGGGCACTTTCAACATGATCCAGCGCCGCCATGACCTGGGCCTGGCGGCGGATTTGGATGTGCAGCGCGCGCAAACGCAGGTGGACGGCGCGCGCAGGGACATCGCCAGCTTCCAACAACTCATCGCGCAGGATGTGAATGCTTTGAACCTTCTCCTTGGCGCGCCGGCCCCGGACAGCCTTCTGCCCGCCGAGTTGGCCGGCGTTGTCCCCCCCAAGGAAATCAGCGCCGGGTTGCCTTCCGAGGTGCTCCTGCGCCGGCCGGACGTGCTTCAAGCCGAGGACCTGCTCAAGGCGGCCAACGCCGACATCGGCGCGGCGCGGGCGGACTTTTTTCCGCGCATTTCGTTGACAGCCGCCGCCGGCACCGGCAGCGGTGATCTCTCCGGCCTTTTCCAGGCCGGCTCCGGCACTTGGTCTTACGCGCCCCAGATTGTCATGCCGGTTTTCGATGCCCGCACCTGGTCGGCCCACAAAGCCGCCAACGTGCAACGGGACATCGCCGTGACCCAATACGAGAAGGCGATCCAGAGCGCCTTCCGGGAGGTGGCCGACGCCCTGGCCATGCGCGGCGCCGCGGACCAGCAAGTCGAGGCCCAACAATCCCTGGTTCATGCCGTGTCAGAAACCTATCGCCTGTCCAACACCCGATATGACATGGGAATAGACAGCTACCTGAGCGTTCTCGATGCGCAACGCTCCCTCTACGCGGCGCAGCAGGCCCTTGTCACCCTTCGTCTGGCCAGGCTTGCCACCCAGGTCCGCCTCTACGCCGCCCTCGGCGGCGGCTGGGAAAAATAGGATTTATTCCCCCAGCGCATCCACGTCGCTCCGCGCCGGGTCGAAATCATCTCGCAGCACCGAGCCGAACAGGCTCAACTTGCGGATGCCGTGCGCGCGACAGAACTCCGCGATCCTCTCCCGGTCAATCGGAATGGGCAATTCGGCTGCAATTTCACGCAAGCTCATGCCAAAAAAGTAGCCCATTCACGCGCCAGTGTCACCCTGAAATCCAAGCGATGCCTCCCTCGGCGCAACCGGCTCATGAAGAGAAACCTCGCGCGTGTTCTCCCTCTCCTCCACGCACAAGTGGAGGAGAGGGCCGGGGAGAGGAGGTTTTCTCCCTCTCCTCCTGCCTCTTCATGAAAATGCGGCGGTCACAGACCGCCGCTACATCGTTTTCTTGGGGGCGTCAGGACGGGGGTTGGCGGAAGATTTGGTAGAGGATGAGATAGACGGCTACGCCGGTAACGGATACATACATCCATAAGGGCCAGGTCCATCGGGCAATCTTTTTGTGCAACTCAAATCGCTCTTTCAGGGCGCGATTCAAGGTGACTAAAATCAGCGGGACGATCACCACGGCCAGAATGGTGTGGGTGGCAAGAAGGGCAAGATAGTAGGGACGAAACCAGGCCGGGTTCTGGAATTTGGTGAAACCGCCCCGGTAGTGATAGGTCAGATAACATATCAGGAATAGCACGGAGGTCGAAAAGGCGGCAATCATGCAGGCGCGATGGGCCGCCACCTTCTTGCGCTTGATGCAGCCATAACCGGCCGCAAGCAGAATGGCGCTCAATCCGTTGAGCGTGGCGTTGACAGCAGGCAAATCAGGCGCGTTCATAATTCATAATTCGCTATTCAAAATTCACCATTCCAAATTCACTATTCAAAATTCAAAATTCACTATTCAATTGCCGTATGTCGGCGAGGATGGCCGGGATGCACCCGGTGGTTTCACCGTCAAAGTAGCCCCGGATGCGCCCCCGCGGATCCAGCAACACCAGCCGGGTGCTGTGGATGACCAGGTCCACCGGCGTCTCCCGCTCGGCTGGGGGCTTGTCCGTCATGCTCAACTTTAGCTCCTCCATTGCCAGGTGGCGCGTCATTTCCTTTGGGCCGGTCAAGAATGTCCACACTCCAGGGCGCGCGCCGAATTTTTCGCCGTATCTTTTCAGCACCTCCGGCGTGTCGTAAGCGGGATCGCTGGTGAGGGAAACCAGCCGGACCGGCGGACTGGCCGGCAAGGCCGCCTGCAATTGCGCCATGGTGGCGGAAACGACGGGACATGGCCCGAGGCAGCGGGTGAAAATAAGGTCCACCACGCAGATTTTCCCGCGCAAATCGGCCTGGGACACCATCCGCCCATCCTGATCGCTCAGGGAAAAGTTGGTGACAGCGCCATAGACCGGGAGCGGCTTGGCCGGGGGCGCGAAGACCCGAGACGCGACCCACAGGGCAAGCATGAGCAGGAGCAGGCCGCCCCAGAGCAGGGTTAGGGTTTTCAAGTTCGGCTGTGACATGGGGCGAGGGAAGGGAGTGATGCGACACAGGAATTCTGAAAGATGTGCCCGGCGAGACGCCGGGCACGGCGGGCGAGGACGCCCGCGCTCCCGAAGAAACTGTCCTCGGTAGATCGAAAATTCATGGTCGCCAGAGGAATGGCCACATGGGCGATTATTACAGCAAATGGGAAATCAGCAATACTCCATCACTCCATCATCCGTGCATCTCCGATTTGTTGGAGGGTTTAATTCCATAGAAAGTCTGCGTCCCGGTTTTTGTAGAGGACACTCAGCCTTAACAAATTGGTTAAGCCTTGGCGTTTCCAGAACTGCCCAC
>Ga0182027_10004653_pt1 | contig 21173 bp, 19 predicted proteins | sample 712E1DmetaG_FD_121300 | JGI IMG/M metagenome (GOLD analysis project Ga0182027, IMG submission 121300) | Permafrost microbial communities from Stordalen Mire, Sweden - 712E1D metaG (Illumina Assembly) | ecosystem: Environmental > Terrestrial > Soil > Wetlands > Permafrost | place: Sweden...
ATGGAAATGTCATTGGATACACCAATCACACCAATGACTTGACCAAGTGAATCTCGCAAAGCAAATTTGCTTGTGTCAAACCATATTACCTGACCATCGGATTGATGCTGCATTTCAACAATGTGCAATCTTTCTTTACCATTTTCCATGACATCCAAATCGTCTTTACGATAACTATTTGCTTCTGTCGATGCCCAAGGCAAATTAAAATCAGTCTTTCCGACAATCTCAGCCGGACTATTTAATCCTGCTCCGGTTGCAAAAGCCTGATTACATCCCAAATAATTCGAATGTCTATCTTTCCAAAATACCACTCCGGGGAAATTATCCAAAACCATTTGAAGCATCTGTTCGCTTTTCTGTAACATCTCTTCGGCTTGTTTACGCAGGGTAATATCCTCTATAATCCCATCATAATATATTATCTTACCTTCATTGTCCTTGATGCCACGTGCACTTTCGTTGATAAACACGGTTGTGCCATCCTTTCTTGTCCATGCCGATTCCAACCCTTTGACCTCCCCTTCCCTTTTTATGATATCCATAAAATGAGTCCGTTCAAAAGATGGTTCAAAACCGTCTTCAGCAAGGTTCCTGTCAGCGAGTTCTTCAAAAGATGAGTAACCCAATAACTTAATCAGAGAAGGATTAGCCAAAAGGATTTCACCGTCTGGAGATGTTCTGTAAATCCCAATTGTACTATTTTCAAATAAGGTACGAAAGCGTTCTTCACTTTCCTTCAGCGCTTCTTCTGTCCGATTACGCTCTTCAGCCTGCCCATTTGCCAGTTTGAGTTCTTCGTTCTGCATTTCCAACTCTATCTGGTGCACTTGGAGTTCGTGATTGAGTCTCAGTATATCGGTTTCAGAAAGTTGCGAATCTGTTCTTGACGATCTCTTTTTCAAAAACTCTTCAGCCTTTTGGCGAAGGGTTTCGTCTTCAGATTTGATAGTTTTCTCCATTTGTAAAGACTAAAGGTAAGAGGAAGTGATTTTAGCCTAATGAATACGAAACCATAAAGATACACAATCGTATTAAATTAGTATTTGATTTTAACCTGTCAATTGATGCTCCATTTTCACAAACAATCGGACAATTATTTACTACCGGATTTATGGGGGGCGGGAATGATAGCCTTTTCCTTGACAAAAACACAACTTCTATTATTTTGGGGAGTATTTTAATTACTATATCTTTAATTTGATATTTAAATCCAAATTAGTGGAACAGAGCAAGCATCATCCAAAATTGAGTAATAAGGTACTTTCCATTGTAAATTGGATTAACAATCTTACTTATGAAAATAAAACATCATGGGAGAATCTTTTTGCTGCCCTTCGAGTAAAAGTTGAAAATAATGATGATAGTATTTTTAGAATCAACCCTTTTCCACTGTTGTTCGAGACCCCTTTCCTTTTAGGTAAAAACAATGGGAGTATTCAGAATGAAATTGAATTAAAAAGGATTGTATCCAAAAGTGTAAAGCATATTATCTCGAATGATTTTCATATTATTGAGTTAAGAATGGATTTCATCGAAATTGATATATGATGGTTACTGACATATGGTGCCAGATATGCAAGTAAGGGGAATGGAAATATTAATAACAGTATTTCTTATTTTATCCCACAGAAATTTGCAAAAGAGTCAGAAAGCAAAATTAAAATGCTTGAAAGTAAAGGGATAAATGTTAAAATATTTGATGAAGAATACTTCAGTTTTTATCTAAAAGTTATGAAGTTTGAACTGTTTTTTAAAAAATTTGAGTCATTTGTTATTAACAACAAGACAATGACTTGTAACTTCAACTCTTTTATAATACAATGAATATTAAATGTTTGTGAGATATAATCTGAAAATAATGCTGAACCTGGCTGTAAATAAATTTATTTTTATTCTGGCTTTGTTTTTTTTGTTTTCGTTTTCCATGGGATTTTCTCAGGATCAACAGCCTAAACCGACAAGACAATCGGCTCTTGATGCATTTTCAAGGGGAGACTACGGGAAGGCGAATATTCAGTTCACTGAACTTTTGTCAGTTTATCCGAAGGATCCGCTTTATATGTATTATTGCGGTGTATCGCTTGTCAAACTTGAGAGAGATCCTGATAAAGCCTTGTCCATGCTTAAGGAGGCACAGAAGGAATCTGCTGCTATTAAGGCGATACCATCTGATGAGTTGTTCTACCTGGGAAGAGCAGAGCAAATGAGAGGGGATTTCAGCGAAGCTTTGAAATATTTTAAATCATATACAGACCTGGTCGGAAAAAAGATAGCAAAAGAAAATTCTGCTCCACAGTTTATTCAGCAATGCATTGAAAAAAAAGGAGAAATCAGTAAGAAATCCGGTTATAATGAAGTAACTAAAAAGGACAGTGTTCAAACTGCTAATAATGAATATGTTAAATTAGATAAAATAATCAATAATAATAAGTCTGATTCAATCCTTATAAAAGAGAAATCACCTTCATCAGAATATGAGATACTGATAAACAGATCTTTGAATTATCAGTTTACAGCAGATTCATTAAGAGACCTTTCAGATCTTTACCATAAACAATATGATAAGCTTTCAGCGAGCGAAAAACCATTGCTGAAAACAAAAATTTCAGAAGCCGATAAGCTTGCTGATATTAATCAGAAACTTGCAAATGAAAAAATACTTGCTGCAGAAAGTTTAAAGGAAACTAAGTACGCAAATGAAGAACACTTGGAGAAAAAGCTCAAATCAGATTCTGCCTTTGTTAAGAATAAAGTTATTCCTGTGGTCGATTTAAAAAAATCAGAGATTGAAAATGATTCATTATTTGCTAAGACAAAAATAACCACTCAAATGAAAGTTGTGCAAGTGGTTGATAATCACATATATAAAGATACTGTGAATCAGTTAGTTACAAGAGATGTGGTTGCGGTATCATCTCGAAAGAATATAAAGCTTTATTCTGTATTTGAGGTAGTTCCCAAGCTGTTATATGAAAATAATGAGAAGGTTCGGGTCAATCCTCCAGTTCCTGACGGACTTATTTACCGTATCCAGCTTGCGGTCTTCAGGAATCCTGTAGATTTAATATATTTTAAAGGTATTACTCCTGTCTATGGTTTTAAAAACAGTTCCTCTGATATGACAAATTATTATGCAGGGATGTTCAGAAAATCAGAAGATGCAACTAAGGCGCTTGTAAAAGTAAGGACAGCTGGTTTTAAAGATGCATTTGTTGTTGCTTTGCTTGATAAGAAGATTGTTTCTGCGGAAAGAGCCGGCATCCTGGAAAAAAAATGGGGGCATGAACCTCTGGACAGTATTCCGGTTCAAAAGATTCCGATTTTGCAAAAAGATACTGTGCCTCCGACTCTGATTTTCAGAGTAGAGGTAATAAGAACTCAGAAACCCTTAAACAGTGACCAATTCGATAATATAAAAAAGCTTGCAGGGAACAGAGGACTTGATATTATAAAAAATGATTCGGGCCAGGGTATTTATCTGATTGGAAAATTCCTTACTTTTGAAAGTGCTGCTGAATACGCCGATCTTCTTGCAAGAAACGGACAAAAGGAAGCCAAAGTAGTAGCTTACCTAGGCAAAAGGGAAATATCGGTAGAAACAGCAAAGCAACTTTTTGATAAATTCTGAATGAAAGGAGAGGCGTTACATAAAAAAGATTCTCTTAAGAAAGATGAAGAAAAATACATCCTCATTCTTTATAATGATGATGTAAATACCTTTACTCATGTAATTAAATCGCTGGTTGAGGTGTGCGGTCATGATGATTATCAGGCTGAGCAGTGTGCAATGCTGACTCATTTAAAGGGGAGATGTGATATAAAAACCGGATCAAAAGAGATGCTTCTTTCAATGAACAGAACACTTAAAGTCCGCGGGCTTATTTCCAAAGTCGAAAGCTTGTAAAGGCCATAAAGTAACAAAGTCACAATTAATAAGACATCTGAGATCATAAGATTTGCAAAACTGCATCACAATCGGATCATTGTTTTAATTCCTCTCCCTGTTAAAAAATGTACTTAGAGCCTTGTCGAAGGCAGCTAGCACAAATATACCGATTGGAATATAAATCGTCCATCCCGGAACAACAAAGCTTGTGAGATTTTTAAAAATGTTATCAGGGAAAGCTATACTGATATTTTTTAATGAATTCAATTCTGAAAATAAAATGGAATTTTTATCTGTTGAAGGAAGCAGCAAAGCTGAAATGATCAGTGTCACAATCACTAATCCTGATATTAATGGCACTTTAATATTTTTATAATCCCATTTTGTACCGACTGAAGAGACATTTTCAAACTGGATACGATTCAATAATTTTTCAGTAAAACCTTGCGGAGTTTTTTCAATCTTTTCCGGATTTAAAAACTGGTAAAGGATATCTTCTTTGAGTTTATCTGAATTGTTCATGATATAAAAGATTTTTCTTTTTAACTTTTTCAATAATTTCAATCATCTTTTGTCTTGCCCTGAAAAGTTTAACTTTAACATTTGACTTGCTTATCCTGGTTATCAGAGCAATCTCTTCCGTATTTAATTCTTCAAAGTAATACAACCCGATTATACCCCTTTCTTCTTCACTTATTTTCTGCAAGGCAAAATTAACCAAAGCGCTGTTATATTCTTCTTCAGCATCTTCTTCATTTGAATTAATACCTACGAAATCCGCCATGTCAGCAGGAAAATCATCCAATGAAAGAGGTACTTTTTTTCTTTGCCTTACATGTGATATTGATGTATTGTAAGCAATTCTGTAAAGCCATGTCGCAAAACTGCTTTTCATTTTAAATTGTGGTAATGACCGATATGCCTTTACAAATGCATCCTGGGCGACCTCTTCAGCATCTTCACTGTTCCCGCATATCCGAAGGGCCAGGTTATAGACATGATCTTTATGCCTGTTAACCAGGCAGGTAAAGGCATTTTGTTCACCCGAAAGTATCTTTTCTATATAAAATATGTCACCTTTGTAATCCATACTTTCCCTTTGACGCATAAAAGTATTAAATGGTTACCGGTTAACGCAGTATTTATTTTGCATTTTTTTGTAACCAACTGACCTAATTATATGTCTAAAGATGCAAAAACGATTATTAACCAATAAAAAAAGTCATGGCACCATTAATTGCTTTTATCGCATTCTTTGCAACAGTATTTGGTATAATGTATGTGTTTTATACAACACGTCACAAAGAGAGAATCACGCTTATTGAGAAGGGAGCTGACGCATCTCTTTTTAACACCGGGAAAGAAGGATCTAAAAGTTCTTTCAGCTGGTCAAAATTCACACTTAAAGTTGGGATGCTAGCAATGGGAATAGCAGTCGGGATAATCGCCGGCGCTATTTTGGCTAATGCAGGTATTCTTGAAGAAGGTGCAATGTATCCCGCGATGATCTTCTTCTTCGGCGGACTAAGCCTGGTTTTGTTCTATGTAATTGACAGGAAAAGCAAATAGAACTTAAACAGAATTAATTCCTTTTAAGGCTGCCTTATCTAAGTGCAGCCTTTTTTAATCATTCTGAGTAAAAATCTCTTCCAAAAAATAAATTGTATAATTTTACGGCAGATAATTAATATAGTATTATGATAATTCCTTCCAATCCTACCGGCTGGCTAAAAGATCTTCTCACTAACGAAGGACTAGGCAACGGCTTATCATCTTTTTTAAGTATATCGGTAGTAGTATTTTCTATTTCTCTCCTGAGCTGGCTTGTCAATCTGATAGCAAAAACAATTATTCTGAAGGTTGTAACCCACATCGTTAGAAAATCAAAAAAACAATGGGATGATATTTTTCTGGAGCAGAAAGTTTTCACACGGTTATCTCATTTTGCACCTGCACTGGTAATATGGTTTATGTCGGGATGGGCATTAAAACCTTATATTCTCTTTCTAACTCTTATTCATAATCTTACCTATGTCTATATGCTAGCCATAGGCATGATAGTTTTAATTTCCTTTATTGAGTCATGGCATCAGATTTATCTGTTGCTGCCAATTGCAAAACACCGAAATATAAAAGGCTATGTTCAGCTGGTAAAAGTATTTGTAGTTCTTGTCACTATCCTGATTATTATCTCCGTGATATTCCATACACAGGTAAATATCTTATTGGGGGGTCTGGGTGTAATGGCATCTGTCCTTATACTTGTTTTTAAAGACACTCTCGTTGGTGTTGTTGCAAGTATTCAACTCTCTTCCAATAAGATGCTTAAAGTGGGTGACTGGATTACAATTCCTAAACGTGATGTTGATGGCGTAGTAACAGATATAACACTTAATACGGTAAAAATCCAGAATTTTGACAACACCATAATCACTGTTCCCACATATTCGCTGGTTCAGGATTCTTTCCAGAACTGGAAAGGTATGGAAGAAGCCGGAACAAGAATGATTAAACGACCTATTTTCATCGATATGAAAAGTGTGAAATTTCTTGATAAGTCTCTAAGAGACAGGCTTTGCCGTATTAAGGTATTAAAAGATTATATTGAAGCCAGCGAGAGTAGCGGTGGAAATGGGAAAAATGAAATTTCAGAGAATGACACTCCTTTTTTTAAATATAACAAACTTACCAATCTTGGCTTGTTCAGGTATTATGCTGAAATGTGGTTAAAAAATCATCCCAAGGCAGCAAAAGATCAGACATTGATTTTAAGACACAGAAAACCGGAGGAAAATGGTCTTCCATTGGAGATCTACATGTTCAGCAAGGATAATAAGTTTATTGGTTATGAAAATTTTCAGAATGAGATTTTCGAGCATCTGCTGGCTATAATAAATGAATTCGATCTCAAGGTTTTTCAGCAGCCGACAGGGCATGACCTCCTTGAATTATCCGGAACCAAACTTGCAGATTAATTGTTACAATATTAAAAGATAAGATGAGAAGCTCCGAAAAAAAAATAATTGATTTTCTTCAGAAAGATCTTAATGAAAAAGCTTTTACTGGTAAAAAGGATCCTTTCTGGCAATCGCTGAGAGATACCGGTACAGAATTATGGCTGGATACGGGCGACATGGATGAGGCTCAAGCTAACTGGACAGCTGAGATGAGTGCTCTCACTACTAATAATACTCTTCTTAACAATGAGATACAAAAGGGTATTTATGATAATTTCATTTCAGAAGCTAAAAAGATTGTGAAAGACCTTCCAGAAGATGAAAAGATAAAGGAGATAGCCTTCATGCTGAATGCCAGGCATGGGCTGAGGCTCGCTTCAAAATTCGGAGGATTTGTCAGTGTGGAGCTTCATACAGACACCGCAAATGACTTAAAAGCAATTAATTATTATGGGAATAGGTTTCATGAGATATGTCCAGAACAGTTCATAGTAAAAGTTCCTTATACTGCTACGGGTCTGATAGGAGCAAGGCTATTAAGAAATGCAGGAATAAGAATCAATTTTACACTGGAGTTCAGTGCAAGAGAAAATGTTATTGTGACAAGACTTGCCAGGCCGGATTATCTCAACGTTTTTCTGGGCCGGATTGGCGCCTATATAATTAATAATAAACTGGGTGATGGTTCAGGAGCCGGAGAAATGGCTGTTCTTTCCTCTCAGAAATGGGTGACAAAACTATCTGCCATGAATTCCTGGCCTACTAAACTTATTGCAGCCAGTCTCAGAAACTTTGAACAGCTTGAATTGCTTGCTGGTACAAATGTCTACACTATGCCTCCGAAAGTTGCAACTGCCGGAAGAGCAAACCTTTCCGGAATCTTCACATCAAGAATAAATGAAACTTACAAGATTGGACTCAATGGAGGAGCAGAAAGCGCACATATTAATAAATTCTGGGATGTGAATGAGAAGGTGTTAAAGTTTGCAGATGAACTAGCAACAAAAGTTCCGCTGACGGGTGATGAGCTTACTATCCGTGCTCATGATGCCGGTTGTGAGGATATGTTCCCTTATCTTACTGAAAATGAGGTAAATTTTATTGCATCTGATGGGAAGATTCCTATGCATTCAAGATGGGAGAAAAAGATAGCTGATGGTAAAATTGCACCAGATACATTGCTCACTCTTGCCGGCCTTGCTTCATTTACCGCTGATCAGAATATGCTGGATAAGAGAATTAAAAGCATAATCGGTTGATTACTGATTGTTACGCTGTCTTGCAATCTCATAAAGAAGTATACCTGATGCCACTGAGACATTAAGCGAACTTATTTTTCCTGACATAGGTATTTTAACCGAAGCATCAGCAAGTTCATTTAACTCACGACTGATACCTTTATCCTCAGCACCCATTATAAGAACTGCAGGACCCGTCAGATCAGTCTTATCTGCAAAATCACCTCTTTTTTCATCCGCACATATCACACGTAGGCCAGACTCTTTCAGATACTCAACAGTCCGTACAATACTCCTTTCCCTGCATACAGGAAATGTATGCAGAGCACCTGCGGATGTCTTTATTGCATCAGCAGTGATTCTTGCAGAACCTTTTTCGGGGATTATTACCGCATGAGCCCCAAGACAATCAGCCGATCGGACAATTGCTCCGAAATTTCTTACATCTGATACACCATCGAGAGCTATAATTAATGGATCTTCTCCTTTTTCATATATTGTTGGAAGGATATTGCTAATATGCTGAAATTCAATGAGAGCAAGCCATGCAAGTACCCCCTGATGATTCTTTCTCGTTACCAGTTCAATTCTTTCAACCGGAACTATCTGGAAGTTGATGCCGAGAGATTTTACTTCAGTCATAAGTTCCTGATATAATACTCCCTGTAAACCTTGTCGGATAAGAAGACGGTCAATCTGCTTACCGGCTTTTATCGCTTCAATAATCGGTCTGAGTCCAAATATACAATCTGATTCTTTCTGCATTCCCGCGGTATGAAATAGTGGTTTCTGTATTTGTAAATATTATTTTTAAATATTTTCCGGACCAGGTTCTAAATACCAGAAGGATTGTCAAGTCTGAAAACCACACCTTTTCTCCAGGTCAAAACGGCTTTATCCCAATATGTGCTTGTAGCTTCACTGCGACTAAGGGAATAATCATTATCGGAAAATCTGTCATCCTTTTTCTTAAAATTGAAGAACATATAATCTTGCTTTACCTTATAACTCGTTCCCCATGAGGATTTTACTTCTGATTTACGATAACCCCAGTTCTCTTCAGTTGCAGTTTTATATACTTTGTCTGGTGGTCCGTATAGAAGATAAATCATACCCCTGTCAGTTCTCCAACCTTCCCGGTAGGAGGTGAAATATAAATTTGCATAAAGTGCGCGCGTATAATAAATTCTGATCAGCTCTCTCGATTTTTCAATATTCCCGCCACATCCAATCCAGAAACCATCAAGTGCAACTTTAGGTTTAGGATTTGCCCGTAAGGCTGACATTTCATCATCACTGGCAAGATAGGCCAATAGTTCAATCATTTCCTCCGGAGTTGTCATGGCAGGAAACGAAGGCCCGAAATTCATAAATGCATACCCCTCAACAATATTTTTTCCGATGGTACAGAGGTAAATTCCTTTTCTGGGAAACATCATCGGCATTGTATCTGAGTACTGAAGTCCTATAATTGTATCGGGCTTAGGGCCTATAGTTCTTTCCGGCAACACCATTGATGGCGGATATGGAATTCCTTCATAAGCTTTGAAGAAAGAAATGAAGAGACTGTCAATAGGTTTTTTTGTAAAGATGAGATTTACATACTCATTTTTTCTAATTACAGGATTAAGGAGTTCATTATGTAAAAAGTTTCCTCTCGCATAAAAGTTATATCTGCCATTCTCAGATGAGGTGTTGAATGGTACAAATGCCTGAACCATTACCTGGCGGATCCTGTCAATTATTTTTATCTCAGCAACATAATCATATCCTTTTTCAACTTTAAGAGGAATACTGTACAGATACTCATCTCGTTTTTCTTCTTTGACAATATCAAGTTTCATGAAAGCCGTATCGGCAAGCGACTTCCCGGTGGTTGTATTATATAGTTTAACCGAAATTGATACCATAGCCATTGGTACTCCCTTAGGATTCGCCTCATTAAAGTAAAGATCGCTGTTAAAGAATTTTACAGAAAGCACAGAAATTTCATCAGATTGATTAAAAATGCCGTAACGGGGGTTAATCGAATTCTTTATGGGATTATAAAGATAGGAGAGATCCTTGGAATCAAAAACCGGTTTCGTAGTCTTACATGAATATGATAAACAGACGATTAAAACAATGATCATCGGTAAAAAAACTTTCCTGAAACTGATCCTCTTCATTTTTTAAAATTAGTAAACTTTTTATTGAGTACAATTCTTCCAGTCAATCCTCACCCTGCACAACTCTTTGTTATCAGAAGACCTCATTACAGAATGAATAAACGAAGAGGTGCCAATTTCTCTTTCGCTTCTGATGAATACTTCCTCTCCGAAAACTGATTCGGCAAGATAATTAACCTCGAGTGAAATGGGGTCATGATTCAATATATAATTCAGGTCGTAAGTGTCTGTAACCCATTTAATATATCTTACATTATTAGTATGAAGATTAACATCAAGATCGCTGACTTTAATTTTAAAGAGGTCGCTATTTGATGCATTTTCTGATACAGACCCGACTTTTCCTGCATTTCTGCCAAGTGAATTCTTCACAGGGATCTCCGAATTAAAGCGTGTTAAGGTTTCATCAGGTCTCTGAATTTTCTTTGTATTTATATCTACAACCAGCCACGAAGATGAGCCTGATGCAATGTGTCTGCCATCGGGATAAGAAACCTGATAGTCTCTGATAGCAAATAATTTATCAGTACCTCGTGGCCATGTTCTGACAATAATTGTCTCTTCCCATACAGGCCATAAACAGATCTCTGCGACAATCCTTGAGAGCACCCAGAAATGGTTATTTCTCAACAGGTCATCCCGTCCAAAATTAAGTCTTGATGCATGTTCAGAGGCAACATCCTGCAGATAATTAAAGAGAGAAAAAAGGTTCAGCTTACCATCAGGACCGGTATCATAAACCGGAATTTTATATGCTTTTTCAAATTGAAAAAATTGCATTTTCATTCGTTATTTCTTAAAAACTCTTCAACCTCCTCACTATATTGAGCCCACTTATTCATCTCTTCATTTAGCTGTTCCTTTAAATCCTGATACTTTAAATAATCGGTTTCATGAGATCCAGAATTATTACCAGGCTCCATAAATGCTTTGTCTACAGCTATAATTTCAGCTTCGATTGTTTCAATAAACTTTTCAGATTCTTCAAGCTTTTTCCGCAGTTTTCTCAGATTACGTTCATACTCCTTTTTTTCCAGGTACTTTTGTTTATTAGATGAAACGCCAGGCCGGACTTGTTCACTTTTGATTTTGTCATTTCTCTCAATATCTTTCAGGTTTTCAATCTTTTTCTTACGGAGAAAGTCATAAATTCCTCCGATATGCTCTTTAATCCGGTTATGCCTGAATTCATATATTTTGTTTACCAGTCCATCCAGAAAATCCCTGTCGTGTGATACCACAATTAATGTGCCATCATATTTAATTAACGCTTGTTTCAAAATATCTTTTGAACGCATATCAAGATGATTGGTTGGTTCATCCAGTACAAGAAGATTATATGGTTCCAGCAGCAGTTTTACCAGGGCTAGTCTGGAACGTTCACCACCGGATAAAACTTTAACTTTTTTATCAATTTCTTCTCCCCTGAAAAGAAATGCCCCCAGCATATCACGTATCTTTGTCCGGATATCTCCTTTTGCAATATCATCAATTGTCTGAAACACAGTTTTATTCTCATCTAAGAGTTCATCCTGGTTCTGTGCGAAATACCCGGTTGAAACATTATGTCCGATTCTGAGATTTCCGATAAAATCTGTCTCCCCGATAATAATTCTTGAAAAAGTCGTTTTACCTTCACCGTTGCGACCGACAAATGCAATCTTTTCTCCTCTTTCTATTTTAAAATCAACGTTTTTCAGAACATGGAGCGATCCAAAGGATTTGGAAAGGTTTTCTGCTTCAACGACAACTGTTCCAGATCTTGGTGCAGGTGAAAACCTAATATTCATTGAACTTGTATCTTCCTCATCGACTTCGAGTCTGTCAACCTTATCAAGTTGTTTGATTTTTGATTGGACCTGAACAGCCTTGGTTGCTTTATACCGGAACCTTTCAATAAATTTTTCTGTATCATCTATCTTTTTTTTCTGGTTCCTGAAGGCAGCAATCTGTTGTTCACGTCTTTCTTTGCGTAGTACTATATATTTTGAATATGAAACCTTATAATCGTATATTTTACCTAGTGAAATTTCAATTGTTCTGAGCGTTACAATATCCAGAAAAGCCTTGTCGTGCGAAACCAGAAGTACAGCTCCCGGATAACCGGAAAGAAATGATTCCAGCCATTGGATAGATTCTATGTCGAGATGATTTGTAGGTTCATCAAGGAGAAAGAGTGAAGGTTTTTTCAGGAGTATTTTTGCCAGTTCGACTCTCATTCTCCAACCACCGCTAAGTTCTTTAGTGGGCTTATCAAAATTTTCTCTTTCAAAACCAAGACCGGTCAGAGTCCTTTCAACTTCAGCAAGATAGTTAGTCCCGCCAAGCATTCTGTATCTTTCTTCAATAACCATCAAATGATCACATATCCTGAGATATTCCGGAGATTCATAATCGGTACGATGACCGATTTCAGTTGTACATTTTTCTATTTCAACTGCAAGTCCTCTTATCTCTGAGAATGCTGTAATTGCCTCATTTATAACAGTAGTTGTATCATTAACTTTCATCTGTTGAGGGAGGTACCCTATGGTTATGTCATTTGGGTAATCAATCTGTCCTGAAGTCGGACTCTGGAGACCTGCAATGATTTTTAAAAGTGTGGATTTACCTGCTCCATTTTTCCCGGCAAGACCGATTCGATCCTGATTATTAATCAGAAAAGATATATCAGATAACAAATCAAAACTGCCAAATGATACAGAAATATTACGGACAGAAATCATCTGTGAATAATAAAATTGAGTGCAAATATATAAAAAGTATACATGCCTGTGAAGGTAAGATTGAGGTTCATATTGCATTTACATGATCAAAACAGGATTTCCGCATTGTTCATAATGGGATACACTTAAACCGGCAGAAATTCTATATTTGCATATCGAAAGTAAGATTCTATAGTATAATTGTTAATTGTGTGATAATAAAATAAATGTGGGAAAGCGAAACAATCCACTGCTGTTAGAAAAGGTCATTATAACCGATATCGGATCTGAAGGGAATGCCATTGCCAGGGTAGATAACCTGGTTATATTTGTCCCAATGCTGATACCCGGTGATGTTGCAGATATCAGAATCGTAAAGAAAAGAAAAAAATATCTTGAAGGTATTCCGGTCAGGTTTCATGAATATTCTAAAGACAGGATCAATCCTCCATGTACTCATTTTGGGGTCTGCGGGGGATGCAAATGGCAGCATCTGCCTTATAACCTGCAACTTCAATTTAAAGAGAAACAGGTAAAGGATAACCTTATCAGGATTGGCAAAACAGATTTGCCTGAAATCAGCCCCATAATTGGATCTGCCAAGGAGTACTTTTACAGAAACAAACTTGAGTACACTTTTTCAAACCATAGATGGATTACACATGAGGAGATTCAGTCAGGAATGGAAATAACAAATAAAAATGCACTTGGTTTTCATATTCCAGGTATGTTTGATAAGGTCTTGAATATCAGTCAATGTCTTCTTCAACCTGAACCGACAAACCTGATTAGGAATTCAGTTCATGAATATGCCCGTCAGAATAATCTTTCTTATTTTGACATTAAGGAACAAACCGGATTCCTGAGAAATTTAATAATCAGGAATTCAATTGATGGTGATGTAATGGTGATCGTTGTTTTTTATTATGAAGATACAGAATTACGAAAAGGATTGCTGGATTATTTACACGAAAAATTTCCTTTTATAAAATCATTGATGTATGTAATTAATAATAAGCATAATGACTCATTAGGTGACCAGGAAGTGATGCTATATGCCGGCGAAGATCATTTAATTGAAACTATGGGTGCCCTTAAATTCAGGGTAGGTCCAAAATCATTTTATCAGACAAACACCAGGCAGGCTTCCGTATTATATAATATCGTTAAAGCTTTTGCCGGACTTACAGGTAGTGAAGTTGTTTATGATCTTTATTCCGGGACGGGCACCATAGCTAATTTTCTGGCAGGTTCAGCGCGAAAGGTAGTAGGTATAGAGTTTGTTATTGAAGCAGTTAGAGATGCTGAAGCCAATTCCAGGATCAATTCATTAATTAATACTTCATTTTTTGCAGGAGATATAAAAAATCTTTTATCTCATGAGTTTATCGCTTCAAATGGAAATCCTGATGTAATTATTACTGATCCTCCCAGGGCAGGTATGCATGAAGATGTTGTTAAAGCTATCATTTCTTCATCACCTGAAAGGATAGTTTATGTAAGTTGCAATCCGGCTACTCAGTCGAGGGATGTACAAATTCTTTCCAAATATTATCTGGTTTGCGCAGTACAGCCGGTAGATATGTTTCCACAGACTCACCATGTTGAAAATGTTGTTCTTTTGAAAAGAAAATAGTATGTAATACATTAGTCAGACAAGGGCGCCTGATTAAGACCTTATTGGGCGGACTGAAATAAAAAACAATTAATTTTGTGCTTTATAGTTGTTTTTTTACTTTTGTCACGCTTTCTAAGCACTAATATTCATCAGGAGAGATGGGTGAGTGGCTTAAACCAGCAGTTTGCTAAACTGCCGTATGGGAAACTGTACCGGGGGTTCGAATCCCCCTCTCTCCGCAAAGACAAATTTCACCCGACAGCCGACAGACTGTCGGGATTTTTGTTTTTCAGTTTGACGAGCCATATATGCCAGAGCGAGAATAGATGAAAACAAAAAGACAATGCGAATGCAACAAGTATTGGAGTAATTTGTCTTAGCCAGGTTCTTCAAAAGGGATCGCCGCAGGCAATCCCTTTGTAATCCGTTTGGATTTATTCAGGCTTGGCAAAGTTTTCACAAAGGTATCACCTAAAGTAATCACATTAATTTCGTCTTTTCCAATTAATTTCAGATCTGTCTTATCTAAGGTGAATGGAAGTCATTAAAATCACTTTTATGTTTTAAAACAATTGTCATCAACCTATTTATTACCTATCAACCTATAAAGAATTTTTAGGTTTGTTTAAAACTTATTTTTTATGTTTAAAAAAGATTATTACATAATTATATTGTTTTTTTCTTATTATTTTATATATTTGCGCCAGATTTAATGACTGTTAAGATTAAAAGTAAACAATCATAAATTGTTAAATAAAACTATAGTATTAAAAAGGTTAAAAAAATGAAGAACAAAATTTTATTAGGATTAGCAGCTGTAGCAATGGTTGCTCTCCTTTCAAGTTGTGGCAAAGAGCCAGTTGAAAAAGAAAAAGCAGTAACTGCAGCCATTGACAGTGCAAAAGTAATGGAAGCTAATGTTTATGTTCCAGCTGAATTGTCAGCTGTTCAGGATTCAATGAAAGCTATAATGGCTACAATTGAAACACAGAAATCAAAAATGTTCAAGAATTTCAAAGCCGCCACTGTAAAACTTGATGCAACAGTTGTATTAGCAGATAAAGTAAAAGCTGATGCCGTTGCTAAGAAAGCAGAAGTTAAGAAGGAAGTTGAAACTTTAATGACTGACATCAAAGCAGTTATTGAAGAAAACGCAAAACTTTTTAAGAAAGCTCCCAGAGGAAAAGAGGGCGCTCAGGTACTTGACAAAATCAAAGCTGATATGGCAACTATCGATGCATCAGTTGTTGAAGCTCAAGGTTTGTACGATAAAGGTAACTACATGGATGCTGATACCAAAATTAAAGCTGCAAAAGCAAGCGCTGACAGTATCAATGCTGAACTGAAAGAAGCTATTGCAAAAGTAAGTGCAAAACAACCAGCAAAATCTGCAGCAAAACCTGCAGCAAAACCTGCAGCAAAACCTGCAGTTAAGAAGTAATTATTAAGATTGTTTCTTTATATAAATCCCCGGGAAATCCCCGGGGTTTTTTTTAAGAATGGAACGGCTAATATGAGAAAAGTTATAAGATGGGTGGTTTCTATTCTTGTTCTTGCAGGGGTCATTTCATTGATAATCTTATTGATGATCCATTTTACTCCGACTCCTCCAGCGGATGATATAGATTTTGCCAGAGAAACACTCTCAAGAGCTAGCCGAGATAAAGCTGACACCTATTCAAAAAAGCTTTATACCGAAGCCAATGCTGATTATGATTCGGCTATGGCTGATTGGAAAAGAGAGAATAAAAAATTCCTTTTTTTCAGGAATTACGAAAAGGTTGAAATGTATGCAAAGCTTTCAGCAAAAATAGCCAACCAGGCTAATGAAAGTTCTGAAACAAACAGTAGTACCCTTAAAATAAAGCTAAAAGATAAGATTGACTCGATTAACAAAACATCTTACAACATAAATAAACTTTTTGGCCGTTACCCAATGCCTTCTGAAATAAGAAACCGCATCTCAAAAGGTAATTTTTTGCTTAAGGAGGGAGAAGTTGCATATAATAAAGGTCAGTACCTTCCAGCTAACACAAAAATTATTGAATCTGAATCCCTGCTGACAAGTGTTTATGATAACGCAATTGCAGAACTAAGGGATTATTTTAAATCATTTTCAACCTGGAAAAAATGGACTCAACTGGCAATATACGATTCAAAAAAGAGCCGGAGTTATTCTATCATTGTTGATAAATTTTCGAGAAAATGCTATGTGTACCTTGGTGGTGAAAAGAAATATGAATTCGAAGCAGAACTTGGAAGAAATTGGGTTGGAGATAAAAGAAGAATGGGAGATTTAGCTACACCGGAAGGTATGTATAGAATTGTAGACAAGTTCTCCGGAAATGAAACCGAATATTATAAGTCTCTTTCTCTTGACTATCCGAATGCCAGGGACAAAGAAAGATTTAAGACAGCAATATCGAAAGGAACTTTACCGGCCTGGGCAAAAATAGGGGGTGGCATTGAAATACATGGAGGTGGTGGAAAAGGTGTTGACTGGACAGAGGGTTGCATTGCATTGACAAACTCTGAAATAGACCTTGTTTACAGCATAGCAAAGGTAGGTACTCCTGTAACAATTGTCGGATCATTAAAAGATATTACCCAAATACTTGATAACTAAAACAATCCGGGATGGAAAGTGAAGGGAAAATAAAGGATAATCCTGATCCGGATAAGGATAATAGTCAAAGTAATAAGAATCTGGTGAGCTCAGATCCGGAAACTATATCGAATCAAGGTGAAACAGTTCAGGAAAAACCTGTCCCCGAACCATCTGATGATAATAGTGAACTGGTAAACCTTCTTTTGCATTTCTGGCAGAAGATCTATACAAATGTCATACTAAGATTAATAATAAGGAAGATTCTTTTAACTATCCTGATCATAACTCTGTTAATCTTCATTTTCTCATGGTTTATTTATATAATACCATATTTGCAGGAGACGGGTAAAGGTAATAAGCATCAAACTATTAATAAAACAGAACTGAAGAATGATCCTGCTTACAAAAAGCAAATGTCGCAGCTGGCAAAGGATGAGCAAAAATTATTCAGAAAATTTGTTGCTTATACCCCAGGCCAATCGTACCTTGTAATTAATACTACAGATAACAGATTTTCTCTTTACAGGAATAAAAAACTTATGCGGGAAGGCTTTTGCAGCACTGGAAGTTATACAAGGCTTACTAATGCGGAAGGATCAAGACACTGGATATTTAAGACTCCGAAAGGAAGATTTTGGATTCAGGAAAAGATAACCTCCCCACTTTGGGTCAGACCAGACTGGTCGTTCGTTGAGGAGGGTCTTCCTATACCGCCAAAAAATGATGAATCACGGTATGAGTATGGAGTCCTCGGCGATTATGCTATGAGCCTGGGAGATGGTTACCTGATCCACGGTACAATCTATAAACGATTTCTCGGAATGCCTGTTACTCATGGTTGTGTCAGATTAAATGATGATGATCTGGAGGCAATATACAACACACTTAATATTGGATCTAAGGTTTATATCTTTTAATCGGACTTAATTGAGGATATCAAGGGAATTGAAATGAAAAATAAATCAACTTTCATAAAAACTGTATTTTACAGTTTGGGTTTTTTGATCCTGATATTCATGATTTATTATGCAGTTATGTCATTGTTAAGTCCTTCCAGCCAGATTGCGAATATTAACCGGGATTATGGGTATAAGATATCTGAGAGCTCAAAAAGTGATGAAAGAATCATTTCAGATTCAGCTTTTATCTCAATGAACCGCGAAAAGTCATTTTACCAGGCAAGGGTTTTAATGGCTGAATCTGACTCTATCTGTCTAGCTTTGAATCTTTCAGATAGTTCTGCTATCCTTGAGATAAACGGTGTTGCCGTACATAAAGCGAAAATATCAGAAATAGCTATAAGTAAAGTATTTCAAAAGGCAGATGAATATTCAGTGACTGCATTGGTGGCAACTCCTTTTACAGTTGAAAATGATTATTCCACATTAAGAAAGGAACCTGTGATGATAAAAATGGCACCAAAAGATACTTCAGAATATAAGCCCGATATCCTGCCCGATACTACTAATTCTGAATCTGTAAATTATATTTTTGAAATGACAAACGGAATCCGCTTATATGTTTATCAGACAACAGGTGAAAACAAAGGCGACAAACTAGCTCTTTTCATGTTTGACCTGAACGACAGATTAAGTAATTTCGTTCATAATTTAAAACGCTTGATGGATTTTAAGGTTCCGGAATATCACCCTTCAATTAAGATAAGGATGGCAAAGGCCGATGCCAAAATAATTTACAGAGCATTACCAAAACATGGGATGATATCAGTTTTCTGGTAGATCATAATAAACCTTCTGAGTATAAGATGGATTTGATTTTATTATAGTAATCTTATTATCTTTATACTGATTACTAATAAATTAACACCTGAAATCATGAAAATGATAAAATCCCTTACAAGCTTGTTACTGTTTCCCCTTGTCTTTTTCTTCATGCTGGTCACGACAGAAGCTTCCGGCCAGAAGATGGCCAAGCCTTCAGTGGCGATTCCTGATAATTTAAATAAGATATTCACAAACTCATGTACTCCCTGTCATACAGATAAAGGAGGTATGATGTCAAGGTCAAAACTTAATTTTAATGACTGGACTCAATACTCACTCGAAAAACAAAGAGAAAAGGCAACCGCTATATATTCAGACCTGGAAAAGGCCAAAATGCCACCCAAAAACGCTCGTGAAACCAGACCCGGAATCATTCCCACAAATGAGCAGATCGGATTAATTAAAAAATGGGTCGATTCTTTAAAAACCAATGATAAAAAATAGCCGGTAATTCATATCTTCTTCTTACGAAAAGTTTAATCAGGAAGATTTTTTTCAAAACTATTTCTATCCGAAAAGAAGAACCTTTTTTCTCTTAAAGCATAGGTATATATCAAAAAAAAATGTAGGTTTGAAGAGGAGACATCATTAATTATTTTTGTTATGGGAAGATTTACAGGAATAATCGGGATTGTTATTATACTCGGACTTGCATTCTTATGGTCGAATAACCGTAAAGCAATAAATTACAGATTGGTAATAACCGGTTTAACCTTGCAGATCGTATTAGCCATTTTTATCCTGAAGGTTCCGATCGGACAGGACATTTTTTACTGGCTTGGTAAAGCGATTAATAAGCTTCTGGATTTTTCAAAGGAAGGTGCCTTATTCGTTTTTGGAGATCTGACCAAAGTTACCCAGATACTCCCTGAAGGTGTTGTTAAAAGTGGTGTCTTCCTATTCATTCTTCTTCCGACTATAATTTTTGTTTGTGTATTAGTGGCTATTGCATATCATATTGGTCTTATGCAACGTATTGTATCCGGTATTGCCAGGTTTGTTCATTGGGCAATGAGGGTGAGCGGGAGCGAAGCACTTTCAAATGTTGCCAGTGCATTTGTCGGTCAGGTTGAAGCGCAAATTATGATTCGTCCTTATCTCGCCGGAATGACACGGTCTGAACTTCTTGCATCAATGACAGGGAGTATGGCTTGCATAGCCGGTGGTGTAATGGCTGTCTATATCTCAATGGGAGTTCCTGCTTCATATCTTCTGGCAGCCAGCCTTATGGCAGCTCCCGGAGCTTTGGTCATCGCTAAAATTGTTTTTCCTGAAACAGAAGAATCTGAAACTCAAGGAATTGTGAAACTTGAAGTTAAAAAAGAGCATTCAAATATTATGGATGCAATTTCTCATGGTGCAAGCGATGGCATGAAAGTGTCAATAAATGTTATAGCAATGCTCATCGGAGTTATAGCTCTTATAGCTTTGATTGATGCATTATTGGGCTATTTTGGACATTTCCTTTCCTGGATTGGTATCTCTTTGAACGCAGTCGGACTTAATGTGGATCATTTGAGACTTAAAGATGTTGTTGGTTCTGTATTTTCGCTTCTTGCTATTGTTATGGGAGTTCCGGCAAAAGAATCTTTGTCTGTGGGGTCACTTATGGGAACAAAAATGGTAATTAATGAATTCGTGGCTTATACAGATCTCTCGCCTATGATTCAGCATGGAATTCTCAGTGCAAAATCAGTCGTTATTGCGAGTTTTGCCCTATGCGGTTTTGCCAATTTCAGTTCAGTGGCAATACAACTGGGAGGTATCGGAGCTTTGGCCCCAAGCAGGAAGGCAGACCTTGCAAAGCTTGGACTTAAAGCTATGATCTGTGGTACTATGGCTTCTTATATTTCCGCTACTCTTGCCGGAATATTGATGTAAAACAGATGAGACAATATTTTCTTCAAAGAGAGCAGAATCTCTGCTTCCAGACACCTTCAGCTTTATTAAGTCCGGGTCTTGCTCCGGGGCTCCCGATTGATTAATAAATGTCAAAATGACATTTATTATTGTTGCAAGCCAGCCTGTTATAAAACTCCAGAATATTTTTCTGCAATAATACTTGTCAGAGAATAAATAAGAGCTATTTAAGATTATATAATATTAAAGACTCGGAATCTTTTATATAAATATTGTTACCACAAATAATTGGATATGCATAAATTGGGGTTTCAGCGACTTTATATTTAGCCAGTTCAGAATATTC
>Ga0182027_10004654_pt1 | contig 21172 bp, 19 predicted proteins | sample 712E1DmetaG_FD_121300 | JGI IMG/M metagenome (GOLD analysis project Ga0182027, IMG submission 121300) | Permafrost microbial communities from Stordalen Mire, Sweden - 712E1D metaG (Illumina Assembly) | ecosystem: Environmental > Terrestrial > Soil > Wetlands > Permafrost | place: Sweden...
ACATCGTGGACTCGACTGACCCGGCGCAAGTGAAGGCTGCCCGCGACAAGGTTAACCTGGCCAAGACGCTGGTAGTGGTGGCCAGCAAATCCGGCTCGACGCTGGAACCGAATGTCCTCAAGCAGTATTTCTTCGAGGAAATGAAGAAGGCCGTAGGCGCTGAGCGGGCCGGCAGCCATTTTCTGGCCATCACCGACCCCGGCTCGAAGATGGAGCAGGTGGCCAAAGCCGACGGCTTCCGCCACATCTTCTATGGCGACCCGAAAATCGGCGGGCGCTTCTCTGCGCTGTCGAACTTTGGCGTGGTGGCCGCTACCCTGGCCGGCCTGAACACGACGAGGCTGCTGGCCGAGGCGGCCATCGCCGTGGCTGAGGCCAAGCTGGCCCCGGCGCAGAATCCCGCTGTGCAACTGGGCTTGACGCTGGGCACGGCGGCCAACGCTGGACGCGACAAACTCACCCTCTTCACCTCGCCGGAGATCTATGACCTGGGCGCATGGCTGGAACAGTTGATCGCCGAATCCACCGGCAAACTGGGCAAGGGCATCACCCCGGTGGATCGCGAGGCCATTGCCGCGCCGGAGTTCTACGGCAGCGACCGCATCTTCGCTTATATCCGCTACGCGGGCACGGCTGACCGCACTCTGGACGCCAAAGTAGAGGCGATTGAAGCGGCAGGTCATCCGGTCATCCACATTGAGATTGAGGACCTCTACGAAATCTTCGGGCAGTTCTTCACCTGGGAGGTGGCCACCAGCGTGGCCGGCTCGGTGATGGGCATCAATCCCTTCAACCAGCCGGATGTGGAGTCGGCCAAGATCGAGACCCGCGCCCTGACTGCGGCCTACGAGCAGACCGGCAAGCTGGCGCTGCGTACGCCAGCCCTGATCGACAAGGGCATCGGGTTCTACGCCACCGAGGCTTACGCGGCCAAGCTCAAGGCTGCCGCTCTGGCTGGACCACTGGGCCAAACTCTGGCCGGCTACCTGCGCGCGCATCTTGACCAGATTCATCCCGGCGACTACTTTGCCGCGCTGGCTTACCTGCCCATGCTCCCCGAGTACGAGGCGGCCATTCAGGGTCTGCGCCACAAGGTGCGCGACACCAAGCGCGTGGCCACCTGCCTGGGCTTCGGCCCGCGCTTCCTCCACTCCACCGGGCAGGATTACAAGGGCGGCCCCAACACCGGCGTCTTTTTGGAGATCACCGCCGATCACGCTGTCGATATGCCAATTCCGGGGCAAAAGCTGAGCTTTGGCGTAGTGATTGACGCCCAGGCCGCCGGAGATCTGGCCGTGCTGGAGTCGCGCGGCCGCCGGGCCGTGCGGGTTCATCTGGGAGCCGATGTGGCCGCCGGTCTGAAGACGCTGGCCTCGGCTGTCGACGCGGCGCTGGCCTAGGAAATTGGCCTTCCAGCGCCTCTCAAGCCCTTGCTTTTCTTCAAACTCCTCTCTCCGCCGCGGAACTTTTTCCCGGCGGCGGGGTTATCACCCATGACGGCTCCCGGAGTTTCCCGTCTAATCCGAGGGAACCGGGAGCAAGACTTCAGGCGCAGGAGAGACAGAATGATGAATCAGCCGATATTCAAGAGAGTTTTTCCCCAGGTCCTGGCATGGGCCGGATTGGTGGCCCTGAGCAGCGTGATTGCGCTCGCCCAAGGCATAGCCCCGCCCCCAGACCCGACGGCTGCGGCACGCACCGACGGCCAGATCGAGATGGACGTTGTGCATGCCCTGGACGCCACCAAGGAGCTGAAAGACGACCTGATTACCGCGGCCACCATCCAGAGTGAGGTCATGCTCTCCGGAACGGTTTCAACCGAAGCCTCCCGTCAACTGGCGGAGTCCATTGCCAGCCATGTGTCCGGCGTGACCAAAGTGACCAACAACCTCAAGATCGGCAATCCGCAGAATGCCCCAACTGAACAGCAAGTGGCCAACGCCGGCGATCAGCAGCCAGCCGACGGCCAGCAGGCCGGTGACCAGGACGAGATGCGCGCTCAGATTCGCGCGGAGGTTCAGTCCCAGATACAGGCTCAAAGACAAGCTCAGGGGCAGGGCCCTTCTTCGCCCGTGCCGCCTCCGCCGCCAGCTTATCAAGCGCCCACAGGCCCGGTGACCATCCCGCAGGGAACCCTGTTGCAGTTGCGGACCAGTGAGCCGGTAGGCAGCAAGAGAGCCAAGAACGGCCAGCCGGTTCAGTTCATGGTGATTCACGATGTGGCCATTGGCGGCGTGCTGGCGATTCCGCGCGGCGCCACCGTTCTTGGAGTGGTAACCGAGGCCAGGAGGGCTGGCGCCCTGAGCGGAAGCCCGGAGCTGGCGCTCAGGCTCACCTCGCTGGAGCTGGGCGGACAAAGTTACTCGCTCGATACTGACCAGTTCAAGGTCAAGGGGCCGGATAAGACTGGCCGCACGGTGAGCAACGCCATTGGCGGCGCGCTGATGGGCGCCCTTATCGGCGGTGCGGCAGACCGCGGCTTCGGCGCGGCTGTTGGCGCTGGGGCAGGCGCTGCCGCGGGCACGGCGGCTTCGGCGGCTTCCCCCGGACCCGGCGTCTGGATTCCCTCCGAGGCGCGGGTGGACTTCCACCTGATGACCCCGGTGACGGTCACCCCGGTCAGTGCGCAAGAGGCAACCCGGCTGGCGCAGGGGCTTTATCCCGGTGGCCCGAAACTCTATCGGCGCGGCTATGGCCAACCCTATCTCTACTATCCGCCGGTCTACTATCGCCCCTACTACGCCGTCGGCGGCTACTACTACTGGCGGTAAGAACCGGTCAATTTGCAGAGAATTCGCGGGCATCCCGGAAGTCGGGGTGCCCGTTGTGTTTTTCGGTGCGCCCCCGCGCCCGGTTCCTGCTCGTCTATAATTGCAATGAATCGCGTCGAGCGACAATTGCGCATCCAGTCCGATGCCCGCTTTGGGGCCACCATGCTGCCAAAGGGGTTCGGCTTGTCTGCGCATAGAGAGTTGAAGGTCCAAGTCCATCCATGATCCGTTTTCTACAGAGAGACAATCGCCTGACCAAGGCATTTTTCGTTGTCATCATCGCCGCCGCATCGGTGGGCATGGTGGTCTACTTGATCCCCGGCCTCACCGGCATGGGAGCCTCAACAGCCGATACTTACGCTGTGATTTACCCCCACTGGTACAGCCGCTTCTTCTCCTCGGGCGTGACGATTAGCCAGCAGAAGGTGAGCCAGCTTGCACGCCAGCAGTTGCAGAGGCGAGACCCGCAATACGCTGACAATCCAATGATCCTGCGCATCTTTGAGCAGCAGGTTGGCCAGCAATTGGTGCAGCAGCAAATTCTGATCGCCGAGGCCAAGAAGCTGGGCATCAACGCCAACGATGACGATGTGATCCAGTTCCTTCACCAGGGCCAGTTTGGCGAGTACCTCTTCCCCAACGGGCAGTTCATCGGAACGGACCGCTACGCCGGCTTCGTCTCCTCCCAGTTCAACCTGTCGGTCGCGGAGTTTGAACAAGAGATCCAGCAGCAAATTCTTATTCGCAGGCTTCAGGCATTGATTACCGCCGGGGTTTCGGTGGGCAGCCAGGAAGTCCGCGATGCCTATCGCAAGGCAAACATCAAGATCAAGTTCGAGTACGCGGTCATCTCTTCGGAAGATCTCCGCAAGACGATCAACCCCTCGGACGGCGAACTTGAAGGCTTCTTCAAGAAGAACGCCGCGCGCTATGCCTCTGCGGTGCCTGAGCAGCGCAGAATTTCCTACTTTGCCGTAGGCCCCGACCAACTGCCCGGCGGCGCGCCGCAGCCCAGCCAGCAGGAGATCAAACAGTATTTTGACGCGCACCAGTCAGATTATTCGGTTCCTGAGCAGGCCCGTTCGCGCCATATTCTCATCAAGGTGGCCCCGGGCGCCGACGCCAAGACCGATGCCGCGGCCAAGGCCAAAGCCGAAGGGCTGGCCAAGCAGATTCAGGGCGGCGCCAACTTTGCCGATCTGGCCAAGAAGAACTCCGACGACCCCGGCAGTAAGGACAAGGGCGGCGAACTCGGCTTTATCAACCGCAACGCCCCGATGGTTCCGGAGTTTCTGAATGCCATCTTCACCCAGAAGGTCGGCGACGCCAAAGTTGTGAAGAGCCAGTACGGCTATCACATCATCCAGGTCGAGGAGCGGCAGACGGCGCACTCCGAGTCAATCAACGAAGTCCGGCCCACGATCGTGGCCACGCTGGTTCGCCAGAAGGCGGCTTCGGCTGAAGAGAACTACGCCCGCACGCTCACCTCGGAGGCCATCAAGAACGGCCTGCAAAAGACCGCCGCGGCTCACCATCTGGAATTGGCGACCACTCCACTGATCGGCGCGCAGGACGTCATCTCCGCGTTGCCTGACTCCTCTCAGATCATCTCCAGAGCCTTCCAATCCAAGCAGGGCGACCCGGCGCAGTACGCACCCACCGGCGAGGGTTTCGCGATCTTCCAGGTTTCCGCGATCTCCGCGGCCCACGCGCCCGATTTTGCCGACTGGAAAAGCCACGTTGCCGACGACTACCTCAACGAGCAGCTCCCCGGCCTGCTTAGCCAGAAGACCAAGGATCTGGCGGACAAGGCCAAGAGCATGAATGATCTGGCCAAGGCTGCCAAGGCTGTGGGCGCAACCCTGAAGACCAGCGACCAGGTGGGCCAGTCCGGCCAGGTGCCCGATTTCGGTCAGGTTGGCCAGGTAGCCCCGCAGCTCTTCGACATGAAGGTCGGCGACCTGAGCGGCCCCATCAATACGGGGAGAACCGGCGTGGTGGCCAAACTCGTGGATAAGCAGGAGCCCACCGCCGACGAGATCAACCAGAACTTCGACCAGGCCAGGGATCAGATGCTCGACCAGCGCCGCGGAGAGGCCTTCAACGTCTTCCTGAGCAACATCATGGACGACTACAAGAAGCACAACCGCATCCAGATTCCCAAGGCAAAAGGCGGAGCAGTCCCCGACACGGGTAACTAGAGCGGAACCAGCACAAAGGCCCGCATCCATCCAGGATGCGGGCCTTTTTCATGCGCGCGGACCGGCTTTGGCTGGCGGGGAATCGCGCCGGGCGCCGTTTGCGTCAATAATCAGAATATGGAGTTTTACCGTTCCTCCGGCGTTCTGCTGCACGTCACTTCCCTGCCCTCGTATGGAGGCATCGGCGACCTGGGGCCCGCCGCCCATGAGTTTGTCGCCTTCCTCGCCCGCGCCCGGCAACACGTCTGGCAGGTTCTCCCCCTCGGCCCCACCGGCTACGGCAACTCGCCCTACGCAGCTGCTTCGGCCTTTGCGGGCAATCCGCTTCTGATCAGCCTCGAATTTCTCTCCGATTGGGGATGGATTGACGGCGAGCGCATCGCTGGCCTCGCCGGGCAAAATGGCAACGTAGACTTCGACACGGTGGTAGAGCGCAAGCTCCCGCTGCTCTTCGAGGCTGCGGGCAATTTCCTCGACCGCGGCCCGCGCGGTCCAAAGCTTTCCGAACAGTGGAAGCAGTACCAGGAGTTTTGCCGCTCCGAGGCAGTCTGGCTGGCCGACTATGCCCTTTATGCCGTATTGCGCCGGCAGTTCTCGACCGGCGCATGGACGGCCTGGCCTGAGCCGCTGCGCCGCCGCCAGCCGCAAGCCCTGGCCCAGGCAGCCGCACAGCACAGCCGCGCAATCGCCCAGGAACAGGCGCTCCAGTTTGCCTTTTCCCTCCAGTGGAATCAACTCCGAGCGGCTGCGGCGCGCAGCGGAATACGGATTCTGGGCGATGTGGCCATCTTCGTCAACATGGATTCGGCCGATGTGTGGGTTCACCCCGAGCTCTTCGAGCTGGATAAAGATCTCATGCCCATCCGCATCGCCGGCGTGCCGCCCGACTACTTTTCGGCCACCGGCCAGCGCTGGGGCAACCCGCTCTATCGCTGGGACGTACTCGCCGAACGGGGCTTCGACTGGTGGATTGACCGCATCCGCCGCGCCGTCCAGCTTTATGACATTGTCCGCCTGGACCACTTCCGTGGCTTCGAGGCCTACTGGGCGATTCCCGCCGCGGAGAAGACGGCTGTCAACGGCAAGTGGGTAAAGGCACCGGGGCTGGCTCTCTTCCACGCGCTGGAAGCGGCGCTGGGGCCGCTGCCGCTGGTGGCCGAGGACCTGGGGCTCATTACCCCCGAGGTGGACGCCTTGCGGCTAACCCTGGGGCTGCCAGGAATGAAGGTGCTGCAATTCGGCTTTAGCAGCAAGGGAGCGCACATCCACCTGCCGCACCGCTTCACCCCCGCCACCGTGGCCTATACCGGCACGCACGACAACGACACCACCCTGGGCTGGTGGCAGACGGCCAGCAAGGCTGAGCACGCCGCTGTCGAGGCTTACGTGGGACCAGTGGGCCAGTATCCCGTGTGGCCGCTGATACGGGCCGTGGAGGCCAGCGTGGCGCAGTTGGCGGTGGTTCCGGCGCAGGATCTGCTTGAGCTTGGTTCCGAGGCCCGCATGAACACGCCGGCCGTGGCCACGGGCAACTGGAGCTGGCGCGCCCCGGAGGCAAGCTGGACGCCGGAGCTGGCCGCGCGGCTGGCTGCGCTGGCTGAAATAACCGACCGCGACAACGATCCACTGATTAGAGACTGTTTTCCTAATCCCTAATCCCTGACCCCTGCTTTTAGAACGGAATATCGTCGTCGGAGATTTCGGCGGATTGGGCAACGTCGTCCGAGCCGGCGGGTGTCCGCTGGTCGAAACTGGCCGCCGAGCTCGATGAGTTGGCCGGCTTGTTGTAGCCGCCCGCTCCCTCTTCGCGGCTGGAGAGCAATACCAGTTCATTGACGATGATCTCGGTGCGATACTTCTTTACGCCAGTCTCCTTATCGTCCCAACTGCGGGTCTGGAGCTTGCCCTCGATGTACAGCTTGGAGCCCTTCTTCACATAATCGCGGACGATTTCCGCTGTGCGCTTGAAAGCGACCAGGGTGTGCCACTCGGTGCGGTCCTGCCAATTGCCCTGTTGATCCTGGAAACGGTCGCTGGTGGCCAGAGTCAGGTTGGCTACCATGACTCCACTGGCGCTGGAACGAATCTCGGGATCTTTGCCCACATTGCCCAAAAGGGTGACTTTGTTTACGCTTCTTGCCATTTTCTTGCACTCCTGTAATGAAAAAGAATAGCAGAGAATCAGAATCAATGTTTGCGGGCAAGTGCGCGGTTGCGCAGCGCCTTGGCCAGGCCGAGCGCCGTCAGCAAGCCGCCGAAAGGGATGCACATCAGCGCGACGATCAGGGCAAACCAGCCGGTGTTCGTGCTGGCCCCGGTGGGCGAGAAACCACCCAGCAAGGTTTCCAGCAGCACCGCGGCCAAAAGGCCCGCGCCCAGGATCGAAGCGCCCCATTGCAACAATTGGCGGGCGCCGTCGCCGGGCGGGATTTGGCCGGGGCTGGGAGGATTCGGATTCTGGCGGTTTGCGGTCATGGGTCCTTCTATCCTTGCGCCAGGCGCAGCATTGCGTAAGTAATGACGCCGGTGATCGAAACGTAGAGCCATAGCGGAAAAGTCCAGCGGGCAACTTTGCGGTGCTGGGGAATCCGCCCGCTGAGCGAAAAGAAGAAGGTGACCAGAATCAGCGGCAGCGCCACGATGGCCAGGAGAATGTGGCTGGCCAGCAGCGGCAGGTAGATCGAGCGCAGAGCCGCGTGGGCCGGGTAGCGGATGTCGCCGTGCAGCGCGTGGTGCAGGATGTAGCTGACCAGGAAGAGCGTCGAGAAGCCAAAAGCCGTCATCATCGCCGCGCGATGCGCCGTAATGCGCCGAGCCCGGATGAAAGTGTAGCCAATCAGCAGCGCGACGGCGCTCAGGCCGTTGAGCAGCGCGTTGAGCGCGGGCAAAAAAGTGAAGCGCGCACCGCCCTGATCCGCAGCGGGATGGACGTAGATCAGCCAGAAGAGGAAGGCCGTGGCCGCGGCACTGACCGCAAGGATAGCAGCGATGGCGGAGCGCGTACTGGATTGCCGGGCTGCGGTCGTCATGGCTTCCTCAGTGTTTCGCAGTAGCGCAGAGCATGAGCGTGGTGAACAGCAGGGGCAGATAAAGAACGCTGACGTTCAGCAGGTCGCGAGCCAGCCTGCGGCTTTCGTCCTCGGTTGGGCCGCGCAGGATGCGGGAGAAGCGAATCGTGTAGCCTAGGTAAACCAGGCCCAGAGCGACGGCCAGCACGGCGTAAGTCGGGCTGGCCAGGCCCAGCCGCCACGGCGCCAGGCTCACGGGAATCATCGCCACGGCAAAAAACAGCGCCTCGCCCACGGTGGACCAGCCGTCTGGCTGCACCACCGGCAGCATACGAATGCCGGCGCGGGCATAGTCGTCGCGATACAGCCACGCAATCGCCATGAAGTGGGGAAATTGCCAGACAAAGAGAATGGCGAACAACGCCACGGCCGGCCACTCCATGCGTCCGCGAGCAGCGGTCCAGCCCAGCAGGGGCCCCATGGCGCCAGGGAACGCGCCGATGAAGGTGGCCAGGGCAGTGACGCGCTTGAGCGGGGTGTAAATGGCCACGTAGGTGAAGGCAGTCAGCAGCGCCAGAGCCACGGTGAGCAGGTTGGTGGTGAGCGCCAGCCAGACAGCGCCCAGCGCCAGCGCGGCAAGCCCGGCCAGCACCCCCTGGGCCAGCGAGAAGCGGCCGGTGGCCATTGGTCTGTCGGCGGTGCGCTTCATGCGCGCGTCGATCTTGCGTTCCAGGGCCTCGTTCAGCGCGCCGGCTCCGGCTGAGACCAGGCCGATGCCGAGCAGCGTATCCAGAAGGCCGCGCTGTACGGTGGAGATGCCGGACTGCATCGAGCCGAGGTAAAATCCGCCCCAGCCGGTCACCAGCACCAGGCCAACGACCTTGACCTTGAACAGTTCGCGAAGGTCGTGGATGAGCGTGGCCGTGGCGCCGGCCTCAAGCGCGTGCATCTGCGCCTGCCCCAAATCAGGCTCGGCGTGCTTTTCCGATACAGCGGCCTGGATAGCTGGAGTCATCGGGATGCGTGAAAACCTCAGCGGTTACGCCCGAAGTGCATACAACACGGCCTACAGACGACTGACCACTGTTGGCTGTTAGCTGTCAGCTGTCAACTGCTGTTTACTGCTTGCCGAAGCGAATGACAATGCCAGTGGTGAAGCCGAGGCTTTCCTGCTGGGTCGAGCCGAAGCCGGTGACGTAGTACTCCGGGGCGACGCGCAGTCCGACGTTCGGCGTCAGGTTGTACTCCACGGGAATGCTGGCGCTGGCCGCGAAGACATAGCCGTCAGGCCAGAGTCCTAGTTCAGTCGAAAGGGTCGTGCTGTGGTTCGTGTCGCCGGAAAAGTTCCCTTTTTCAAACCCGCCCAGAACGCGGCCGGAGACTGAAAACTTGGGCTGCAAGTAGAAGCGATACGTCGGCCCCGCCAAAAGGGCATATTGACTGATGGCCGGATTGGTGATGGCGCTGTTGGTCGCATAGTTGTTGTACACGTAGGCTGTGCCGTAGTAGCCGCGGCCGTCCACAGTCACGCCCAGCCGCTCGTCGAAGTAGCGGGTGACGCCGACGTTCCATGCGTACTCGTGTGCGCGCTCCAGCGTGGAGCCAGGGGTAAAGCGCAGGTAGCCCATGCCGGTATACGCCTCGTAGCGGTGGGCATAGGCCTCGTGAATGGCAGCGGCGCGGCGCTGTGCGCGGCGGGCCCTGATGCGGGCCTGGACGCTCATCTGGCCCTGGGTCTCGGCAGCGGACTGCCCGGCCTGGGCCTGATCAGGGGCCGCGGGGTTACTGCTCGAAGATGAGCTTTGGGCCGGAGCGGTGGTCAGGGCAGCGAAAGACAGCGCCAGCAGAAGGGCAAGACGGCGAGATGAAGACATCGGTATTGGGTTTCCTCCACGGGAGTACGGAAGCAAGCGCACACACACGCTCCCCCATTAGGTATTAAACCACCTTGGGGGGAGCCTTGGGGGCGAACCGGCGCTGGATTCGCCCCCGGGCGGGGGAATTCCGTGCCGGATGGCTACCTGATCGCCTTCAGATCTGTTGCACTTGGACTTTGAGCGCGGCGCGCCTTATTATCTGCACAAACAGGCCGATAATCCTTTACGATGAAGGGCAACGGAGGCGGCAAAGCGTATGGGTCGAGTTTTTCTGGGAATTCTGCTATGCATCGTGCTTGTGCCGGTTTGTGTGCTGGGGTGGTTGTGGTTGGGTCATCCGCCGGTCGCGGTGGCCGATCCGCCCTTTCCGCATGAGCGGCAGTTAACCGGAATACCGCTTAATGCGCGCATTGACCGCGAGTTGGTAAAAACTCCGCCCATCCAGGCCGATGAGTACAACCTGGTGGCCGGCGCCCAGATCTACCGCGACCAATGCGCCACCTGCCACGGCTTTCATGGCAAGCCCTCCCGGTTTGGCGCGCATATGTTTCCTGATGCTCCGCCGCTCTGGGAAAAGCACCCCAACAGCAATGTGGTGGGGGTCAGCGACGACGCGCCGGGGGAGTCGTACTGGAAGGTGGCCAACGGCATCCGGCTGACCGGGATGCCAAGCTACAAGGACGTGCTGTCCGAGACGCAGATGTGGCAGGTGAGCTTGCTTGTGGCCAACGCCGACAAGCCGCTACCTCCGGCGGCGGTCGAGATTCTGCGCGGCGAACCACCTCCATCGGCGCCGGTAGCGGTTGCGCCGAAAACCAAGCCCCGCCAGCCTTGAATTGCTATAGCAAAACCAGAGTTGCTGTACCCAGAGGCAATGTCCTCAAGTGGCTTTTTTACCAAGAAAAAGCTACCCCGCAAACTCTCAAGAAGGACATATTAGCTCTGGTTTTGCTCTAGAATCGAGAGTATGCCGCTGAGTCGCCAACAGGCTCTTGATTATTTCCACTCCCCCGACCTGATCGGCCTTGGTTTTGAGGCCGACGCCGTGCGCCGCCGCCTGCACCCCGAGGGCGTGGTCACCTACATCATCGACCGCAATATCAACTACACCAACTTCTGCACCGAATACTGCACCTTCTGCGCCTTCTACCGGCCGCTCAAGGGACCGCGGTCAGAAGAAGGCTACATCCTCGACTTCGATGTGATTTACGACAAGATCGCCGAAACCATCGAGATGGGCGGCACCGGCGTGCTGATGCAGGGCGGCATCCATCCCGACCTGAAGATCGACTGGTTCGAGCGGCTTTTCAGCGGCATCAAGCAGCGCTTCCCGCAAATCTGGCTGCACTGCCTGACGGCCTCCGAGATTCTGGCCATCGCAAAATATTCTGGTCTGACCCTGCGCGACACCATCATCCGTCTGCGCGACGCGGGCCTGGATTCCATCCCCGGCGGCGGCGCGGAGATTCTGGACGACGACGTACGCCAGCGCATCGCCCGCATCAAGTGCAGCACCGAGGATTGGGTCAGCGTCCATCGCCTGGCGCATCAGCTAGGCATGCGCACCACGGCCACCATGATGTTCGGCGTGGGCGAGACCTACGAGCAGCGCATCAATCATTTTGAAGTCGTGCGCCGCTTGCAGGAGGAGACGGGCGGATTCACGGCCTTCATTCCCTGGAGCTTCCAGCCCCATAACACCGCCCTCGGCGGCCGCGGCTGGGAAGAGGCAACCAGCGTCGAGTACCTGAAGGTGCTGGCGATCTCGCGGCTCTATCTCGATAACATCGAAAACGTGCAGGCAAGTTGGGTCACGCAGGGATTGAAAGTCCTGGAGTTGGGCCTCCACTTCGGCGGCAACGACGTAGGCTCGGTGATGCTGGAAGAGAACGTGGTCAAAGCCGCGGGCACGTCCAACTGCACCACGGAAGAAGAGCTGCGCCGCATCATTCGTGACGCCGGCTTCAAGCCCGTCCAGCGCGACACCCTCTACCGGACAATGTTCTTGAACTGAGCAGCCCAACTCACCGTCGTGAGTTACAACCGAAAATGAACGGGCAACGAGTTCCACAAATCCACCGTGCCCATCCTTGCGCCTTTTTTCTGGCGCAAGGGTGGGAAACCCCAGCCCTCGATAGGTTTTGTTTATCAGGAGCAGCGGACTCGCACCGGCTGAAGTAAACGGGAGCAGGTCGGTCTGCCAGTTGCACAAGCCCGCCAACTCGCTAACTCGCTATCCCCGAGCAGCGGGGGCTAACTTGCCGTCTTTTTCCAAAATCCGATTGTAGCTTTTATGCTACACTTACTCTCTTGATCGAACTCGTCCGCTACCAGCAAGAGGATGGACGCGAACCGTATACAGAATGGTTCCGCAGTCTTCGCAACGAAATGGCCAAGGTTCGCATCGCTGCCAGACTCCGCCAGATTGAATCCGGCAATCTGGGCGACGCGAAGCCGGTCGGTGAGGGCGTGACAGAGTTGCGAATTCACGTAGGCGCTGGCTACAGGGTCTATTGCGGGCAGCACGGGCAATGTTGGGTCATCCTTCTTTGTGGAGGAGATAAGGGATCTCAAACAAAGGACATCGCCAGAGCCAAGGCGCTTTGGGCCGAGTGGAAACGGAGGCAGCCATGAGCGAACTTGTTGGAGTTGTGTCGCACCACGAGCGCGAAGTCGAAGAGTTGCGCGCGGACCGAAAGTTTGCCATCGCCTACCTCAAGGCAGCTATGGAGATGCTCGACAACCCCGAGGAGCGCGCCGGTGGCCTGCTCGCATTGCGGGCCGTCGCTGAGGCATACGGCGGATTGGGCGTAGTGGCGGCACAGGCGGGTATCAGCCGGGAGTCTCTTTATCGCGCGCTCTCGCCAAAAGGCAACCCGACGATGAAGACGCTGATCGCCGTTCTGAAGACGGTTGGGCTGCGGCTCTCAGTCACGCCTGCGCCGCACGTACGCGCCGCGCGGGCAAAAACTCGCAACGAGGATGCCGCGGCTTAGCACGGCGCTAGAGTCAACGCGTCCTTGCAGAGTGCCCCGAGTTTGTGGCACACTTGCAACCATGGGAAGCAAAGACAAAGGTAGAAAAGAAGTCAAGAAGGCGCCCAAGCCGAAGCCTAAACCGGAACCCAGCCATAGGCGCGAAACATTCACGCCAGCCCCACCGAAGTAGGATCGACTCCCACCCGCCTCACCGGAGCGCCGCGCTAGAGCAGCGGAAGGGTTTACTATGCCCGGAAGGCCTTTCCGCCATCGGCCTAATTTGGGCAAATCCGCAGCCGCAATCCCCTTTGAGCAGCCCTGCCGGGTGCATATCACTGCAAATTCCTCCTCGAACGCGTTAGCTTGAAGACAGGTTCTTCACCAGGGGGTTTGCCCGTGCGTTGGATATCTGCCGCAACCCTGTTTGCCGTCACTCTGCTTGTAACCGCAGCCGCAGCGCAGGAGCAAGCAAGCCCCGCCCCTGCTTCGGCCAGCTCCTCGCTGCCCGCCGTGCAGCCGCCGGGTCGCGCTGCCATTGGTATCGCGCTGGAGGGCGGTGGAGCCCTGGGCTTGGCGCACATCGGTGTCCTGCAGTGGCTTGAGGACCATCACATCCCCGTCGACCGCATCTCCGGCACCAGCATGGGCTCGCTGGTCGGCGGCCTCTATGCCACGGGCATCACGCCCGCCCAGATGCGCGCGGTGGCCGTCAGCGATGCCTTCACTCGCGTCTTTACCCTGCAAACTCCTTATGCTGACGCCAGCTTCCGCCGGCGCCAGGACCGCCGCGAACTGCCCGAAGCATTTACGTTCGGTCTGCGCCATCACCTCATTCTGCGCAACTCCCTGCTCTCCGATCGCGGCGTCAACGAGTTCCTCACCAGCAATATGCCCGACTACAACCGCCAGGAGTTGGACTACGACCGTTTCCCCATTCCTTTTCGCTGCGTAGCGACTGACCTGAACACCCTCCAACCGGTCACTTTTTCTTCGGGCCCGTTGCCTCAGGCCGTGCGCGCCTCCATCTCGATTCCCGGCGTCTTCCCACCGGTTCAGGATCACAACGGCCACTACCTGGTGGACGGCGGCATCCTCGACAACCTGCCCACCGACGTGCTCAAGCGCGATCTGCACGCCGATGTCATCCTCGCCATTCGCCTTGAGGATGCGCCCTTGGCCAACGCCGACACCCTATCCATCGTCGGCGTGCTCGACCGCGCATTTGATGCCGGCATCCAGCGCAATGCCGCGCAGGCTGCGCGGCTCGCCGATGTGGTGATCACCGTACCACTCGGCAACTTCTCCGCAACCGATTACACCCGCGCCGCCGAATTGATCGACGCCGGTTACAAGGCTGCCGAGCAGAACCGCGCTGTGCTCGTGCGATACGCCCTCGACCCTGACGGCTGGAAGCTTTACCTGGCTGCTCGCGAAAGCCGCCGCCGCCCATCGCCCGGCTTGCTGCGCCAACTCCGCGTAGAAGGCCCCGAACCGGGTCCCGAGCCCGGCGCCGTTCGTGAGGTTCTTGCCGACATGAAGCCCCTTGAGGGCCAGCCCATCACGCCCGCCGCGACCATCGACGCCCTCAAGCACATCCAGTCCAACGGCGAAATCTCAACCACATGGGAGACCTTTGCCCCTCTGCCCACGCGGCCCGTGCCTGGTTCACCCACCCCGAACACCCCAGTCCCCGACACAGGTATTCTGGTCCACCTCAACAACGATCGTACCGGCCCACCTTATCTGCTCATCAGCCCAGAGTTCGCCTCTTCCACTTCGAACATCAGCCGCGCCGAACTGACCCTGCGGCTGGTCGATCAAAACCTCGGCGGCTTCGGCTCCGAGTTGCGCGCCGACGCACGCATTGGTTACATGACCGAGCTCTCCGCCGAGTACTACCGCCTGCTCACACCCGATGGCTATTTCCTTGAGCCGCGCATCGGCCTTCTGCGCGCACCGGTCTACATCTGGGCCAGCCAAAAGCGCGTAGCCGAGCGCTTCCAGCAGAATCTCGACGCTGGCATCGAAGCCGGCCGCACCTTTTCCAATCAGTTGCAAATCTCGGCTGACTGGCGCGCCGAAAATACGCGCTGGGGCCTGACAACCGGTTCGGGCGGCGGGCCGTATCTCAATGGAACCGCGCAAACCGGCCTGCTGCACATCAATGTCGACAGAACCACGGCAGGCGTCTTCTCGCCCAACGGCTACCGTATAGCAGTCTCGACCGGCGCGTTCTACCATGCCGTGGGAAGCTCAAACGCGCCGCTGGTCAAACTCTCCTTTAGCGCAACCCGCTCCTGGAAAGATGCCAACATCTTCGGCTTCAACGGGGAAGTCAACTCCTACCTGCGCTCCAACGTCGCCCAGCCCTACCGCTTCACGCTCGGAGGGCCGATGCGCCTCTCCGCATCTTCATTTGATGAGTTCCGGGGCACTGACACATACCTGGCCCGCGCCGGCTATATGCACCGCATCGCGGCTTTGCCCACCGGCCTCGGACACGGGCTCTACGGCGTCTTCAGCTACGAGGCAGGCGAGGTTTGGTCGCCGGAAGCAGCGGCCATTTTGCGCCAGGATGGCCTTCTCGGAGTGGTCGCCAATACGCCAATCGGTCTCTTCACCGTTGGCGCCTCTGTTGGCGACGCCGGCCGCCGCAAGGTCTTCGTCACCCTGGGCCGCTGGTTCTGAGGGCTCCATGGCTCAATTCCCTGGAAGCCTCTTGACGCCCGAGTAGTGGAGCGCTACGCTATACGCATGATCAAGAGCTTCCGGCATGACGGCATCGAGAGCTTCTTCACCACCGGAAGTAAAGCTGGAATTCAGCCATCCCATGCCGCCAAGCTTTCCGTCCTGCTTTTTCAGTTGAATCGAGCCCGGACAGCTAGCGACATGAATGCTCCGGGATGGGGATTGCACCCTCTGCGCGGCGATCAGCAACACCATTGGTCAGTGAAAGTGAACGGCAATTGGCGCCTGACATTCGCATTTGAGGGAGAGAATGTGATCCTCGTCGACTATCAGGATTACCACTAGGAGAAACGATATGCGTATGCACAATCCGCCACACCCTGGTAAAGTGCTTCGGGAATTCCTGGGCGACATCGACGTAACGACTGCCGCAAAACATTTGCAGGTTTCTCGCGCAACGCTTTCTCGCATTCTCAATGGCAAGGCCGGTATTTCGGCTGATATGTCGCTGCGCCTTTCCGCCGCGTTCGGAACCCACGCTGAAATCTGGTATGAGCTGCAGACCGACTACGACTTGTGGCAGGCATCCAAAAAGAAGCAGCCGAAAATCGAGCCTTTTAGCCGCGCCGCGTAGGACACGGTTTGCAGAATCAGGGCTATGCGAGCCCTGAATACTGGATACAACGCTATTCCGCCACACTCGACGAATGAGGAGAGTAATGACTCGCTTTTTCTTGAATACGTTTACTAAATCGCGCTCAGCCTTGTGGATGGTTTTCCTCTCGGGTGTTATCGCGGCGTCGGCGCAATCTGTTCAGCCCCCACTGGCCAGGATTCCGCTGCCACCTCTGGCTTGGTCCTCCTGGAATTCTTTCTCCAACACGATTGACTCGAATGTGGCCATGAAGGAGGCTCAGGCCCTGATTCCCTCTGGCCTCCAAAAGGCTGGCTACGCGTATGTGAATATCGACGAAGGCTGGTGGTTGGGGGATCGCGATGCAGAAGGAAATATCGTGGTCGACTCGAAGAGGTGGCCCGCCATCGCCTCCGGCGATCATCCTGGCGACATGGCGAACATCGTGCGCTACATCCATTCGCTGGGACTGAAGGCCGGGATCTACACCGACGCGGGCAAAGAGGGCTGTTCAATGTACCCGGATCTTGGAGCGCCCTACTCTCATGTCGGCAGCAAAGGCCACTACGAACAGGATTTTTTGCAATTTGCCAAGTGGGGTTTCGATTACGTCAAGGTTGACTGGTGCGGCGGCGACAAGGAAGATCTCAGCGCAACCGTGCAGTACGCGGAAATCGCTCGAGCCATGACCCGGGCTGAACGAATCACGGGAAAACGCCTTTACTATTCCATCTGCAACTGGGGCAAGCAGAGCCCGTGGACTTGGGGGCCGGGCGTAGGCGGCGCGGAGCAGAGCATCTGGCGCGTGAGCGACGACATTGTAGCTCCCATCGTAGCCAACAACGTGCATGCTGACCGGAAGGTCTCATTCGATATGATGCTCCGCAACTTTGACCAGGGCATCCATCCCGAAGCGCAGCACACGGGGTATTACAACGATCCGGACATGATGGTGCTGGGGATGCCCGGTCTCAATGCCCAGCACAATCGCCTCCATATGTCCTTGTGGGTCATCTCTGGCGCTCCGCTGATCATCGGCGCCGATGTGGCGAAGCTCGACGCGGAAACCCTGGCCACATTCAGCAACCCCGACGCACTTGCCATCGATCAGGATGCGCTTGGTCTCCAATGCGTGAAAGTCAAAGAGCTATCCACGGGTCTGGAGGTTTGGTCCAAGATTCTGTCCGCTCCGGGTGCTCGTGCGGTTCTCCTGCTGAATCGAACAAAATCTCCTGCGCCAATGTCTGTGGAGTGGGCCGATCTCGGCTTGCGCGGCGCCTCCGCGGCGGTTCGCGACGTGTGGGGCAGCAAAGACCTGGGGGCAATCAAAGGGCCATTCCAAGCTACTATTCCCGCACAAGATGGCCTGCTACTGATCGTTCGAGGCCATGAAGGAAGCTTTTCGCATTACACGCCCGCGACTGTTGAGGACAAAGATAGGAGGGCCAGCAACAACTCCGAGACCGTATTTGATCATCTGGCCCAGGCTTCCTCTTCCTTTGCTCAGATCAAGATTGTTTACACCAACCTGGGACATGGAACGAAGGTCGTCGGTCTTTACGTCAACGGAGAGACAGGAACGAATGTTGCTTTTCCGTTTACCGGAACGGTACCCGCAACAGTCTGGATTCAGGCAAAGCTGAATCGGCCCGGTAACACGAACAAGCTCTGGTTTACGACATCATCTACATCCGATTTCGCGATCAAATCGGTCGATGTTCATTGACCGGCAACACTTGCCTCACACGCCAGAAGGCCCTCCCATTGCGGGAGGGCCTTCTGGCGTGTGAAATTCTTTCGCGTCGCGGCTTACGCCACCACGTCAATGCCCATCGAGCGGGCTGTGCCCCTGATGCTCTTCATGGCCGTCTCGACCGAGGAGGCGTTCAGATCGGGCATCTTCTGCGTGGCGATCTCGCGCACCTGTTTTTCGGTCACCTTGCCGATCTTTTCCTTGTTCGGCGTGCCCGAGCCCTTGGGAATCCCGGCGGCCTTCAGCAGCAGAACCGCTGCCGGCGGCGTCTTGGTGATGAAGCTGAAGCTGCGGTCGGCATGGACTGAGATGACGACTGGAACAACCAGCCCTTCCAGTTCCTTGCCCTGCGTGCGCGCGTTGAACTGCTTGCAGAACTCCATGATGTTGACCTGCGCCTGACCGAGCGCGGGGCCAACTGGCGGTGCCGGCGTGGCTTTGCCGGCAAGGATCTGCAGTTTGACGTAACCCGTAATTTTCTTCGGAGCTGCCATGATGTATTCCTTTGGAACCAGCTTCTAGCTTCTGGCTTCTAGCTTTCAGCTGGAGATTTTCCTTGTTCAAATTTTGGTGTTGGCGCCGCAGCGTTCGCTCGCAACCGGAACCCGCCAGTTGGGCACATCCGGCTAGAAGCTGAAAGCTAGTAGCTAGCAGCTAAAACCAACTACTCAATCTTTTCCACTTTGCCGAACTCCAGCTCAACCGGGGTGGAGCGTCCGAAGATGGTCACCATGACCTTCAGCGTCTCGCGATCTTCGTTGATCTCATCCACCACGCCGTTGAAGTTGGCAAACGGCCCGTCGGTAATGCGAACCTGCTCGTTCTTCTCAAACTTGATCTTGAGCCGCGGCTTGTCCTTGGAGGTCTCGGAACGGAAGAGGATTCCACTCACTTCGTCCTCTGTCAGCGCCACCGGTTTGTCGCCCGTACCCAGAAATCCCGTTACCTTGGGCGTGTCCTTCAGCACGTGCCACATTTCGTTGTCCAGTTCCATCTCGACAAGCACGTAACCGGGCAAAAAGACCCGTTCCACGGTGCGTTTCTTGCCGTTGACAATCTCCGTCACCGGCTCGGTGGGAATCATCACGCGGCCCACCTTGTCGCTCAGCCCGAAGGCTTCCACACGGCTCGCGATCGACTCACGCACCTTGCGTTCGAAGCCTGAGTAGGCGTGCAAAATGTACCACCTGAAGCGCTCGTTGCGCTCCGGCAGCGGTTGCGCCTGTGGGGCTGCCTGCTCGGGGGCTTGTTCAGCCTGCTCGGCGGCTTTTTCAGTCTGTCCGGCTTGTTCTATTTCTTCTGCCATGATGCTCTCGTTTCACGCCCGCAGTTATGGCTAAAATCCGCCCAGCCTGCCCAGTAACGCGTGTAGACCGTACTGGAAGATCGTGTCCACCACGAGAAAGAACACGCCAAAGATGAAAACCGCGATGATCACCACCGTGGTCGTGGATTCCACTTCTTTGCGCGATGGCGTAACCACCTTGCGCATCTCTGCGCGCACATCGCTCAAAAACCGCGTGAATTCTTTCCACTGGTCAACCACGCCGCCAAAAAGCTTCGACACGGGATTCTCCCCGGGCCGCTTTTCCGGCCGATCATCGCCGTTCGCCGTTATTGCCTTCGATGCCATGTTTCTGTTCCTTCGCGCCGGGCCTCGCGCCGGGCGCATACCAACTAATCTGGCAGGGGCGGAGGGATTCGAACCCCCAAGTTCGGTTTTGGAGACCGACAGTTTAGCCGTTGAGCTTACGCCCCTAAAAACAGCTACCAGTTGACAGCTTACAGCTAACAGATAAAACTCGGATATCCCGAATCAATTGTGAACTGTTAGCTGTCAACTGTTTGCTGTTAGCTGTTCTACTTCGCTTCCTTATGCACCTGGTGCTTGCGGCAGCGGTTACAGAACTTCTTGAACTCCAGACGGCCAGTGGTCGTCTTTTTGTTCTTCGTCGTCGAGTAGTTCCGCTCCTTGCACTCAGTGCACTGCAATGTAACGATTTCCCGCATTCAAAAATCCTTCCAATTGTCAGGGACCAGCTTCTTTGGCCGTTCTGTCCCTGTTCCCTGTTACTTGATAATCTCCGAAACCGTGCCAGCGCCCACCGTGCGGCCGCCTTCGCGGATTGCAAACCGGAGGCCTTTTTCCAGCGCCACCGGCGTGATCAGCTCCACCGTCAACTGCACGTTGTCGCCTGGCATCACCATCTCAACGCCTTCGGGCAGCTCCGCCACTCCCGTCACGTCCGTCGTGCGGAAGTAGAACTGCGGACGATAGCCCTTGAAGAACGGCGTGTGACGACCGCCTTCTTCCTTGCTCAGAATGTAGACTTCACCCTTGAAATTCGTGTGCGGCGTAATCGAGCCCGGCTTCGCCAACACCATCCCGCGCTCCACGTCTTCCTTCGGAATGCCGCGCAGAAGAATGCCCGCGTTGTCGCCCGCCATGCCTTCGTCCAGCTGCTTCTTGAACATCTCAACGCCCGTGCATACCGTCTGCCGCGTCTCGCGGAATCCGACGATCTCGCAAGCTTCGCCCACCTTCACCTTGCCGCGCTCGATGCGCCCGGTAACCACCGTGCCGCGTCCGGAGATCGAGAAAATATCCTCGATCGGCATCAGGAAAGGCAGGTCCACGGCGCGATCCGGCCGCGGTACATACGTATCCACCGCTTCCATCAACTCTTCGATCTTCGCTTCCCACTCCGGCTCGCCGTTCAACGCGCCCAAAGCAGAGCCGCGAATCACCGGAACGTCGTCGCCCGGAAACTGATACTTCGACAGAAGCTCGCGCACTTCCATCTCCACCAGGTCGATCAGCTCCGGGTCATCGACCGCGTCGCACTTGTTCAGGAAGACCACCATGCAGGGCACACCCACCTGGCGCGCCAGCAGTACATGCTCCTTGGTCTGCGGCATCGGGCCATCCGTCGCCGCTACCACCAGAATCGCTCCGTCCATCTGCGCCGCGCCGGTGATCATGTTCTTGATGTAGTCAGCGTGACCCGGGCAGTCCACGTGCGCATAGTGCCGGTTCTTGGTCTCGTACTCCACGTGCGCCGTCGCGATCGTGATGCCCCGCTCCCGCTCTTCCGGCGCGTTGTCGATCGAGTCGAACGAGCGGAACTGGATCTTGGGGTTGTTCTTCCCCAATACCTTGGTTATCGCCGCCGTCAACGTCGTCTTGCCGTGATCGATGTGCCCGATCGTCCCCACGTTCACATGCGGCTTGCTGCGATCAAACTTTTCCTTCGCCATGGTC
>Ga0182027_10004655_pt1 | contig 21172 bp, 21 predicted proteins | sample 712E1DmetaG_FD_121300 | JGI IMG/M metagenome (GOLD analysis project Ga0182027, IMG submission 121300) | Permafrost microbial communities from Stordalen Mire, Sweden - 712E1D metaG (Illumina Assembly) | ecosystem: Environmental > Terrestrial > Soil > Wetlands > Permafrost | place: Sweden...
ACCGTGAACAGTGCCATTTCAATCACCGCAACCAGCCCGGCCGGTTCAGCCGGAATCGTTGATATCCTGGTCACTACACCCGGCGGCACATCCGCGACATCATCAGCCGACCAGTTCACCTACTACGTAATCCCGGCCGTAACCAGCATCTCCCCTGCAGTCGGCCCGATAGCCGGCGGCACCTCGGTAACGATCACCGGGACAGGTTTCACCGGGGCTAACGGAGTAAAGTTTGGCAGCACAGCGGCAGCCTCGTATACCGTGAACAGTGCTACTTCGATCACGGCGACCAGCCCGGCCGGGACCGGAACCGTTGATATCACGGTCACTACACCCGGTGGCACATCCGCGACATCATCAGCCGACCAGTTCACCTACTACGTAATCCCGGCCGTAACCGGCATCTCACCGACAACCGGTACATCAGCCGGCGGTACCTCGGTAGCGATCACCGGGACGGGCTTCAGCGGGGCGACCGGAGTAAAGTTTGGCACCACTGCCGCAACCTCGTATACAGTGAACAGTGCCATTTCGATCACAGCAACCTCTCCGGTCGGTTCAGCCGGAATCGTTAATATCACGGTCACTACACCCGGCGGTACATCCGCAATCGTAACCGGCGATAAATACGATTATTATACCATCCAGTCTTTCACCACTGTCGGAACAACTTCCTGGATCGTGCCATCTGGTGTTACTAAAGTTGACTACCTAGTAGTAGCAGGTGGCGGTGGCGGTGGAGGCACATCTGCCTGGGGCAATGGAGGTGGCGGCGGTGGCGCGGGGGGATTCCTAACAGCAACGGGTTTCGCTGTGACCGCCGGAAATTCGTATACCGTAACGGTTGGTGCCGGTGGTGCTGGCGGAGCCGCAGGTGCTAATTCCGGTACAAAAGGTGGTAATTCAGTTTTCGCCACAATTACCGCAACGGGCGGGGGATATGGAGCAGGAGGTTCTGGCAACACTGCCGGTGGAGCGGGAGGTTCCGGTGGCGGTGGAATTTTAACTGGTAATGGAGGAGCCGGAACCTCTGGTCAGGGATATGCTGGCGGTAAGGGTCTCTCATCATCTTATCTTTGCGGAGGTGGGGGCGGTGCCAGTGCGACAGGTGGTGCTGCGACTGCTACTGCTGCCGGTGCCGGTGGGGCAGGCACAGCATCATCGATAAGTGGCAGCTCTGTCACGTATGCCGGTGGCGGCGGTGGCGGCTCCGGTCAAATATATTCAGGAGCTGCTGGTGGCTCTGGCGGCGGAGGTGCCGGTGGTGCCCTGAACGCTAATCCCGGTGCTGATGCGACCGGATATGGTTCTGGTGGTGGTGGTGGCACATCAGCTCTATCTGGTCAGCCAGCCGAAGCTGGTGGAAAAGGAAGTAATGGTATTGTCATCATCAAGTACTATTAATCCCGGATAGCGGCCGGCTGATGAGCGGAAAGCAGAGAGAACGAATAAAACTCCAGCCACAACTAACTGCTATCATCCCTCTTTTTATGTAGAAAGACGCATCGTACGCCGCTGGTGTTCCCTTATCTGTGAACGGGGTATCAGCGGCAGCATTCACCAGGTATACATTCACGAATGTAATCACGGACCAGATGAGAGAAGCAACATCTGCGATTAACAGATATACGATGATTGTCACCGACCGGGCCGAACGGTTCAATAGCCCGGCCGGCCTGACCTCGGCGGACTATTGTCGCAGCCAGTCGTATATGATAACGCTGAATACCGGACTATCATGTCGCTGACGTGCAGGTGAACAGGGTGTCAACAGGAGCGACAACTGGCTATACCTTCACGAGCGTGACCGCGAACCAGATGATAATGGCGCCATTTACGATCAACACAACTACAATAACAACCAGAGGATTAAGCGATTTTCACCTCATGAATCTTTTATTGTTTGAGTGGAAAATAGCATATTACCCTTTATACTACCTGATCAATTTTCCCTTTTTTTAAAGTAATATTGCACGAGTAGAAGTATCCTGTTCCGCCAGGCTTTCCCCACTGTTACAACCTTTTATTTTGCTCTCCCTGTCAGTCTGACTAATTGAGATTCTTGATATTACATGTCTGTATACAATCATTGAAAATACCATTATTATGGTCAACAGAAAAAGCTATTTTGCACGCACTTAAGCAATCTGAATAGCTAAATTTACCCGGAATGCTGCCCTGTCCCCCTTCGGAAAGGATTGTTGTATTTACCCCTGGAGTCAGTTGTGTCTGAATGGTCGTAACTGCAGGTATTGGTGTGGATACCAGTGTTGGTATGATACCGGTGGCTGGTTTCTGGGACAGAGTCGGTGTGGGGCTTTTAGGCACAACCGGGCCTGTAGTGATATGGATATCGACCATGCCATAGGGCTTTGCCGTTGAAGCATTGAAAATCACTTTCCCGCTGTTATAGACCTCCGCCTCTAATTTTTCCCCGGAACCGTCTGTCTTTTCGACCGACCCTTCTATCAGGGTATTAAGGCTCGGCATCTGGTAGATCGAGGTACCGGAACTGTTGATTGCAATTTCCAGTCCGTCCACCTTGATATAGCCGGTATAATTCCCGGGATAGGATACCCTGACCCATATTCCGTATGCAGGAAGACCACTGGCAGGATAGGATGTGTCCTTCGAAACCGTGGAAACCGGAATTACCTCGGTATGAGTGGAAGAGGGGGTTACAACCCGGGAGGCAGTGGTGTTTGGAACCGGCGTTTTTTGTACTGTCACTGCCGGGCTGATGAGAAAAATTCCCCCGATTACTATCATGATGACAATGATGACTATGGCTATCGTGAGAGGGGCAGGCCATTTTTGTTCCTCTTCGGGTTGGGGATTCCGGCTAGCACGATGGAGATCAAGGAGGGAAAAATCAGGAACAGCCGGGCGTCCGGAAGAAGTTTCCTCTCCATAAAGGCCGGGACCCGCCATTTCGTGCCGGTCCGCAGGTACCATGTGACCGGTGACCTGAACAGGAACCTTATGGTCTTTAAAAATATCCATGGAGGCATTACATTCCTGGAAATTCTGATCTTTGGACAGATAGAAAAAAACAAGTTCTGCGGTCTCGGTCTCTTTTCCGGGAGGAGTAAAGGTCAACCTGATTCTCGGCTCCCTCAGGGCATTCATACCCTGCACTGCCTGAACCATTTCCAAATACCAGATATTCCGATGAATACGGCCCGTTTCCGATTCAACAAGAACGAGGCGTGAACTCGTAAATAATGCCTCGTATCTGGCCCCACTGATAATTATCTGCTGGATTTTTTTAATGATGGACTCATCGCTGTTCAGGTTCAGGTCGTCCATAGCACCACACATATTGTATACCTTTCCGGTAAATATGAATGCATGTCAGCGTCACTCAATATGTTACTCTGTAATGTCTCTAAAAAAATAATATAAATTATCGAAGTATAAAGACTTTGCAGGCATTCCCCGGTTTATATCGATTGTCTTTATTCTGCTCTGTAGAAACCCTCTTTTCACGTGATGATCTCCCCCCTTGCGCCAACACTGCCCCCCATTGGGGGCGCGGGCGCATTGCAATGCCTCGGCATTACCTAAACTGGAAATTTCTCCACGATAGCATACAGGTAATACGACACAATCGCAATCGGGGGCTGCCATAGCGGCGGGGGCAGATCCCAAAAGAGTGTCATAATTAATATCAAATGATTTCTACAAAGCACTTTATTCTGATCATCATCCCCGCTCTTGTCACCCTCGCCCGGATTTCAGGCAATATGCTCACTGCAGAAATACGCATGGTTCTGTGTGCCTTGCACACAAGACACGTAACTATCAAAACATCAGTTCCGGGAAAACCTTCACGGACCCAGTTATCCGGTCATGCCCTCTCCAAGAGCATGATCCGGGTATTCCGGCTCACCAGCACGTTATACGCGTCATGCTTCGGATTATACCGCACGTGTACGCTCCGGAATTCGAGGATCGCCCCGTACGGTGCTGAGACGATCGCCTTATTCTCCGGAGTAATATGGAAGGAAGGCAACACCGCAAAAACCGGTGTTTCTGCCGTTCCGTCGCAGAGCCGGAACATCAGATTTCTTGCATCCCCGAGGTTCTCAGACATCTTCGCGGAGATGAGATTGATCCTTTTATCCACATGGCGGTGGATCTGCGATAATCGTAGTACCCGGGATCCGGCCGGCACCCGGTAGGTCTCATGAGTTTTCCGGTCCTTCCTGAATACCACGTAACTGTACTTGATATCGATGTTCACGTACCGGAACGGCTCGTCGCAGGCAGCAAGCGTTTCCATGATTCGTGTCGGCCGGATGCAGGGGGCTGTCACAAAACTCCAGCACCGGTCCGGCGTGCAGTTCGTGTTCCAGATATATGTACAGGGACTGTGAATGGTCAGTCCGCGTTTTTTGAGGGCAAGGGAGAGCACCCGCAGCTGCGTGGAGACTGCCTCTTCTGCAGGCTCGACAATCAGGATCGTACCATCCGGCGCGAGCCTTTCGGCATAGTGCACAACGAGGTCCGCACGCTGCTCCGGGCTTTTATCGCTCAGTTCGTTCAGGACATTGGAAAAAACCAGAAGGTCTACCTGCTGCGGGATCTTTGCCGGGTCAGACGCAGTGATATCCGCTTTTTTTGGGGGCTTGATGGAGACCTTCCCCCCCTTTGGCACGAAACTGTCCCGTAGGTACAGGAACGCCTCGATGTGTTCCTCCGACTGTTCAACCGAATACACATCGGCCTTTGCGCCATCGAGCCGGGACCAGAAGTCCGCGATTGCGAGCGGGACTACGCCCGGGCCGGTGCCGATATCGAGGACGATCATGCTCTTCTTCAGCAGGCCTTCCCGGGCAAGCATGGCGAGCAGGTACTCTGTCTGTATGAAGTATACCGGAAAATGGTAGGCAAGGTACCCGAGCACGCTGTATGCCTTCGTATACTGCAGGGACCGCTTCTGCACCGGCTTCCAGTAATCGTCCTTCTGGGCAACGATAGCCCTGCGGAGCCGTTCGAGGATGACCGGGTCGTGCCAGTCCTTCCCGACTTTTTTTGTTATATACTGTCCGATCCCCTGTTCGAGTACCGGGGGGAGCGTTCTTGCAGCAAAAAAACCGGCAAGCCGCTTCTCTTCTTCCGGACCGGGCAGGTATACCTGAGGTGATGATGGGACCGGAACAGGTTCTTTTGCCATTTCCTGCGGGTACGTTTGCGCCGGCGCGTATTACGTGTATGGGTTCGATAATGACCGGCACGGTCGTTACCCGGCCGGGGAAGAGCCATCAGGATCTCCGGGCAGATAAAAAACGGGTATACCTGTCCTGCCGTCAGCGTCCGGAAGGAACGCTCCTGACACGGACAGCCTCACTCCGCGTGCGGCAGGATGATATACCGGGCCCGGCAAAGATCCGAAACGATCATCCATGTGCGGCCGGTACTTGCTCATCTGCATCGACGATCTCGGCAACCGCTTCCGGGTATCCGACCCGATGATGGGTGCCCGCTCTAAGTTTAATGTCAGCCCGGGAAATGAGATGCCGATCATTGTCCGGAACAACACGGACAGGATCGCCCTGATGCAATGGGGGCTCGTCCCCTCCTGGACAAAGGATATCGGGACCGCACTGCGACCAGTCAATGCCCGGGCGGAGTCACTCCCGGAGAAACCCCTGTTTCGTTCCCTCACGAAGACCGGCCGCTGTCTTGTGCCGGCATCCGGTTTTTACGGATGGAAAAAGGAGGGAAAACAAAAGGCACCGTTCTATTTTACCGTACCGGAAAGCCCGCTCTTCGCTTTTGCCGGGCTCTATGATTTCTGGAAGGGGCCTGACGGGAGGATGCTCGCCACGTACACAATTATCACCTGCAAGCCCAATGCCCTGTTAAAGGAGGTCCACAACCGGATGCCGGTGATCCTGAGCCGGAAGAACGAGGAACGCTGGCTCTCCTCCGATCCGCCAGCATATCAGGAACTACCGTCAATCCTTGCACCGTATCCTGCATCAGCGATGACGATGGTACCCGTATCTGACCTCGTGAATAACCCTGCGGTCGATGACGAGCGGCTGGTACAACCACAGGTTTCTCATTCCGGTACGCAGACACATCTGGAGGAGTAATACCTTGCTGGACCATTGCCCGGGCGCCGCGAACCTGAAGACGCCTACGCTCTCGATTAAGAAATGCCCACAATGCGGTGAGGAAGTGGAACTCTTCTCAACCGATATCTCGGTGAATTGCAGCAACTGCGGCTTTACCGTCTATAATGACATCGAATCCTGCATCCAGTGGTGCAAACATGCAAAGGAATGTGTCGGAGAGGAGATGTACACCCGGCTGATGGCGCGAAAGAACATGCCGGAGAAGAAGTGATCCTTCTGCAATGAGATAGGTGCGGCAGGCAAAAGTACAGGCACAGGAAAACAGTTGTTATGGGAGTGCCAGCATCCGCTCGATCGCGCCGCGGGCCCGGTCCGCGATATCCTGCGGCACCGTGATGCGGGGCTGAAGTGTTTTCAACGAGTCCCGCACTTTTATCAGGTCCGTTTTCTTCATGTTCCGGCAGACAGCCCCTTCTGAGAGGGGATAGCACCGCTTGCCCGGGCACTCCTTTCTGAGACGGTGAAGGATGCCGACTTCTGTACCGATGATGAACTCCTGTTTTTCTGAAGTGCACACCTCTTTGATGATCCCGGAGGTACTTGCAACATGATCCGCGCAATCGATCACCGCCGGCCGGCACTCAGGATGCACCAGGACAACCGCACCCGGGTGAGCCTTCCGTGCCGCTTCAACCTGTGCCGGCGTTATCCGGTCGTGCACGATGCAGAACCCTTCCCACGGGAGGATCACCTTCTTCGTGAACCGCTGGGCGTACCGGCCAAGGTTCTGGTCGGGGACGAAGAGAATCTTGTCCTGCGGAACAGAATTGACCACCTTCACTGCGTTTGAAGAGGTGCAGCAGATGTCGCTCTCCGCCTTGACCTCCGCGCTCGTGTTGACATAGCAGACCACGGCGGCGTCCGGGTGCCGCTCTTTTGCGAGTTTCAGCTCGGCCGCAGTGATCATCTGCGCCATCGGGCAGCAGGCATCCTCCGCGGGGAGGAGCACGGTCTTGTGTTGTGAGAGGATGGCGGCGGTCTCTGCCATGAAGTCAACGCCGCAGAAGACGATGACGTCTCCCTTCATCGTGACCGCGGCACGCGAGAGCTCGAGCGAGTCGCCGGTACAGTCGGCGATATCCTGGATTTCGGGCGGCTGGTAGTTATGCACGAGGAGAATTGCATTGCGTTCCTCCTTCAGGCCGAGGATCTCTTCAGTGATACCGGGATTGTTCTGCACAGGAATTCCTGTATGCTGTTTATCGCCCTGTTTTATCAACCCGTTGGTGGCATCTGTGGTGAAGAGCCCGATGTCTCTTCTCCTGCTTTCGGGTCTGGTGATATCCGTTAATCTGATGCCCCATATCCTGAACCTGCAAGGTGAAGAATGCTGATGCGTTCTTCTCCTGCTTTCGGGTCTGATGACCCTCAGCATTAAGAAACCGCCCCGCAAAGTAGTACTCAGGCGCATGAACCTGATCCTGCCGGACCGGAGCATCCGGGTCATCGATCCGGCCCCGGCCACCGTTGAAGCAATCCTGCAGAAAGAGGGCATCAACCCCCTTGAGGTGATGGTTGTACGGGACGGGTTGCTGATCCCGGAAGATACCCTTGTCAGCGGGGATGACGAGATCCGGATCATACGAATATCCCACGGGGGCTGACCGTGAGCCCGGAACCTCTTTGTACGAAGATCCCGGCCTGCTCCCTCTGCGGGGAACCGGCCGTGATCCACCAGCGGCATGCCGGGCATTTCCTGTGTGGCACCCATCTTATTGCCGACCTCGAACACCGGGTCTCCGAAACGGTCGCATCCCGGCAGCAGATCGTGCCGGGCGACTGCGTGGCCGTTGCCCTGAGCGGCGGCAAGGACAGCACCGCCCTTCTTTTTCTTCTCCACCGTCTCTTTAAGTCCCATAGCGACATCCGGCTCGTGGCAGTCACCGTTGATGAGGGCATTGACGGGTATCGCGAAGCGACCGTCCGTTCCGCGGAAGACCTTGTCAGGAGACTCGGGGTTACGCATATCACCGTCTCCTTTGGAGAACTATTCGGCGATTCCCTCGATACGATCCTGAAAGGCCGAAAGACGCAGGCTTGCAGCATCTGCGGGATCCTGCGGAAGAAAGCGCTCGTTGTAGGAGCGGAACGTGCCGGGGCAACAAAACTGGCAACAGGCCATAATCTCGATGATGAAGCCCAGTCGGTGCTCATGAACGTGCTCCGGGGCGACCTCGTGAGGCTTGTGCGGAACTCCGGTGCGGACTCCGGCGGCCGTTTTATCCCCCGGATCAAACCGCTCATGTACGTGCAGGAGAAGGAGATCGCCACATATCTTATGGTTCAGGGTATATGGGAAGACCTGCCGGAATGTCCCTACGCTATCCATGCCCTGCGACGGGAGGTGCGGTCAATGCTTTCAGGGATTGAGTACCGGCACCCCGGCACTATGCTTCGGCTCATGGAGAACAAGAAAATTCTTGAGACCGGTTTTTCGGGAAAGACCGGTGAGGAGCCGGTCGGTTATTGCCGGGAATGCGGGAACCCGTGCAGCGGGGAGACCTGTCAGATCTGCCAGATCCGGCACTCACTTTTGCGCTGACGCACCTGCTGCCGGGCCGGTTCCTTCCACCCGGCGGGCATGGGTATAGACAACCATTTTGCCGCCCCGTGCAAAGCCGACAACGGTGAGACCGGTCTTTTCGGCAATCTCTACGGCAAGCGTTGTAGTTGCCCCGCGGGAGATGATGATGGGGATGCCTGCGATGAGGCACTTGCGCACCATCTCGGACGAGATACGTCCGGAAACGATGATCCATGTCTTTGAGAGGTCGATGTTGTTCCGGAGCCCGAACCCGATCACCCGGTCGAGCGCGTTGTGCCGCCCGATATCCTCGGAGACCGCGAGGATCTTTGCTTTATCCAGCAGGGCAACGATATGGATCCCGCCGGTCTTCACATGGAGTTCAGAGTTCAATACCGCTTTTTGCGAGGTCCAGATATCAGCGGTACTGATTGAATAAGCAGACGTGATCTTCGGGAGTTTCTCGGTATCGATAAAGGAGGTGCTCCCGCCACAGCCGGAGAGAATGGTCTTTTTCGGGCCGAGTACCTTAAAGAGGTTCTTAGTGATGACACTCATCCGGTTCTTCTCGATCCTGATGGACTCGATCTCGTCAACGCTTTTGATGATCTGCTCCGTGTAGAGGTAGCCGGTCACAAAGTCCTCGAGCTGCACCGGGCTCATCATTGCCGTCATCGCGTGCCGCCCGTTGACGAAGAGGGCCATGGGGGCCTCCTCGATCACCTCGTGCTGACCTTTTTCGGATTTTTCTCCGTCAACGCGGATACAGGGGAGTTTTTTATACATGCATTTCCTCCGTCGCGCGGTTATTGGATCTTTTATCAGAGCACTTCATCCATACTGCCGCTGCGGTAGCCTTCGAGGTCGAACGTGACATAGGCAAAACCGAGGGATCTGAAGTGCCGGGCCACTGCGGACTGCTGCTCCAGTATTTTCCCCATATCCTCTTTATGTACTTCTATCCGGGCAAGATTCCCGTGCAGCCGCACCCGGAGCTGGCCGATTCCAAGGCCGGCAAGGAACGCTTCGGCGTCTTCAATCATACGGAGTTTTTTCAGGGTGATGCTTTCCCCGTACGGAATGCGGGACGAGAGGCAGGCCGCGGAGGGCTTCTGCCAGACCGTAAGTCCCTGCTCGCGGGCAATATCCCGGATGTCCTGCTTGGTGATCCCCGCTTCGATGAACGGGTGGACGATCCCCTCTTCCGTGGATGCACGGAGGCCGGGGCGATGCTCGCCGGTATCCGAGACATTGATCCCGTCTGCGACGCAGGCAAGGCCGAGTTCTGCTGCGCGTAATTTGAGGGAGAGTGCCGAGATCTTCTTGCAGTGGTAGCACCGTTCAGCAGGATTTTTACAGAATTCTTCACGCTCCATAAGAGGTACTGCGATGATATCCAGGGCAAACCCAAGCTCGCGGGCGATCTCCTGTGCCTGGATAACTGCTGCCCGTGGGACGACCGGGCTGTCGAGGAGGACGCAGCGGGTCTTCTCTTTGAGCATATCGCGGGCAACAGCAGCGAGGAGTGTACTGTCAACACCACCGGAGTAGGCGACCAGCATCGGGCCGTGGCCTGCGATGATCTTCCTGAGCTCCTCGTATTTTGTCCGCGCAGTCATGGGAAGGTAAAAAAATCAAGAGTATTGTCGGGGACTGTCACGACCCGCAGCGTGAGTCCGATGGCACGGCACAGCCCTCATCCCCGTCGCGCAGCTGCCGGCAGATATCGCAGGTGCGCTTGACAAGGTTGACCTCTTTCTTGTCCTTGAGGTCCTGGGCAAGGAGCTCGATGGACTTTTTCACATCATTCTCGAACTCGATCCGGTAACCGCGCTTCCCGGAGAGGTACTGCGAAACCGCTGAGGGGGCGATCTCCAGCATCCGCGAGGCTTCAACCTGGGACACGCCGTGCCGGACCAGCTCGACTGCTATCGCAGCACGGATGGCCGGCAGGACGTCCCAGACAATCTTCTGGCAGGGGGCTTCCATTATAACACAACCTTAACGTTATTATGAGTCCTGACATAATACATTGTATTCACAATTGTGATTAGCCCTGTCACTCCAAATATCTTGCGGGAGCCGGGCGCCGCCACACCGGCATGGGAAAGAATAATCTGACGGCAAGCGTAGATATCTGGATACATGGAATGTTAGAAGCATGGGAGCAAAACGCATCATCTATATGGATCATTCCGCAACCACGTACGTCCGGAAGGAAGCCGTGGAGGCGATGACGCCTTACCACGCGGAACATTTCGGCAACCCATCCTCGATCTACAGTATTGCCCGCGAGTCGAAGATGGTGATCGATACCGCCCGGGAACAGGCAGCAAAAGCGCTGGGTGCTGAACCCGATGAGATTTATTTCACCTCCGGGGGAAGCGAGTCCGACAACTGGGCGATTAAGGGTGTAGCCTTTGCCAACCGGAAGAAGGGCAACCATATTATCACCTCGAAGATCGAGCACCACGCGGTCCTCCACACCTGCGAGTACCTTGAGAAAGAGGGTTTCACCGTTACGTATCTCCCGGTAGACCAGTACGGGCTCGTGGACCCGGCCGAACTCGAGAAGGCGATCACCGACAAAACTGTTCTCATCTCGATCATGTATGCCAACAACGAGATCGGCACTATAGAGCCGATCGCGGAGCTGGGGGCGATTGCCCGCAGGCATAAGATCCCATTCCATACGGATGCCGTTCAGGCAGTCGGGAATATCCCAATCAATGTGAATGCGCAGAACATCGACCTCCTCTCCCTATCAGCCCATAAATTCTATGGCCCTAAAGGTGTCGGTGCGCTCTATATCCGCAAAGGTACGAAGATCGACAACCTGATCCACGGCGGCGGGCAGGAGCGCCGGCGCCGGGCCGGGACCGAAAATATCGCGGGGATCGTGGGTCTTGGGATAGCCATTGAGCTGGCGACTGCTGATATTGAGGGACATAACCTGAAAATCCGGGCATTGCGGGACCGGCTGATGAGCGGGATCCTCGCAAAGATCCCAAATTCCCGTTTGAACGGCCACCCGGAGAAACGCCTGCCGGGCAACATCAACATCAGTTTCGAGTTCATCGAGGGTGAGTCCATGCTCCTCTGGCTGGACGACGAGGGGATCTGCGCCTCGACCGGCAGCGCCTGCACGTCGGGGTCGCTCGAACCGTCCCACGTCCTGCTGGCAACCGGCCTGCCGGTTGAGATCTCCCATGGCTCCCTGCGGCTCACGCTCGGTGACATCAACACGGATGCGGACGTGGATTTCGTCTTAGAAGTACTACCAAAGGTCGTATCCCGCCTGCGTGAGATGTCCCCGCTGTACCAGAAAAGCGGGAAGGAAGGTGGCTGCAATGTACAGTGACAAAGTCATGGATCATTTCAAGAACCCGCGGAATGTGGGCGAGATCGAGAACGCGGATGGCATAGGTGAGGTCGGGAACCCGGTCTGCGGGGATATCATGAAGATCTTCTTAAAGATCGAGAACAATATCGTCACCGACGCGAAGTTCAAGACCTTCGGTTGCGGGGCTGCCATTGCCTCGAGTAGCATGGCGACCGAGCTTGTCCGGGGCAAGACCCTCGAAGAGGCCTGGGAGGTTTCGAACAAGGCAGTGGCAGAAGCTCTCGAAGGCCTCCCGCCGATCAAGATGCACTGTTCGGTGCTGGCCGAGGAAGGGATCCACAAGGCGATCAACGATTACCGGAAGAAACAGGGCCTCGAACCATGGGTGGAGAAGAACCCCCACTCCCACGATGAGGGCGGGGATGAGCATACCTGCCAGCATTAGCAACGTGAACACGTATTCCAGCGAAAGTGATATCGGACACGAAAGGGGAATCCCCCCATAGACCGGGAAAAAATTCCGAAACAACTTTGAATCCGGAATGTTCATGGCAATAGTGTAAAATGGCAGGGATTCAGAGTCGGTGCGGATGGCCCGTTTTGGCTGCAGCTCAGCTGAATTCTGGTGAATGAATGCTGTCAGAACGCGAACTCGAACGGTACAAGCGGCAGATCTTGCTTTTTGGTGAAGAAGGGCAGGAACAGCTGAAAAGGGCGCACATCTTTGTTGCGGGAGCTGGCGGTCTCGGCTCCCCGGTATCCCTCTACCTTGCGGTTGCAGGTATCGGGGCGATCACTCTTGTTGACAACGATGTTGTCGAGCTGACCAACCTTAACCGCCAGATCCTCCATTATGACCGGGATATTGGCAGGAAGAAGACGGTATCTGCAGAGGAAAAATTGCGTGAGATCAACCCGGATATCACGGTGAAGGTTATCGATACCACTATCGATGAGACAGATGTCGACCGGCTTGTCGGCAGGGCAGATGGGATTGTGGATGCTATGGACAACTATCCGACCCGCTACCTGCTCAATGAAACGGCAGTAAGGAAGAAGATCCCGTTCTTCCATGGGGCCGTCCAAGGCTTATATGGCCAGGCGACCACGATCATTCCGGGAGTAACTCCGTGTCTTGCCTGCATCTTTCCTACGGCTCCGCCAAAGGAAGTTTTTCCTGTGGTCGGCGTGACCCCCGGCCTTATCGGGATGGTCCAGGCAACAGAAGTGCTCAAGTACCTGCTCCATGACGGCAGGTTGTTGACAAACCGTCTCTTTATCTGGGACGGTCTTGAATCACATGCTGAAGAGATCGCGGTTGAGCGGAACCCGGCATGCCCGGTCTGCGGTGAGATCTCCCCGGTAAAACCTCCTGCGAGGAAGAAGAAATGACAGTAAAAATACGGTTTTTTGCCCGGTTCCGCGAGCTGCTCGGTACCGATATCCTGGTTGAGAAAAAGAGCGGTACGATGCTTGCCACGCTGGTAAAGGACATTGCACTGGAAAAGAAGGAAGGTTACGACGCGATCTTTGACGCGAACGGGAATTTCCGCGAATTTGTCATCGTGATGCGGAACGGGAAACGCCTTGAACCTGCAGAAACAGCAACGGTTATGGTAGCGGATGGGGATGAAATAGCCGTATTCCCCCCCGTAGCCGGGGGATAAACCAGGGGAGGTCGCCAGACTATGATCGCCATACAACACGAGGACGTTGATATCGGCAGGCTGATCGAGGAAGCCAAACAACCCGGGACCGGTGCCGTCGTGGTATTTGACGGTGTGGTAAGGGACGACGACGTCCGGGAGATGGAGCTTGAGGCGTACGAGGAAGTTGCCCTCCGGGAGCTTGAGAAAATAGCAGAAGAGGCAAAAAAACTGCATACCCTCCTCCATGTCGATATCGTCCACCGGATCGGCAGGCTTTCCGTTGGTGAGAACATCCTGATCATCGTGGTCAGTGCCGGCCACCGCCCGCAGGCTTATGCCGGTTCGCGGTATATCATCGAAGAGATAAAAAAAGGTGTCCCCATCTGGAAAAAAGAGCTTCGGAAAGACGGTGACCGGTGGGTTCCTGGCGAGCACCCGCACGGATCCGGAAAACCCCGTTCCTGATACCCGGGTTTTCCTGGTCGGATCCGACAGGCCCATCACCATTATTATTTTCACGAATCAGGCCGCAGGTTAAAAAAGGGTTCCCGTACCATCCTTTTTTGTGAAATATATGCAGCAGAACCCCATGGAAGTATTCCAGAGAGAAGCGCCGGATGTAGCAGCGGCATTCAACGGCCTGATACAGTCGCTCATAGCATCGAAGGGAATTGACGCGAAGACCAGACAGCTCATCTATATCGCCATGAAAGCGTCGGTGGGCGATGAGATGGCTGTCAGGGCCCACATACCGATGGCAAAGGCAGCCGGGGCAACCAGGGAAGAAGTGGTTGACGCCATCCTGATGACCCTTACCGTTTCCGGGATTCGGGGCGTGGTGACCTGCCTGCCGGAAGCCGTGAAGCAGTTTGAGAAGTAAAAAAAATGCTGACTTCCTAACTGATCCTTACCTTTTCCAGCCTTCTGCACGCCTCGTGCAGCGTTTCATCCTTCTTGGAGAAGGTGAACCGGAGCTTTGTCTCTCCTCCTTCATGGTAAAACGAGGACCCCGGCACTGCCGCAACCCCTGCCGTCTCCACGAGATTGCGGGCAAATGCAATATCAGTCATACCGAACTCCGCAATATCCGTAAAGATATAATACGCCCCTTCCGGCAGCTCGCAGGAGAACCCGGCGTTCTTGAGCCCGTTGTACAGGATCTTCCGTTTCCGGTCATAGTCCTGCGCCAGTTTGCGATAGTACGACTCCGGAAGCCGGAGGGCTGCAACACAGGCCTGCTGAAGAGGAGCGGGGGCACCGACCGTGAGGAAATCATGGATTTTCCGGAGCCGTGCGGTGATCTCCTTCCCCGCCAGCGCATACCCGACCCGCCAGCCGGTCACGCTGTAGGTCTTGGAGAAGCTCCCGATAGTGATGGTCCGGTCCCGCATGCCATCCAGCGCCCCGATCGATACGTGCTTCTTCCCGTCGTACAGGATGTGCTCGTAGATCTCGTCCGTGATCGCGACCATGTTGTGGTCGATGCAGAGGTCAGCGATGAACCGGAGTTCCTTTTTCGAAAATACCTTGCCGGTCGGGTTGTTGGGGGTGTTGATGATGATCGCCCGGCTCTTCCTGGTGAACGCTGCCTTCCATGCCTCCTCGGAAAGGGAGAAGTCGTCTTCAAGGTGGATATACCGGGGAACGGCACCGGAGATCTGTGCGTCGGGGCCGTAGTTCTCATAGAACGGCTCCGGCACGATCACCTCATCGCCGGGCTGGATGACAGCAAGCATCGAGGCCATCATCGCCTCGGTCGAGCCGCAGGTGACCGTGATCTCCGCCTCCGGGTCGAAAGCCATGCCGTTGTAGTGCTTCACCCGTGCCGCCAGTGCATCGCGGAGGTCTTTTGCCCCCCAGGTGATGGCATACTGGTTGTAGTCCTCGTTGACTGCATCACAAGCCGCTGTCTTCAGTTCCGGTGGGCAGGGGAAGTCCGGGAATCCCTGTGCTAGGTTGATCGCGTTATGCCGGAGGGAGAGCCGGGTCATTTCCCGGATGACCGATTCGGTGAAGGTATTCGCTCGCGAGGGACGTGCGGGAAAGAACGGTGTTGCGACAGTCTTCCCTACTGCCGTATGGGCGGGTCTGGCGGGTCTCATACCCTGTACTGTTGGTGCGGGAAAAATAAGGTGTCGTGTTTGCGGCAATATCTGCCGGATGGTTCCGGGCTGCGCGGGTGCGCCGGAAGTATGCCCGGAACGGGCCGGAGGTTCTCTTCCATTACTGTCCTCCTTTTGGGTTCTCACCTCCCGGTGGCAGTTACCGGCAGGGAAATGCACATCCGGCTTATACTTTCCTGCCGATAACCACCGACGCGGAGGCATCGAACGGGTTCTTGCGCATGGCAAGGTGGAAGAGGTACGGGTAATGGGTCTGAAGGTACTCCATGTACCTCAGCCACTCGGGGATGAGCCGGGAATAGACCCGCCGGAGATCGATTCCAAGATGGCCCGTATCTTCGGCCGGGAGCCCGGATAAGGAGTTGCGGGCCTTCAGTTCCTCGGTCAGGTGGCTTAAGGCGAGGATGAGGTCGGTGAATGACTCGTGCTCGAAGATCATCGGGTTCTCGACCAGCCTGAGCATAAAATTCTCATTCTTCAGGAGAAAATTCCGCATGGTGTCCAGGTCGATCCTGTCAATCTCAACGTCGCAGGTATAGTCCTGCATCCTCTTCTTCATTTCCGCAAAGTCGCTCTTCTTCCAGCTGTCGCGGACAACGAGACACTGGCGCAGGGCGCCGATACCGGGATCTGCCCGGACAAGCAGGTCCAGCAGGGGGGTGCCGGCGGTAGAGAAGAAGGTACCGATGACCATGTTCAGTTTCTCCATCCGCAGCTGTTTCTCCCGCGATTCCAGCATCTGTTCGATGATGAGTGTGACGACGAGTACTTCGATCGGGACGAAGGCAAGATCGCCGACAAAATAGATGAATATGTGATGGAAATCCTGGAAGATCAGGAAGTGGATGATATAAATAACGAGGGACAGGGAGAGAAGCCCGATCCCCGCGGTCAGTTTCCACCGGGTATCCTCGTTCATATCATAGACTGGGACAGGGAGGGAAATAATCCCTCTGGAAACGATAACGAGAGAATCCCTCAGGACATTTTTGGGGGCAGATGTCCGCAGGGTAAAAATGAGTACCGGCCGATGCAGGTGATATTTCCTGCCCGGGTTGTCCAGCCCTGTTCTTAATTGCCCCGTACCTGCAGGATTTCTTCGGGCCTGAGCAGGTGTACATCCAGCCCCGGCATTGCTTCACCGAGATTCCTGCTGGCTTTTGCAATAATCTCTGCATTGGTGTAATTGTTTACGGATTCCACGATGGCCTTTGCCCGCTGCGCCGGGTTCTCCGATTTGAAGATCCCCGAACCGACAAAAACGCCGTCAGCGCCGAGCTGCATCATGAGTGCTGCATCCGCGGGTGTGGCAATACCCCCGGCCGAGAAGTTCACGACCGGCAGCCTCCCCCGTTTCGCGGTCTCGATGACAAGCTCGATCGGTGCCTCGATCTCCCGGGCAAACGCGACCATCTCCTGCGGCTCGAGCTTCCGGATCGTGCGGATGCCACCCTGGATGGCCCGCATGTGGCGCACGGCCTCGACCACATTGCCAGTACCGGCCTCGCCTTTCGTGCGGATCATGGCCGCACCTTCGTTGATGCGGCGGAGCGCCTCGCCAAGATTGCGGGCGCCGCAGACGAACGGGACGGTGAACTTCGTCTTCTCAATGTGAAACTCCTCGTCGGCGGGGGTGAGCACCTCGCTCTCGTCGATCATGTCCACGCCGAGGACTTCAAGAACCTGTGCCTCGACGAAGTGACCGATCCGGACCTTGCCCATCACCGGGATCGAGACGGCGTCGATGATCTCGGTAACCTTCTCCGGGTCTGCCATGCGGGCAACGCCGCCTGCCTTCCGGATATCGGACGGCACCCTTTCAAGGGACATGACCGCCACGGCTCCGGCTTCTTCTGCAATCCGTGCCTGGTCGGCGTTCACAACATCCATGATCACGCCGCCTTTCTGCATGGCAGCAAACCCCCGCTTGATGAGTTCGGTGCCATGCCTCAGTTCTGCTAATTCCATGCTGGTTCACCTTGCCGGGTATCCCGGTTCCGGATCGGCAGGAAGTACCCGGTGAATCTGCGGGTACCCTGTTCTCCCGGAGGTATCTTACGGTATTGTACTGGTGGGCTGATAAATATAATCACAATTGTGAATTTTGCCGCTAATCACGGTTTTATAGGGAAGATGAAAAAAGAAATGCCGGTTGGTGCCGGGCAGCAGCTGTTCAGATCTCGCGGAGATTTCCCCGCTGTTTCACGAAACGGTCCCAGTTCCACGGTTCGTCCAGCACGTTCACGGTTACCTGCTCGATGCCGCAGATCCCGATTGTCCTGCGACGGACCTGATCGGAGAGGTGATCGGAAAGGGGGCAGGCCTTGCACGTGAGGACCATGTCGATCTCCGCGGTTTTGCCTTTCACCCGGATCTCCTTGATGAGCCCGAGGTCCACGATATCGATGCCAACCTCAGGATCGATCACTTCCTTCAATGCCTCGCGGATTTGGTTCACGCAGTTGATATCCTGCTGGACCGACGCGGATACCAGGCCTTGTGGTGCCTGCTCAATGGTGCGGAGCCGCTCTTCCACCTGGTTCTGCCGGTCCAGCAGCCTGCTGATCACCCGGAGCATGGGATCGGGCATGACCTCTTCAATCACTTCTTCCGGTGACCCGGGCTCCGGCCCGGCAATCCTTCCCGGTACACCGACAACGGTTGCACCGTCCGGGACGGACCGGACCACGACCGATCCGGCTCCGACTTTTGCCCCCTTCCCGATCCGGATGGGACCCAGGATAATAGCACCGGAGCCGATGATGACATTGTCTTCGATGGTCGGATGCCGCTTGACTTTGTCAAGGGCGGTACCCCCCAGCACGACACCCATGTAAATGAGGACATCATTACCTACCTCAGCAGTCTCCCCGATAACTACTCCCATGCCATGATCGATGACCACACGCCGGCCTATCTGTGCCCCGGGATGGATCTCAATACCGGTCAGGAACCTGCTTATGTGGGATAAAAGACGTGCCCAAAAAAACAGGTTATGCGTCCAGAGCCAGTGGGATCTCCGGTGAAACCAGAGGGCGTGGAGCCCGGGGTAACAGAAGAGCACTTCAAGGGTAGAACGGGCAGCAGGATCCTTGGCAAAAATTGCCTGTATATCTTCCCGCAGGTGGTTAAAGACCATAATTTTTCTCCATAATTATGTCGAAGGACCCTGACTGGTCCTTCTCCCATCTGAAGTCCTGGTGGACTTTGTCATTTTATTGAAGGATCCTTTTTTCTTCAAGGTACATAAAGACCTTGTCAGTTCATCGAAAGATCCTGATGGATCCGTCTCACCTTCAAGGTCCATGCAGACCTGTCGTGAATCGAAGAATCCTGTAGGATTCTCCTCTCCTTCGAGGTTCTGATGAACCTATCAGGCATCAAACAGGTCCGGGATACTGAGGTAGCGTTCACCGGTATCCGGCAGGATGACGACGATTGTCTTGCCCTTGCTTTCGGGGCGTTTAGCCACTTCAAGTGCCGCGTACAGGGCAGCACCGCTCGAGATCCCGGCAAGGATCCCTTCTTCTTTTGCAAGTCTTCGTGCCGTCTCGAAGGCATCCTCGTTCTTCACCCGGATGATCTCGTCCACCAGGTCACGGTTGAGTACTGCCGGGACAAACCCCGCTCCAATTCCCTGGATGCGGTGCGGGCCGGGGGATCCTCCGGAGAGGACCGGTGATGCATCGGGCTCAACGGCGATTGCGCGGAACGAGGCTTTTCTCTTCTTAATCACATCTGCGATACCGGTGATGGTCCCTCCTGTTCCCACACCGGCCACGACAATGTCCACCTTCCCGTCGGTATCGCGCCAGATCTCCTCGGCAGTGGTCTTCCGGTGTATCTCCGGGTTCGCGGGGTTGTTGAACTGCTGGGGGACGTAGAAGTAGTTCGGGTTCTCGGCAGCCATCTTCTCGGCTTTTGCTACCGCCCCTTTCATCCCTTCGGCACCCGGTGTGAGCACGAGCTCTGCGCCGAGCGCCTTTGCCAGTTTCCGCCGCTCGATGCTCATGGTCTCGGGCATCACCAGCGTGAACTTGTAACCGCGGGCCGCGCTCACGAACGCAAGCGCAACACCGGTGTTGCCGCTCGTTGGTTCGAGAATGATCGTATCCTTCTTGATCAGGCCGCGCTTTTCTGCCTCGTCGATCATGGCAACCGCGATACGGTCTTTCACGCTGCTCATCGGGTTGAACGATTCGACTTTGACAATAACCTTGGCCTGCAATCCCTTCGTAATCCTGTTCAGCCGGACAAGCGGGGTATTGCCGATCGTCCGGGTGATATCATCATAGACCTTCATGTGTCAGCTCCTTTCCTTGTCGCGGTGCCCGGATAGGTGCCCGGTGGATCGTTCCATCTCCGGATGGTTTATTTCTGAATACCCGGGGCAATATACGGTACCCGCAATCATATTTTCTGTCGGTGGGGTGACCCGGTACGCTGTGCTTTTCACCCAGCGCAGGATCGCAACTTCACAATTGTTAATTGTAGGGCGGGAATAAAAACCTTGGTTTTCCGTCAATTTTTGCATCCATCTCTCATTCTATACACAATAAATGGGGAACCTGTGCTTTTGCTCTTTTCATTTTAAAGATCAGGCAATTGCGGCAAAACCTGACTTAAAATCAGGGTATATTACCAGACCCCTCCCATACTGTGTGTTCACAATTGTGAACAGGAAGGAAATCATGAACACACACCATGCGATTATCGCTGGACCAGCGGCCGGACCGGCATCCCCGGAGACCCCCGCCCGTGCTTATCCTGACCTCTGGGAGGGAAGGCCCGTGGAACAGTCCAGCGGTATCCGGAGCTCCGGGCAGTTTTGTCGCCCGATGGAGCCGATACGGACAGTCCCCTCAGTAACTGCACACCGCGTGAATCGCGGACACTCTGCAGTCCATGGTATGCGTCCGTGACACCAATGCCCTGATATCACGTCCTCACACAGTACCCGGTCTTACCATGCGGCCTCACACACCCGTCATGGTCAGGACAGGTAACCATAAAATACGCCTCATGCAGCACAGCACGCACCCGCTGTGATTCCCGGGGGATCGACAACCCCCGGACAATACTTTTCTCCCTGCGCTCTGCCGTTATCATAAGTATTATTATTCTTTTGAGCCAACAACTTCACAATTGTGAAATGTGGCATATTCCACGATACGAAATCCGATAGCAGGAACATGGCAATGCATACCTCCCCGATCTCCCATGATTGAAACGATCCTTGCGTTTTTCATTGCAGCCGGTATCGGCCTGATCGCTTCCATTATCGGGATGGGGGGAGGTTTTCTCTATGTCCCGACCCTCACGCTGGTCTTCGGGTTTGACCAGAAGATGGCTGTCGGGACCAGCCTTGCGGTGATGATGTTTTCATC
>Ga0182027_10004656_pt1 | contig 21170 bp, 19 predicted proteins | sample 712E1DmetaG_FD_121300 | JGI IMG/M metagenome (GOLD analysis project Ga0182027, IMG submission 121300) | Permafrost microbial communities from Stordalen Mire, Sweden - 712E1D metaG (Illumina Assembly) | ecosystem: Environmental > Terrestrial > Soil > Wetlands > Permafrost | place: Sweden...
ATGACTCGCAGCTACGAAGAGGCTTCGACGACCCGCCGTGCGCGCCTGCCGGCCGAAACGCGAAGTGACGGGGCGGTCTTCGAACAGACCTACCGGCTCGCGGTTCAGGTGATGGAGCGCCGGCAGCTCCTCCGCCTCACCCAGACCGAGCTAGCCGAGAAGACCGGCATCGACCAGGGCGACGTCAGCAGGATCGAGCGTGGCTCGATCTTCCCGAACGAGAAGACGCTCGTTCGCCTCGCCGACGCCCTCGGAGCGGAGTGGCGGTTGGTCGACAAGGCGACGGCCTGAATCCAGTTCTAAGGTCGATGTCGCGCGACGGAAAGTCCTCGTCAGTGACTATGCTCCGCGAACACGGTACGATCGTGAGTGCCGAAACGCTTGAACGTTCGCGCCGGCGTCCTCACCTCCTCCTCCTGGCACCTTGTGCATCAGGCGTGTGTGCTGCCCGGACGCCCCTTGCTTTGACGAGCGTCCATGCCTCATCTACCTTTCTCACGAGCCGCGAGGCGACCGTGCTCCGGCGTGCCTTATACGCGCCTCAAGTCTGTTCGCTCGTCGACCGACGTCGCTACAGCCCGTCGAACCACGGCTCGAGGCACCGGTACGCCTCCACAAACAGAGCATGCGCACGGGCGTAACGGTCATGAGCTATCGGGTCCGGTAGCTCTTCTTGCCGTACCTTGGAGAAGCGCTTGGCTACGTCGAAGTTCTCGAAGATGCCGACACCGACGCCACCAACTATCGCCGCGCCTAACGAGGTCGCTTCGTCGACAAGGTCCCGCTGACGCACTGGCACACCCCAGGTGTCGGCGAGAATCCGGAGAAGGTGTGATGAGTTGGCGGCGCCGCCAATTGCGTCGACGTGGTCAATCTGTGTGCCGTTTTCGGTGAATGCCTGCAGGCAGCTGTAGAGGTTGAAGGCAACGCCTTCGACAACCGCTCTGGCAAGGTGTTCTGGTCCATGATGCCGGTCGAGGCCGGCGAACACTGCCCGTGCGCGAGGATTCCAATAGGGCGAGCGCTCGCCCAGCAGGTACGGCAGAAAAAATAGGCCGTCCTCGCTTGCCTGGACGTGAGAGGCAGCTTCCAACAGACGTTCGTACCGGCCGTCTTCTCCCGGCGCGAGGAGATCCATGATCCATTGCAGCGACGCACCGCCGGCTTGCATGGTGGCGGTCGGCGTATAGCAGCCCGGAACCACGTGGTTGAAGGTCATCGACCGCATTAGCGGATCATGCAGCGGGGCATCAGCGGCAAGCGAGACCCAAGCGGACGAACCGAGGTAGGCATAGGCGCCGCAACTGGAATCGACAATTCCCGCGCCTAAGCCAGCCATAGGCCCGTCGCCTCCGCCCAACACGACCGGTGTTCCCACTCGCAGCCCTGTGGCTGCGGCGGCCACAGGGGTCACCGTACCCACGACGGTCGTCGACGCTGCGATCTCCGGCAGCAGCGTCTTGGTCACGGAGGCAGCCTCTAGGAGCTCTTCGGACCAGGTGCCGCACAGCTGATCGAAGGCGTTGGTGCCGCTGGCGTCGGATGGATCGGTGACGATGACCCCGGTCAGGCGGTGCACCATGAAGTCCTTGGCCAATACCACGTGAGTGGTCCGGGCGAATACGTCGGGCTCGTTATCGCGCACCCACATAATCTTTTCTAACGAATAAGTCGGATTGAGCCGGTGCCCCGTGATCCTGTAGGCGGTGTCCATGCCTACGCGCTCGATGAGTTGATTGGTCTGTTCTGTCGAACGTGTATCGGCCCAGATAATCGCCGGACGCACGGGTTGGCCCTTGTTGTCCAAGAAGACGGCCCCCATCATCTGACCAGAGAAGCACACACCGGCGATCTTCTCTCTAGCGCGCGGAACAGACTGGATCAGACGGCACGACGCCTCGCACAGGGCTTGCCACCATGCCTCGGGATCCTGTTCGGCCATCCCTCTCGCGCCGAACTCAGTGCCATAACGCGCGGTGTCCGCGGCAACGACGCGGCCGTCGGCGTCGACCAGTGTTGCCTTGTCCCCAGTGGTGCCGAGGTCGTGGGAGATGATCATTGCCGAACTTCTTTCTGGATCGGGGGCTCATCCCGTCTATCACCACGGCTTGAGCGGATGGCCGGCGGATGGCGAACCCTTCCTGGAGAAACCAGTCGCCTAAGCTTCCCCCGTCCTTTTGGACAGGTTGGCTGTACTGATCATGCCGCAGCTGCGGCAGGGCTGTGAAGGGGCTTCGAACTCGGCTGGGCTGGGATCGCCGATGGAGCTGTGTCGGCGGCTTGGGTTGTAGAAGGCCTAATGGCAACTGCACAGGATGCCGTTGTCACGCTCGGAGCGGATCTGCCAACGACGGCGGTCGAGAACTCGGGCTGGCGCGTGCCCAGAATAAGAAACTTTCGGTCATGGAGTCGGACTGAGCCGTCAACTACGTTGGATTCCGGAGCTGAACGACGAGATTCACGCTCGTGTGCGCTGTGGTGCTGGCACGCCCATCGTGACGCCCACCTGGAGGCGGAACTGGACCGCTTCGATCACGGCCCGGTTCGCCCGCATCGTGAACTCAGCTCCCGCGCCGCCGTCGATGTAGTCGAACACGGCAGTAGTTGAACACGGCACGGGGCAGCCTGCCCCGGGCACGCCGGCGCGGTTCGTCCGCCGTCCCGATCCAGCGCGCTGCCCAGCCCTGCGCGAGGCGGCAGTACTCGCCCAGTAGTCCACTCAGCGCACGAGGTGGGTAGGCAGCATTTCGTTTGGCACGACAGCGACTGACGAGTTTGGCGTCGTTGCGCACCGTAGCATCGGCGTTGCCGAACGGCCCCAGGCCTGAACTAGGTCAGCTCCTGGGCACCTGTGACCTTGAGCACCTCGCCCGTGACGAACGAGGCCTCGGCAGAAGCGAGGTACAAGACAGCTGTGGCGACGTCGGAGGGAGAGCCCGGCCGGCCGAGGGGTATGCGGGCGATGGCGCTCTTTTGGGCCTCAAGTGAGGTGAACGTCTCGTGGAACGGCGTGTCGAGGATCGTCCCGGGCGCGATGGCGTTCACGGTGATGCCTCTCGGCGCCAGCTCTTTGGCAAGCGCGAGCGTGTAACCGCTCACGCCGGCCTTCGCGGCCGCATACGCGCTCGCACCCGAGCCGCCACCGGTGAAGGCGGCCATGGACGAGATCAGGATGATCCGTCCGTCCGGCTTGTCCATGTGCCTCAGGCTCGCTCGCACCAGGTAGAAGGCGCTGGAGAGGTTAGTGTCGAGCACGGTGTGCCAATGGGTGTCTGGCATCGTGCCCACCGGGACGCGTCCGATCAGGCCGCCGGCGTTCGCGACCACGATGTCCAGTGGTCCGAGCTGCGCGGCCACCTCGTCCACGAAATGGTCGACAGCTTCCGGGTCCGTGACGTCCACCGCCAGCGCCAGTGCCCGTCGGCCATGGGACTCCAACTCTTTGGCCACCTGGTCGCCGGCGTGCGTCCGGTAGGTGATGGCCACGTCCGCACCAGCTTCGGCGAGGGCCAACGCTATCGCACGACCGATGCCGATGCTTCCACCGGTGACGAGAGCGACCCTCCCGCGAAAATCAGGCATCGGAGGAGTCAGCGGGGGCTTTCACCTGACATACCAGCAGAAGCGTATCCTCGACGACGTCCTTCCAGCCGTGCAAGGTGCCGGGCTCGAAGATGAACAGCTCAGGACCGTGATACTGGATCTCCTCACCGCTCGGGAGCACGAGCGTGCCGCGCCCGGTGACAATCTGGCAGAACCCATGCTCGGGACCGGCGTGAATCGGTACGGAGGTCCCAGCAGGGATGCGGTGGAGATTGCCGGTGGCGTTGGGTATGCGGTACACCACGGCCGAAGTTCCGCCGTGTTCGTCCAAGCCGCTCCACGACGGCACCTGGGACTGCTGAAACTTGACGCGTCCGTCGGCCAGACTGAATACGGTCGTTTGCATTATGCGCTCACTCCAATCGGTTACTGGGTGTTCGGGGGCCTTACGAGAAGATCACGGCGCTTCGGCGACGGCCTATCGAGCTGTCGGAGCGTTCACCGGATGGACCGGTGGTTGTCCCCGCAGCACCGCCGCGGCATTCCTGGCGACGCCCGTTCGAAGCGCTATCACGGAACTGTCCGAGAGATAGGCCATGTGCGGAGTGGCGATCACCGACGGATGTGTTCGCAGCACGTGCCCAGGCGGTAGTGGTTCCCGATCGAAGACGTCCAGGCCGGCCCCGCGCACATGGCCGGCATCAAGAGCACGCACCAGTTCGTCCAGGTCTATCAAGTCACCCCGCGCGGTGTTGACGATGATGACGCCGTCTTGCATCACCTCGAGGGTCTCTTTGCAGATGATGTGCAGCGTCTCACTGGTGAGGGGACAATGCAGAGAGAGGAAGTCACACCGTTTCAGCAGGGGCAGCAAGTCGCTGCTGACCACGCCCGCGCCCTCCATCTCCTCTGGCGGGATGTACGGGTCGTCGGCCCACACTTGCAAACCCATCGCTTGCGCGCGGCGGCCCACAGCCTTGCCTATGTTCCCCCAGCCAATGAGTCCCAGCACCCGCCCCTGCAGGGCCACTGGCACGAAGGGGTCGTTCGCAGTGCGCCATCCGTCGACTGCGATCCGGTTCGTGAAGGACCGGAGCTCTCTCGCCAGCGCAAGGAGCATCAGCATCGCATGGTCGGCCACCGTGTCCGATGCGTAAGTCGGCACGTTTGCAACCCAGATGCCAGCGTTGCTGGCAGCCTCGAGGTCGACGTTGTCCACCCCGACGCCGTAGCGGGCCACGAGCACACACGAGCTCGCTCGGTCCAGGACACGCGCCGTGATCGGAGCGAGCTCGACCATTATGACCTCGGCCTCGGGGAGCAGGGGCTGATCGAGCACGTGGTCTTCGTCCCACACCGGAGACTCGCAGACGACCAGAGTCCCACCCGCCTCTTCGATGATGTCCCTTTCGAGACCGTGATCGCGATATGAGGAGTCGAGAAGAAGCGTGAGATGGCTGGGCATCGTCCTGTGCTCTCGGTTGTCGGGTCTGTGTGTGGGACTCGGGGACGGGCGTCGACCCTGGTGAAAGGCCTGTCAGCTCGCCTTCGGCGGCCTGGTCGGACCCACGCCGACGCCGAGCTCGATGAGCGCGGCCTCGATCTCGTCGAGGTCTTCGTCCGTGAGGCTGAGGCTGGCGGCGCCGATCCAGCCGTCCACCTGATCCGGCGAACGCGACCCGACGATGGCACCGGTCACGCCGCGCCAGCTCAGCACCCAGGCGACGGCTACGGAGGCGACAGTGGCGTCGTGGCGGGCGGCGATGGGACGAAGGCGGTCCCGGAACGCCAGGTTGCGCTGCAGCGCCGGCGGGGTGAAATGAGAGAACTCGATGTGCCAGCGCCGCCAGTCGCGGCTGTCCATCAGTGCCACGCGTTCGGCGGAGAAGCTGTCGGTGAGTAGCCCGGCCTGCATCGGGCTGTAGCAGAGGACACCCGTCTCGTTCTCGATGCACCAGGGAAGGAGGTTTGCCCCGGCGCGCCGGTCGATCAGGGAGAACGGCAATTGCAGCGAGTCCACGTGACGAATCTTCTCGCAACGCTCGAGGAGGGCCACGTCGAAGTTGGAGACGGCTCCCGCCCTGACCTTGCCCTGCTCGATCAGGCGACCCATCTGTTCCCAGGATTCCTCTGCCGGCACCCCTTCGCGGTCCGGCCAGTGGAATTGGTAGAGGTCGATCCGTTCGATGCCCAGGCGCCGGAGGGAGTTCTCGCACTCCTGGCGGATCGAGTCCGGACGCAGGCACCGGAGGGGCTCACCGAATATGTCCGAGTCAGACCAACGCAAGCCGCACTTGGTGAAAATGTAAGGTCGCTCGACGGCTGGTATGCCTGCGATCGCACGCCCGACAACTTCCTCGGAATGGCCCCTGCCGTAAACCGCTGCCGTATCGATCCAGTTCACACCGAGCGCGACCGCATGGCGTAGCGAGCGGACGGACGAGGCGTCATCCTGTGCGCCCCAGTTGTACTTCCACTCGCCGCCCCCAATCGCCCAGCTACCGGCCCCGACCACGCTGATGTCGTAACCCGTCCGACCGAGCCGTCGCGTCGCTAATGGTGTCACAGGGGGCCTCCTTGAGTGTGGTGGTTGGTGCCGCGCCTCATTGCTCGTTCTGCACAGTGTGGGTGGCAACGCTTATTTCGATGTCAGCCTCGATGGAGACGTCAGTGACCGTACCCCCGGCAGCTTGTGCTATCTCGCGCCGGTAGCTCCGCACCATGAGCTCGATGAGCTCCTCCATGGTGATCTCCGTCAGGGGCTTGTCGATGGTCACCCGGCCCTGCTGGATCACGTTGATCCGGTCACAGACCTCGAACAGGTGCGTGTAGTTGTGGTCTATGACGATGACGGAGATGTCGGTCTGGCGGCAGAGGTTCTTGATCAGCTCGATTATGAGGGACGTCTCCTTCGCCCCCATCGCCGCCAGCGGCTCGTCGAGCAGGAGGATCTTCATGTTCTTCTGTTGGGTCGCACGGGCGACGGCAATGGCCTGCCGCTGGCCGCCGGAGAGCTTTGCGGCTGGCACGTCGATGGAAGGCACGTCGACGGCGATCTCGTCCAGGTAGCGACGGGCGGCGACGCGCATCGACTTGTTCTTGAGGAACCGGAACCAGCCGCCTGCGGTGTGCTCACGGTTGAGGAAAAGGTTGTGGTAGACGCTCAGCTCGTCCACCAGTGCCAGGTCCTGGAAGACCGTCTCGATGCCGTGCTCGCGGGCGTCTTGGACCGAGCGCAGCCGGACCTCCTTGCCTTCTATGAAGATGCGACCGTGGTCGGGCTTGTGGAACCCCGTCAGGATCTTGACCAGCGTGGACTTGCCGGCGCCGTTGTCACCGACGAGGCCGAGGACCTCGCCCCGGCGAAGGTGCAGATCCACGTTCCGCAGTGCCGTTACCGGGCCGAAGCTCATCGAGATGTCCTCGATCCGCAGCACGTCCTCGACGTCGGTCCTATCCTTGGTCTCGACGTTGGACATCATCGGCGCACCGCTACCTTTCGTCGTCGGCCGAACACGAAGGTGAGGGCGCGGGCGAACGACCCGTGCCCGGCTCCCCTGATGGTTGCCCTTTCGATCTGGACGTTGAGGATCATGGCGACCAGGATGGCGATCCCGAGGATGAGGTCGTAGGCGAACGAGCTCACGCTGATGACGTGGAAGCCGTCCTGGAGGATGCCGAGCACGATCGAGCCGATGGACGCGCCGATCATGGTCCCACGCCCGCCGGTGAGGGCGGTTCCGCCGATAACTGCAGCCGCCACGCCATAGAACATGAACGTCAGGCCGGGCGTGTCGGGGTCGATGCTGCCGATGTGGTAGCTGTCGAGGATGCCGATGAGCCCGCCTACGAAGGCGCAAAGCACGAAGCACCAGATCTTGATGAAGTCGACTTTGACACCGGACTCCCTCGCCGACTCCGAGTTGCCGCCGACGGCGACGGTGTGCAGGCCGAACGAGGTCCTGCGCAGCATGAAATGGAGAATGATGACGGCGGCGATCGCCCAGTAGGCCTCGGCCCAGACCGCTCCGCCCAACCAGAGCACGAGGTTGCCCGAGCCGACGGGGTTCGCCGGCGCCCCGTTGGACGATATGAGGATTATGCCCTCGAGGGCGAAAGTCGTCCCCAGGGTCGTGATGAAAGAAGGTATGTGGACCTTGACGGTGAGCAGACCGTTGAACCACCCGATCCCGCCGCATATCACAAGCGTCAAGACGATGGCCAACGGAAGAGGGACGGAATGATTGTTGAGGTACTCGACGACGAATGGCGAGAGCACATAGACCTCGCCCACCGACAGGTCGATCTCTCCGAGGATCAGGATCGGGACTTCGGCGAGCGCAAAGAAGGCGATCGGGGCGATGAAGCTGGCCAGCGCCGCCGCGTTGGCGCTCGTGAAGAAGTAGGGGGAGTCGACTGTGAAGAACAGGATCAGTGCAAGGGCGACGACCGTGATGACGATCTCCTGCAGGTGCAGGTCCACGAATCGCCGCACAACCGAGGTAGGCAGATGTCCAGCGTCTAGCTCATACGGGGCTCGAGTCTCCTGGCCGGGCGAGATGTCACCGCTGGCCGGCGCCAGGCTCACACCTTGATCTTGTCGCATCTGCCTCACTGACACCTGTCGAGGAATTGGCTGAGTTCTTGTTCACAGACCAACGTTCAAATGGTCTACGGGCGATCTTCTGCGAAGTATAGGGACCGCCGCTCCCACCCAGCGAGATGGGAGCGGCGGTCTCCTGAATGCTCAGGTGGTTCCTACGAATCCCTTGATGCTCTTTGGCGGGGTGTACACAACGGCCTTCGTGCTGGAGCCCTCCCAGCTGTCCTTGCGGGTCACGTAGTCGGAGACATTCGCCTTCTCGACGTACTTGAAGCCGGTGTCGACATCGACAGGTGTGATGAGCCCGCCGGTGATGTTGTAGAGGAACAGCTCCCAGATTGACATGGCCCCCTGCAGGTAGGCCTGCTGGTCGACCGTGAACGCCAGCTGGCCCGCCGCAATCAGCTCCAGCACGGGAACGCCGACGTCAAAGGCCGCTCCGCCGATTCCCTTCTTGGCCAGACCCAGCTTCTGGATCGCCGTCGCGACGGCGACTCCGTTGCTTCCTCCGCTCGAGAACATGAATTTCACTTTCTGGTGTCCTTGGTACCAGGCCTCGATCGAAGCGAGCGCCGGCCCCTCGGTGGCGCCGACGCCCACTTGGACGAAATCGATGCCGGCCGGCCCGAACACGCTCTTGGCGCCGTCCATGCGTGGCTGCTCGTTGAGCGAGCCCGGGACGCTGATCATGCCTCCGACCAGGTCGCCCTTCTTGACGTAGGTCAGTATGCGCTTGGCCACAGCCACGCCGGCCTGGAAGAGGTCCTGACCGATGTAGGACATCGCGTTGTTCCCGGCGCCGACAGGAGCCTCGGCGTTGTAGGCCGTCACCGGGATTCCGGCGTTTAGCGCCCTGTTGGTCACGACGTTGAACGCGGTCGGGTCGACCATGCAGCAGGCGATGCCGTTGACCTTGTCGTTGATCGCAACGGTGAAGGCATCGACCATCTCGGGGATGATGTCGGTCTCGGAGCCGGTCCAGGTGTATGTGACGCCCAGCAACGCGGCCATGTCGTTTGCCCCGTTCCTGGTGGCGACGAAGAAGGGGTCAGCCGTCACGTGACACACCATGGCAAACTTGTAGGCCGGGTAGTGGGGCCAGGGGTTATGGGTGCCGAGCAACGGTGACGCGCTGGCGCTGCTTTGACCCAGGACCTCGCCGAGAGTCCCCATGAGCGGGATCGCGGCAGCCGTCAGGCCTGCATTGCGCAAGAAACGGCGCCTTGATAGCTCACGGACTTTCGGGTCAACTTCTAGGTGCTCATCCTTCGGCATGTTTAATGCCCTCCTTGGTTCCATTATCATGGAATTGACATCAACCTCCGTGCACAAATAGGGAATAACTTCACACCCCGTTTCGGCACGTGCGGAATTCATGGCGCCCTCTCCTGCGCCCACCGCCACTTAACATCGCGAGCTGACGCTCGACGCAGAGGCTACCGGTATTGTGAGAGGCTGTCAAGATCTAGTCGTCCTGTCATGACAGGACTAAGACTGAGGTTTCACCTGTCCCGATGTCGAGCCGTGAGCTCTCACCGAGGGCCTATCCTCGACAGGGACGGTGTCCTCGACAGAGCGGATCATCCCCTGCCCGGGCTGGTGGAGTTCTTCGAAATCGCCCGGTCGCGCCCATTCGTGCTGCTCACGAATACTCCCACCGTGTCCTTCTTGGGCCTGGGGCCAAGCTGGGCAGAGTGGGGTCTCACGTTCTGGCGGCGGCCATCCTCACCGTGTCCGAGGCGGCCGCGCGCCGCCTCAAGGAGAAGTTCCCACCAGGCAGTCGGGCCCAGGTGCTGGGTGGCGCGGCTCTGCAGGCTGCGGTGGTCGCGGCTGCCATGACGCCGGCGCCTACCGGCGGGAAGGTCGTCGTAGTCGGTCTGGATGCCGCTGTCACCTGTGAAACCCTGACCGAGGCGGTGCAGTCCGTTTCGGTGGGAGCAGAGTTCGTGGTCACAGGCTTCGACTGCGTGCTGCTCGCCGAGCAGGGCGTCGCGTCGGCCTCGGGGTCCATGGTCGCCGCCATTCGCGCCTGGGTGGAAGCGGTCCCGGTGTCCGTCGGCAAGCCGTGCCCCTCGATGTTCGAGATGGCCGCGGTTGCGGCGACCAGATGCAGAACCGCCAGCGAACCCGGGTTTCCGGGCGGCGCGGCTCACTCGAGTGGTGTGTGCCTGATCGCACGACAGGGTCGTGCGTTTTGCCTGGCTGTCACTTATAATCCTGTCATGACGTATCCGGGCGCTGGGATCGAGATCCGCTCCTTCGAGCCCTACTACCAGCAGCTGAAGCGCATCTTGATCAACGAGATCGAGAACAACCACGAGGGCGACCTGCTCCCTTCGGAGTCGGAGCTCTGTCGGCGCTACTCGGTGAGCAGGACGGTCGTCCGCCAGGCCCTGAACGAACTCGAACGCGAGGGACTGGTCCTCAAGGTAAAGGGCAAGGGCACCTACGTGACCGGCCGGCCTCTCAACACCAGCTTCGTCCAACACTCCCTGGGTTTCTACGAGTCCATGCAACGCGCCGGCCACACCGTGGGCACCAAGGTCATCACGCTTCAGACCGAGCCTTGCGGGGCGAGCCTGGCCAAGGTCCTGGAGATCGGCATGGAGGAGGACGTGATCCACTTCGATCGCGTCCGGAGCGTCGACGGCCTACGTGTCCAGGTCGTACGCACGGCGCTGCCGGCCCGTCTCTTCCCCGGATTGGTCCAGATGGACATGACAGACTGCTCTTTGTACCAGGTGCTTGCCGATAACTACGGTGTCCAGCCCGCGACGGGTCACCGTGCGATCGACGCCACAGCGCTGAGCAGCGAGGACGCCCACCATCTGCAAGCAACCGAGGGCCTGCCCGCGCTGCGTATCGAGAGTGTGACCCGTTCCAGCGAGGGAGTTCTCTTCGAGTACTACGTGGCCGTGTATCGCGGTCACAGCTTCAGGTTCGAATTGGATGTCATATCACCATGACAGTGGCGACGACTGCCTAGACAGGCTAGCCAGGTGATCCCGGCATGAGTTTCCTGACTAGTGGGAGAGCCGATACTTTCATCGTGACCTGGGTGCTTCCAGGAAAGCCGCGAACGCGTCACTGGTGAGGCTGTCTGGGAAGGACGAACCTAATGATTTGCGATACAGGCAACTCGGAGTTCGGCCACGACGTGACCGTGGTGGCGGCGTCCCGCCCATTTCAGGTGGTGCTCGACTTCGCCACCGGCTCGCTGACCCCCTTCAGCGCGTCGTTCGTCAGATCTCTCAGCGATATGGCCCATGCTTTCGAGGACCAAGAGGCGGTGGCGAGGGTCCTGGAAAGCGGTGACGACCCCGTCATCTACAGAAGCAATTACCCCGACATCCCCGATGAGGCGGGCCACCTTGCGTTTCTAACCACGATCATCTCACCGGGCACCGTGGGCTCTGAGTTCTACATGACAAAGGGCCACCACCATTGTCGCGACTCTGCCGAGCTGTACATGGGCCTTTCCGGGCAAGGGATAATGATCATGGAGTCCCACGGGGGGGACTTCTCCCAGCAGGAGCTGGTGCCATCGGCGCCGGTCTATGTCCCCCCGGGCTGGGCCCATCGCACGGTCAACACGGGGAGCGCGCCGCTGACATTTCTGGCCGCCTTCTTCGGCGACGCCGGCCATGACTACAGTTCGATGGAGAGAAAGGGCGGCTTCTCCATGCGAGTCCATCGCGGCGAGGACGGCCCGCAGCTGCGCCGGTCGGCGACTCGGGACGAGGCGGGGGCTCCCTTGTGACCCCGACGCGAGCCGGGCTGGTGATCGGCTCTCGCTTCGTCTCGGCTGACGGCCACGGCGAAGAGTGCACGGTGCTGAACCCCGCCGACCAACAGGTGGTCGGTTACGCACCGGTCGCCGACGCCGAACTGGTTGACCAGGCTGTGACGGCGGCGGCCGAGGCCTTCCCCGCTTGGTCCAAGCTGCCTGGGGCACGACGCGCCCAGTATGTCTCGGACATCGCCTCTTGGATCAGGTCCAACGCTTCCCATCTGGCTCGCAGCTTGACGATGGAGCAGGGCAAGCCATTGAGCGAAGCGGCCTCCGAGGTGCGAGCGGCCGCCAAGGCCTTCGACTACTACGCCGCCGAGGCGGTGAGGATCTACGGTCAGACCATCCCGACCGACTCCGCGACCCTGCGCAGCCTGGTCATCCGCCAACCGTTCGGGGTGGTGGCGGCCATCACCGCCTGGAACTACCCGCTCGGCCTCATGGCCTGGAAGATCGCCCCAGCCCTGGCTGCGGGTTGCACCGTGGTGGCCAAGCCATCCTCGCAGGCGCCTCTCACCGTGCTCGAGCTCGTGTCCGGGGCTCTTGCCTCGGGCCTCCCCGCCGGCGTGCTCAACTCGGTGAACGGAGGCGGGTCCACCGTGGGCGACCTGCTCGCTGGGCACCCCAAGGTGGCCAAGATCACCTTCACCGGTGGGACCGAGGCGGGTCGGCACCTCTTGAAGCTGGCCGCGGAGGACATCAAGAGCGTCCTCATGGAGCTCGGCGGTCACTCGCCGATGATCGTGGCCGCGGACGCCCCCATAGACCTGGCTGTCGCCGACGGCGTGAAACGGTCCTTCCGCAACGCCGGGCAGCTCTGCAACTCGATCAATAGGATTTTTGTTGTGCGCTCGGTCGCGGAGGAGTTCCTGGGCCGCTTCGCCTCTAGGGCGTCCAAGCTGGTGGTCGGTCCCGGCCTCGACCAACCCGAGCCCGACGTAGGGCCGCTGACGAATGCCGCCACCAGGGACAACGTGGAGGATCACGTCGCCGACGCCCGCAGGCGAGGTGCCGAGGTGCTCGTCGGGGGTGCCCGCCCGGATGACGAGCGTCTCTCCCGTGGCTTTTTCTTCCTGCCCACCGTGGTGGTCGGCGGCGCGGACATGGCGATGCTGCAAGAGGAGACCTTCGGACCGGTCGCCCCGATCATGGTGGTGGACGATCTCGACGAGGCCATCGAGCGGTCCAATTCGCTCCGATACGGGCTGGTCTCCTACCTCTATACTCGTGACTTGCGTACCGCCTTGGAGGCGGCCGAGAGGCTCGAGTTCGGTACGGTCAACGTGAACAACGTCGTCGGAGGAGACGTGCCCTTCCCTTATCCGGGCTGGAAGCACAGCGGGCTGGGGGTCGAGCTGGGCCACCAGGGACTCGAGGAGTACTTGCGGACCAAGCACGTGCGGATCGAGATCGGGTACGGCTGAGCGAAGTGGGCGAGTATGTCGTCGCCATCGACGTCGGGACCCAGAGCACCCGCGCTGCGCTGGTGGACGTCCGAGGTCTCGTCCACGATGCAGCCTCCTCCGCGATCGAGCTGTACACGCCCAGACCTGGCTGGGCTGAGCAGGACCCCGAGGACTTGTGGGAGACCACCGTGGCCAACATCGCGGCCGTCATTGGCCGCAACCCCAGGGCGAGCATCGGGGCGGTCGGCGTGGGCGCTCAGATGCACGGCGTCGTGGCCCTGGGTGCCTCGGGGGCGTCGCTCACCGCCCGGGCGGCCATCTGGAGCGACAAGCGCTGCCTCGACCAGGTGAACGCTTTCGAAAGGCGCCCCGACTCAGAGGAGCTCTCGCACCTGGCAGGCAACCGACCCCTGCCCGCCTGGGCGGGTTTCAAGATGGGTTGGCTGCGCGCCGAGGTGCCGGACGCCTATAAGAAGGCAGAGAGCTTGCTCGTGGTGAAGGACTTCCTCAACTACCGCCTCTGCGGTCAGGTCACAACCGATCCCGCGGAGGCCTCCGGTTCATTCCTCTGCGACGCAGCCACCGGCCAGTGGTCCGACGCGCTTATGGAGGCGCTCGGAGTGGACCGCGCCAAGCTTCCCGAGATCGTCGACTCCTGGTCGGTGATCGGCACCGTGACCAGGGAGGTGGCCGGACGCACCGGCCTGGCCGAGGGGACTCCGGTGGTGGCGGGCAGCGGCGACATGATGTGCCAGCTGCTCGGTTCGGGGATCACCAAACCTGGCCGGTTCGGCCTCGTGTCAGGAACGGCGTCGATCATGTCGCTTGCGGCTGAGAGCGCCTCGCCGGATTTCCGGATCATGAACCTGCGATCGGCCAGCGGTGACTGGATCCGCTTCGGCATCGTGGACGCGGCCGGAGAGTCGTTGCGCTGGTTCGTCGACACCTTCTGCCTCGGTGAGGGTCCCGAGGATCCCGCTGGCGGAAGGATGGGGTCGCCCGAATCGCTCGACCCGCTGGCGGCTCAGGTCGAGGCCGGTTCGGGCGGGCTCCTGTTCTTCCCCTACTTGCTGGGCGAGAGGACGCTCGGCAGCTCCCGCTCGAGGGCTTCCTTCGTGGGCGCCACGATCCGCCATGAACGCGCCCACTTCCTTCGCGCGGTCATGGAGGGAATAGCCATGGAGGATCGCAGGGCGCTGGAATGCCTCTGTCCCGCGGGAGTGCAGGGCCCTATCCGTTGCACCGGCGGCGCCGCCGCGAGCAGCTTGTGGAACCAGATCCGAGCCGACGTCTTCGCCAGTCCGGTGCAGGTGCTGGGCTCCACCGAAGGGGGCCTGCAGGGGGCGGCCATCCTGGCCGGGGTGGCGGCAGGCTGGTATGCCGACGCTGCCGCGGGTGCCGAGGAGGTCGTCCGCCTGGGCGATACCTGGACCCCCTGTCCCGAGACCGTAGCGGTCTACGAGCACGCCTTTCACACGTTCAGTGCCATTCACGACACCTTGGATGGCAGTTGGGAAGCATGGGATGATAGGGTCAGATCATGACTGACATCCTCGCGGAGATTGGCTCTGTGCGCCTGGTGCCGGTGATCGTGATCAACGAAGCGGAGAATGCGTATCCTCTGGCACAGGCGCTCAAAGCCGGAGGCCTTCCCTGCGCCGAGGTCACCTTCCGCACGGCGGCGGCCGCGCAGGCCATCCGCGCCATGGCCAGCGACCCCGAGATCATTCTCGGGGCGGGGACGGTTCTGAGCCCCGAGCAAGTCGAACAGGCACTGGAGGCTGGCGCTCGTTACATCGTCACCCCGGGGTTCAGCGCTGAGGTGGTGCGGGCATGCCAGGCCAACTCGGTCCCGGTCTTTCCCGGCGTGGCGACCGCCACCGAGATGCAGATGGCTCTCGAGGCGGGTATCGAGGTGGTGAAGGTCTTCCCAGCCGAGGCGATCGGCGGCCTGACCATGCTCAAGGCCCTCGCGGCGCCCTTCACCATGATGCGCTTCATCCCGACCGGTGGCATCAGCGTTTCTCAGCTGGCTGACTACCTCGCGTTTCCCCAGGTCTTGGCGGTGGGAGGAAGCTGGATCGCGCCCTCGGCGCTCATCAAGGGCCAGCATTTCGACGAGATAACCGAGCTGGCGTCCCAGGCGGTCGCCATCTGCCGGGCGGCGCCCGACCGTCCCGGGGCGGGACGATGACCGTCACCGGCCAGGCGCCGCCTCCGGTGCAGGTCAGGCCGGCGCAGGACTGCCGCTTCGACGAGGTGTCCCTGGGTGAGATCATGCTCCGCCTCGACCCTGGAGACGTCCGGATCCGCACCACCCGGCAGTTCCGGGTCTGGGAGGGCGGCGGGGAGTACAACGTGGCCCGGGGCCTGCGGCGTTGTTTCGGCCTGCGCACGGCGGTGGTCACCGCTCTGGCAGACACCGAGGTCGGCCGGCTCATCGAGGACCTCATGCTCCAGGGCGGGGTCGACCTCTCCTTCCTGCGCTGGGTCCCCTATGACGGTATCGGGCGCCGTGTTCGCAACGGCTTGAACTTCACCGAGCGTGGCTTCGGGGTGCGCGGAGCCATGGGTGTGTCGGACCGCGCCTACAGCGCGGCCAGCCAGATGCGGCCGGGGGAGGTGGACTGGGAGCACCTCTTCGGTGAGCTGGGGGTGCGCTGGTTCCACACCGGTGGCATTTATGCCGCCCTGTCCGAGACGACCCCCGAGGTGATCGTCGAGGCGATGCAAGCGGCCCGCAGGCACGGCACCGTGGTCTCCTTCGACCTCAACTACCGGCCCAGCCTGTGGAAGGACTTCGGTGGGCAGGCCCAGGCCAGGGAGGTCAACCGGAGCCTGGCACCGCTGGTCGACGTGATGCTCGGCAACGAGGAGGACTTCACCGCTTGCCTCGGCATCGAGGTGCCGGGGGCCGACCCCAGCTTCGCCTCAGTCGAGGTGGACAAGTTCAAGGCGATGATCGAGCAGGTGACCAAGGAGTTCGCCAACTTGAAGGTCGTGGCGACCAGCCTGCGTACGGTTCGTTCGGCGACGTTGAACGACTGGATGGCGGTCGCCTGGTCCGCCGGAGGATTCGCCGAGCCGATCAACCGGCCGGGCTTGGAGGTGTTCGACCGGGTCGGGGGCGGCGACAGCTTCGCGTCGGGGCTGATCTACGGCCTAATGGAGAAGGGTGACCTGCAAGTCGCGGTCGACTACGGAGCCGCTCACGGGGCCCTGGCGATGACCACCCCGGGCGACACCAGCTTCGCCAACAAGGCCGAAGTCGAGAGTCTCATGAAAGGTGGCGGCGCGCGGGTTCAGCGTTAGTGCTCGAGCAAGCCTGTCGGAGCGGCAAAGGAGGAACGAACTTGTTGGCTGTGGTGAAGACAGCACCGGGGGAGGGCAACGTCGAGCTGAAGGAGGTGACAGAGCCCAGGGCAAAGCCGGGTTGGATAGTGGTCGAAGTGGCGGCCTGCGGCGTGTGTGGGACCGACCTGCACATCCTCCACGACCAGTTCAAGAGCTACCCCCCTGTCACCATGGGCCACGAGTACACCGGTCGCGTGGTGGAGATCGGCGAGGGCGTGGAGGCCTGGCACCTGGGTGACCGCGTGGTGGTCGAGCAGCACGCCGGCGCCTGTGGGACATGTGACCTCTGCCGACGCGGGAACATCCACCTCTGCATGCACAAGCGGCCTCCTGGTATCGGCATCGACGGCGCTCTCGCTGCCCGGGTGCTGGTGCCGGCCTGGCTTGCCCATCGGGTCCCGGACGACGTTACGGACCGGGCGGCGGCGATGTGCGAGCCCCTGGCCATCGCCCTCACTGGGCTCGAGTCGATCGCCCTGCAACCTGGTGAGTCGGTGGCGGTTATCGGACCGGGACCGGTGGGGTTGCTGGCGGCGCTCGCCGCCCGCTACCTCGGGGCCGGCCGCCTTGTCGTGATCGGGCGTGCGAGCACCAGCCTTTCCCGCCTGCAGCTTGCTTCCGAGCTCGGGCTGGAGACGCTCGATAGCTCGAGCTGTGATCCGGTCGAGGTATTGGGCGCTTCGTTCACCGACGGCTTCAACGTCGTGGTGGAGTCGGCCGGCGCGGCGGCGACCATCGCCCTCGGTGTTCGCCTGCTGCGCCGGGGCGGGAGAATGGCCTGCTTGGGCATGGGGGACGGGCGCGACGCCGCGTTTCCCTGGGACGAGGCCATGAGCCGTGCCCTCACCCTGCATTTCAGCCTCAGCTCGGCCTACCCCACCTGGGACCACGCCCTTCACCTGCTGCGCACGATCGGCCCACAGGTGGAAAGGCTGGCCACGGACTTCCCGCTGTCCCGGTGGTCCGAGGCGATTGAGGCGGTGGCCACCGAACAGGTGATCAAGGCGCTGCTCTGGCCGGCCCTGTGAAGCCCGTCTGACGCGGCCATCCTCCCGCCCCGGGCAGGCTTGGAGGGCTAGTTAATAGACCTGAGGCCCCGCCCTCGGGACGGCGCCAGCTTTGGTTGGCTGAGCTAGGAGGGTTGGCATGCAGGCGTTGGTGTGGGCAGGCGAGACCAAGGTCGAGGTGCGGGACCTCCCCACGCCCGAACCGCCCTCTGGGTGGACGCTCGTAGAAGTGGCCTACGCCGGGCTTTGCGGGACCGACCTGCACATCTGCGACAACGAGCACCCACGGGCCAAGCCCGGCCTGGTACTCGGTCACGAGCTGGTGGGCCGACTCACGTCCCCCGTCGGGGAGCTGCGTGCGGGTACCCCGGTCTTCGTCAACCCCTTGCTCTGGTGCGGAAGCTGCCCGAGCTGCAAGCGGGGGCGCTACCAGACCTGCTACCGCTTGCAGCTGCTCGGCATCGACAGGGACGGCGGAGCCGCCGAGGCGGTTGCGGTTCCCGAGGACCACCTCCTGCCTCTTCCGGCAGGCGTGGACCTGCGCCGGGCGGCTCTAGTCGAGCCCCTGTCGGTGGCGGTGAGGGCCGTGCGGCGTAGCGGGATGCGCCTCGGCGACCGGGTTCACGTGTTGGGGGCGGGGCCGGTGGGGCTCCTGGTGGCCAGCTGCGCCCGCCTCGGGGGAGCGTCAGAGGTAACCATCAGCGAGGTGTTGACGGCGCGAGCTCAAGCTGCACAGGCGATGGGGTTGAGCTTGGTCGACCATGACTCCCCAGAGCCGATCGCTGACGTCCTGTTCGATTGCACCGGTCATCCGGCGGTCTCGTCCACCGTCACCAAGTGGGTCCTGCCCGGAGGGCTGGTCACCGTGGTGGCCGCCTATCCGGGAATTGTCCCGGTCAACCTGCAGGACGTCATGTTCCGGGAGGTTTCGATGGTGGGCACACGGGTGTACAGCCTGGAAGACATCACCGCCGCGATCAGCGTCGTGGAACGGGAGGGCTCAACCCTGGACCCCGTGGTGACGGCGGTCGTCCCACTGAGCAAGGGTCCGTGGGCGATCAGCGCCCTGCACGCCGGGTCTGAGCTCAAGGTGCTGTTAGAGGGGCCAGCGGCCTGACGCCCCGGTTTGCGATGCTCCCCGCCAGATCCAGGTCAAGCAATTGGCGGTGCCTGAGCCCAGTCCATCGGCCGCACACATCGATAACGGTTTGTCGATCCAAGGCGTTAAGCGCCTAGACATCCTGGCCCTTGCGACGGAGAACAACGCAGCCGAGCGTGTCGCGTGACCTTCCCGCCTTCGAAGATCGCCACCTCGCAGAAGGCGCGATGGACGTCCAGACCTATAGAGCGCATCCCTTCTCCTCTCTCTCGTCATCGTTTGGGAGACAGGCGCGCGAACGACAACTACGGATACGTGCTCGCAGCACAACCGGGTCAGTCGTAGGGGCGGCCAACTACAACGACGGGCTCAAAGCCCATAGCGCACATCTCGGCCTGCCCTACCTGCGTTCTCTCGGGAACCCCGGACCCGGTAGGCACGTACCGAACCGAGCACCGCGGTACCCAATGTCATTGTCATGGCCCTACAACGAGCACCGGCCACATCGGGGCCTCGACCAGGAGGCGCCGATGCCGCGGCACACCACCGTTCCGTCGCCCCTCGCCAACATCGCTCGCCGCAGGGTGCTCGGCGGACTCATCCACGAATACCACCTGTTGGCTGCGTAGTCCGACCGGCAGCCCGTGGAGGCTCGTAGACACAGGGCGAAGGCCGAGGTCATGCGCCAATGACCACCGCGTCCGCCAACGGGGCGCCGGACATCACCAGTACTGGCTCACCACGCAGCGAGCGTCGCTCCGAGGTCTTGGAAATTCCCCGGACCAAACGCCGGCGTCTCGCGCTGAACGGCTTCAGCGCGATCGAGGTTTTGGTGCCCTACACCATCTCAACCTATTCACGCTGGTCAGGTGATTGCTGGGTCTCTCCGTGGACGCAACTCCGGCTAGAGCTTGCTCGGTGATGCTAGTTGGCGACGACCCGCTCAACCTCCCCGGGGCTCAACCGCCGCCCGATCAGCGCAGGCTGTACCCCCCGTCGACGACAAGCTCAGTTCCGCAGCAGTAGCTGGATTCAGTGCTCAGCAGGAAGGCCACCGCCCGGGCGATCTCGAGAGGCTCGGCGAAGCGGCCGAGGACAATCCCGGCTTTCCATTGTGCGAACTGGTGAGGCTTCAAGCTGAGCAACGGCGTGTCGACGTAACCAGGGGAGATGGCGTTCAGCCGGACTCCGCGAGGGCCCCACTCCACGGCGAGGGACTTCGTGAGCGCGGTGACCGCAGCTTTCGAGGCGTTGTAGGCGCACTGGTGTTGTGGGAAGTTCACGATGCAGTTCCCCGACATCGAGGCGACGTTCACGATGCTGCCCCCGCCACTGTCCAACAGCCGGCGACCGAAGGCGCGGCAGCTGAGGAAGACGCCGCGCAGGTTCACCGCCATCACGGCGTCGAACTGCTCGGCCGACATCTCTTCGGCCGGCACGTCGTTCTCCACGATGCCCGCACAGCAGACGAGGTCCACGGGCCCCGAGGCGAGGTCGTAGATCGAAGCGACCGCCTCGTCGAGGCTCGAGGCCACCGTGACGTCGACGGGAAGGGAGCGCACGCCGGGAGGAGGGGCCGGGTCCGTCACGAGGTCGAGGCCGAAGACGGTCAGCCCGAGCTCCGCCAGGTGCCCACTCAGGACCCGTCCGATGCCTCCGCTCGCCCCGGTCACGGCCACGTGCTTGTTGAGGAACTCCATCTGGCACTTCCTTCACTTGTCATTGCCCCAGCGGTGCCGGGGAGAGGGGTCGTTGCGCAGTGCTCAACCACATCCTAAAGATGAGAGAGAGAGACAGAGCATAAGCGGCTCTTCGCGTTGAACGGCGCGACAAGAATGAACATCGTGGTGGCATTTCTGGCAGGGTTCTCGTTGCTTTTGCTGGCGGCATCGTTACCTACGTGGCAATGAGAGGGATGGGCTTTCTTCAACTCAGACGTGAAATTCGGCAGTCCTTGCCTAGGACGAGTGCCCCGACGACAGACCATGAGCCGGGACGGGCAGACCGCTGGAGATGGCGCCGGGCTGGAGGGTTTTTGGTGCTGGTGGCCATGATCGTGATCGAGACCATCAACCGTGGCAGGCGCGGCGGGAGAGCGCGGGCACCGGTAGAGCGGACATCGTGGCCCACGTCGATGATCCAGGCGACCCCTCGCGTGACCGCATAGGCTGAACGCGAAAGTCGATGACCAGGAGAGGAAGGTCGTCACCGAACTGGTAGCGGGTGCAGCGCTCCTGGGCGTGAGCTACACCTGCTAATAGTGGCACTTACGCTCGTCAGTGACCTGCAATTATGCCGCTGAGCAGGGCGTGTAAGCCTATCTTGCTTACAACGAGCAGGTCGGCGGTTCAAGTCCGTCAGCGCCCAC
>Ga0182027_10004657_pt1 | contig 21168 bp, 18 predicted proteins | sample 712E1DmetaG_FD_121300 | JGI IMG/M metagenome (GOLD analysis project Ga0182027, IMG submission 121300) | Permafrost microbial communities from Stordalen Mire, Sweden - 712E1D metaG (Illumina Assembly) | ecosystem: Environmental > Terrestrial > Soil > Wetlands > Permafrost | place: Sweden...
GATTAAGAGTCCGCTGCTCTACCAATTGAGCTATGCGCCCGCTCTAGATCGATCGGGAAGGAAATGTATGCCTGGCGAGAACCGCCAAGTCAAGACGCTGGCGCGGAGACGCCCGGTGCCAGCGCGCCCGGAGGGAATCGAACCCCCAGCCCTCGGCTTCGAAGGCCGATGCTCTATCCAATTGAGCTACGGGCGCAGGAAAGGCGAGATAATCCCGGCCCTTGCCGGCCCTGTCAAGGATGGGTGCTGGGTTTCGGGGCGGGCGCCGGCGTGGGCGCGCTTGCTTTCCCTGGCGCCGCCTTTTTGGGGATGTAGGTCAGGCGCAGTGCCTTGATGAGCTGTTCCTTGGCCGAGTTCGGATCCCGGCGCATGTCCATGTTCTTTATCCGCTCCAGCGTGCTCTTCAGAAGATCGAGGCGGCCTCGCTCGGCTTCGCCGCAGGCCACGGCCGATCCCGACTCGCACAGTGTCAACGCCTTCCCGGCCTCGGTGTACGCGTGGGCCGGTTCGAAGTGGTCCGCCAGCGCAAGGCTAGCTAGATGATGAAGGCGATGGTCATCCGGATGGGCATCCAGCGCGCCTTCAAGCGAAGCCAAGGCCCAGTCCGGATGGCGCAGGTCCATGAAGATGTCCGCCAACTCCAGCGCGGCAGGCACATTGCCCGGCGTGGCCAAAATCTCGCTCTGCAGCTCCGCGACCCGCTGGCGCACGGCTGGATCTGGCGGCAAGACAGGCTTGACCTTCACATCGGGCCTGGGCAGGAGAATCGCCACCGCAAGCAGCAACAGAATCGCCAAGTCGAGAACGCGCGTGACCACTGGCCCTATTCGTACCGCAGCGCCGCCCTCTGGTCCAGCCGCCCAAGCCATTGCCCCAAGATTCCCCAGACCGTGGCAGAAAGCCCCGGTCAGATTCTGCGTCGGCCGGCTAGAAAACGAGAATTCTTTGCTGGACAAGGGCTCCTCTTCTGTGGCATTGGAAATGCTTCCGTAGCTGATGGGGGGTTTTTGCTGGGGCGATTGGCGTCGGAGCGAGCCTGCAAACCTAACCTACCGCTTCTTCAGCACCTCACGCTTTCCCAAATCTCTGGCCGGTTACCTGTCGCACAGACCTGGTTGTCGCAGGGCACCGGCGCCAAGACCAAGGAGGAACAGATGAGCGTCCTTAAAATGCTAGCCGATGCCTTCCACGAAGGAGGATGGGGCATGTGGCCCATTCTCACCATTCTGATGATCACCATCTCGATCGTCACTGAACGTGCTGTGTCTCTTCGCAAGGCGGTGATTGACAAGGACAAGCTGCTTGCCCTGCTCCGTTCGCAGATCTCAGCGGGCAACATTCAAGGCGCGATCAAGGTCTGCACCGGAAACCCCACGCCCATGACCCGCATCGTCCAAGCCGGCCTCATGCGCGCCAACCGGACCGAGCCCGAGATTGTCGCGGCCATGGAGGAAGCCTCTCTGCGCGAGATGCCACAGGTCGAGAAGCGAACCGGGTACCTGGCCATGTTGGGCAACCTCGCCACCCTGGCCGGTCTGCTCGGCACCATCACCGGCCTTATCAAGGCGTTTGCTGGCGTGGCGGGCGTCGACCCATCGCAGAAGGCGACCCTGCTGTCCAAAGGCATCTCAGAAGCCATGAACTGCACCGCGTTCGGCCTCTCCACCGGCATTATCGGCCTCGCCGCCTTTGCCTGGCTGAACGGCAAGACCCAAGGAATCCTCGATGACGTCGGCGAAATGAAGAAAAACGTGACCAACCTGCTGGCTAGCGCAAAGGCTGCGCTGCACGGGTAGCCCAACAAGTTACGCAACGCCAAAGAAAAGGAGACTGAGCCATGTTCTTTATGGAAGCGTTCAAAGAAGGTGGATGGGGCATGTACCCGATCCTTTGCATCTGTCTCATCACGATCTATCTGACCATCGATCGGACATCCTACTTGGCAAAGTGCAAGGTCGACGCAGACCGGCTGATATCGCTGATCAAGTCCCAGATCGTCAGCGGCAATATCCGTGGCGCCATCTCAACCTGCCAGGCCACGCCGGTGCCGCTCACTAGGATCATCGCAGCCGGCCTCACCAAGGCCGGTGGTTCCGAGCATGAAATCCAGCAGGCGATGGATGAGGAAGCCCTGCGCGAGCTGCCCAAGGTGGAGAAGCGAACCGGCTACCTGGCCATGCTGGGAAACTTGGCGACCCTGGCCGGACTTCTTGGCACCATCACCGGCCTCATCAAGTCGTTCGGAGCCGTGGCCGGGGTTGACCCCTCGATGAAGGCGACCATGCTCTCCAAAGGTATCTCCGAGGCCATGAACTGCACCGCCTTCGGGTTGGGCACCGGCATCTTCGGCCTTGCGGCGTTCGCCGTCCTCAACGGCAAGACGCAGGGCATCCTCGACGGCGTCAACCAGGGCACGGTCGAGGCGCTAAACTTGGTGGTGGCCGGCCGTTCAGAAGGCGGCGCGCAGCGCTAGTCGACAGCGAACGCAGGGGCCGATACTCGGCCCCAAGACGGGAGCTAAATCATGAGTGTTTCAGTAGATACTGGCAATAAGTCTGGCAAGAAGCAGCTTAACGCCGAACTCAATCTGGTGCCCTACATCGACCTGCTCACCTGCATGGTCGCCTTCCTTCTCATCACCGCGGTGTGGACCCAGCTCGCCCGCCTGCAGGCCCAGCAGAAGGGCCAGGGGCAAGCCGGCGAGGAAACTCCACCCGAGTTGCAGGTCAAAGTCGTCGTGATGGTGAACCAGGAGGGCTTCAACTTGGTCGTCGGTCAGGATCAGACCCCGATTCCCAAGAAGGGATCTGACTACGACTTTGAACGGCTGGCGGCCGAGCTGAAAAAGGCCAAGGACGGTCACCCAGACAAGAACGACGCTCAGGTGGCTTCCGAGGACACCATCAAGTTCGATGTCCTGGTGCGAGCCATGGACACCGCCATACAAGCGAGATTCCCCGATATCTCGCTCATTGACTCAGGTGCAGCCGGAATCTAGGACCCCAGGAGAACCATCATGGCAATCATGGCGCCTCACGCGCACCTTTACCGCTCGATCGATCTCGAAGTCACCAAGTCGAAGCTGGGGGGCGGTGGCCGCAAGAGCCTGTATCAGGCTCTCAACCTCGTGGCCTATATCGACATGATGACGATCCTTGTCATCTTCCTGCTCATGACCTTCTCGGCCAGCGGCGAGATTCTCTTCGTGCAGAAGAACATCGTCCTGCCCGACGCGCAGAACTGGAGCGACCTTGAGCGCGCTCCGGTCATTGGTGTTACCAAGGACGTCGTCACCCTGGACGGGTCGCAGGTGGCTACCGGCGAAGAGCTGATGAAGGACTCGGCCACCGGCGACGCCAAGATCCCAGAGCTGGCCGACCGGCTCGTGACCGCAAAAAACAACTACAAGCTACTGCACCCCACAGAGGACTTTAAAGGGGTGTGCATTATCCAATCGGACAAGAGCGTCGAGTTCAAGATGTTGCGAAAGGTCATGTTCTCGGCAGCCACGGCAGGCTACCAGAACGTGAACTTCGCCGTGCGGCCGAAGGCCAAAGGCGGCGCCGCAGCTCCGGCTGCGGCCGAGTGACTTTCGCTTTTCCGCGCGTCGATCGCGTTTCTCGATCCGCTGTCAGTGGTACGGACGACCGGCCTTCCCCAGGGCCGGCCGCAGGGATTTGCTACGGAAGGATCTTTCCCAGGGAGGTGCTGAAATGCGAAAAGCTAGCTTCGTGGTAATCGGCGCGCTCACCGCCGGTGTTCTTCTGTCCGGGTGTGAAGGCGACCCGAATGATCCGCGTACCTGGGCACGCAAACTCAAGAGTGTGCGCGAGCAAAAGGAGGCGCTGGATCAGCTCGCCAAGATGAGCGTGGAGCGAGCGCAGAAAGCGCTCCCCGAGATGATTGCGCTCTACAAGGAGACCAAGAAGCCGGAACACCTGGAGGCGCTGAGCCGATTCCTCAATGACCAGACCAAGCCGCTTTTCGTCGAAGCCTTGGACTTCACCGAGGACGACTTCGACCGTGCCGTGATTGCCGCCGGTGCGCTGGGCGAGATGAAGGCGACCGACGTGGTCCCGCAGCTAATCAAGGCGGTCGACCACCAGCTCCCCATCAAGTCGCGCGCCAACACCGTGCGCCTCGCGGCGATTCGCGCCCTGGTCAAGATTGGCGACAAGCAGGCCGTGCCTGCCCTGATGAAGATTCTCACCACGTCGGCCGACGAGCAGGACTTCTTGCTCAACCAGAAGGCGGCGCTCGGCCTGGCCGAGTTGCGTGACCCGCAGTCGATCCCGGCGCTCATCAAGGGTCTGTTCATGACCGGCCGTGGCACACAGGTCTTCCAAGAATGCCGTCTGGCCTTGGTGCGCATCGGCGATTCCGCGGTGGATCCACTGATCCAGTTGCTCAACGAGAAGAACCCTGAAATTGCCGAGATGGCGCGCAAGCTCGACTTCGACAAGACCAGCCCCGGCATTGTGCCCTTCAAGGCCGCCTATCTGCTGGGCGACCTGCGCGCAGCGCGTGCGGTTCCGGCCCTGGCCGCGCGTTTGAAAGTCCCGGCCAAGTCCGGCGAGCACAAGGCCATCCTCATCGCCCTCGGCTTCATCGGCACTCCGCAAGCGGTCAAGGTGCTGCTCGATGTGCTCAAAGACAAGAAGGCCGAGGCGACCGACCGCCAGGCTGCCGAGGATGGGATCTACCTGTCAGGCGACAAGCGCGCGGTGCCCATCCTGCTCGATACGGCCAAGAATGGCTACGTGGTCGTGGGTGGGGTCAAGGCATCAGACTTGCGCGCCAACGCCGCTATCGATCTTGCCCGCATCGCCGGCAAGGAAACCTACGACGCGTTCAAGGCTCTGGCCGACAAAGAGAAGGACGCGCAGGGAATTTTCGGCGAGGCGCTTGACCGCATGCAGGTGGCCAAAGACTGCGACAAAGACATCGACTGTTACGCCAAGGTTCTCAACACCGATCCGTCCTGGACCCGCGCCGAGAAGGCGGCGTTCGCCATCGGGTTCTCCGGCAACGCCGCCAAGGGCGTACCCATCCTGCTCAGCGCGCTCAAGCCGGTGGCCTCGCTGTCCCAGCTTCGCTACCCCGTGCACCAGGCGATCCTGCAGTCGCTCACCAAGCTGGCCGATGCATCGTGCAAGATGTGCGAAGAGAAGTTGCTCAAGCAAATCGAGCGCGACGAACAAGCGGTCCGCCTCCCCGGCGCCCGCGATCTCCTCGGCGAAACCCGCGTGGCCTTGGCGGTCATCCAAAACAAGAAGAAGGCCAACTAGGACCGCGGGTTTCGCTCTCGCGATCAGGGAGCCGCTCGTGCTACGTCGACTGATATTCAGCAACCACGGTGGTATGAATGCCACCGCGGATGTTGAAGTCACCCTCGACGCGTGCCCGCCGGGGATGAATCGCTACCACGAGGTCGTCCAAGATGCGGTTGACCACAGCCTCGTGGAAGGCGCCCAGGTTGCGGTACGACCACAGGTACAGCTTCCACGACTTGAGCTCGACGCAAAGCTGGTCGGGTACGTACTCGACGCGCACCGTGGCGAAATCGGGCTGGCCCGTCTTGGGACAAAGGCAGGTGAACTCCGGCGTCTCGAAGCGGATCAGGTAGTCCCGCTCAGGCTTCGGGTTGGGGAAGGTCGCGAGCGTCTTGCGTGGCGTGGTGCCCATTTACCTGCGATGATAGCAGGCGCCTCGTCGTTGACACTTCTCGAAACCAGAGGCGACGGTGTCCTACCGCTGGGAGGCCCTATCGGATGATGCGATATCCCCTATTTTCGACTCTGCTCCTTTCCGGCCTGGTTGCCCTGGCGCCGTCCCTGGCCGCCGCCGCTGCCATCGTGCATGGCACGGTGGTCCTGCCCGATGACCTCAAGTCCGGCCGTCGTTTTCTCGGCCACTGGCGGGTTGAGAACACCACCGTACCGGTCCAGCCGGCGCCGCCGCGGGGTGATACCGTGGTCGTGCTGGTCGGCCCCAAGCCGCAGGTCCTGGCCCCCAAGAACACGCCGGTCGAGATCGCTGGCATGCAGGCCAATCCCACCACGGTGGTCGTGGGTGAGGGTGCCGTGGTTGAATTCAGAAACTCGGACAAGGTTTCGCACGACCTTTCCGTCCCAGGCCGGCCCGATATCATGCCGCCCGAGCGTCTGAGCGCGGGCACCGTCCGCAAGGTGCGCTTCGGCATCAGCGGGGAATACCTCGTGCGCTGCACCGAGTATCCCCACATCGTGGTTTCGGTGATCGTCACCAGCTCGCCATTCTTTGCGCCGGTGGACGAGAAGGGTGCGTTCAAGCTGCTCGACGTGCCGGAAGGCCCGGCCACGCTCAAGGTGTGGAGCAACGGCCGCTGGGTGCATGAGCAGGCGGTCGAGGTGACCCCCAAAGGAGTCGAGATGACTATCAAGGTGTCCGGCGCGGCCAACCGAGAGCCCACCGAACAATAGAGGCGGAAGCAATGTTCCTTTCCAAAATATGGTTCATTCTCGTCGGGCTGCTAGCCGGGGTTGCAGTTACGGCAGCCTTCGTGGCACCCCGCCCGGCCGATCGTCGCATTGAGCAACTGGAAGGGCAGCGTCTGGATCGCGCGCAATATGCGGCCGAGCAAATGCTCAAGAACGATGCGCGCCGTTGGATTGACTATGTGGCCAAACTGGGCCGCGACGCGCACCTCACCGAGGCGCTCGACTCCTCTTCGCGTGGGGCGGGGGAGCCCAAGGCGCTCCACGAAACCGTACGCAGCCGTCTCAAAGCCCTGGTGCCTGACCGTGCCGGCATCGGGGTAGAGTCACTCATCGCAGTGGACAACAAAGGACGCGTGGTGGCCAGGGTAGGCGACGACGAGGGCGAGTACGGCGAATCGATTGCCGGAGCCGAGGTGGTGGGGGACGCCCTGCGCGGCTATCTGTCCGACGACGTGTGGGGGGCGGCCGGTCGCCTACGCCGGGTGGGCGCGGCTCCGGTCACGTCCAAGTCACGTGATCGCATTGTCGGTGCGGTGGTGGTTGCGGTGGAGACGGGCAAGCGCTTGGCTGAAATGTGGAAGCGCAACCTGGGCGTCGATGTGGCCATCGTTCTCGGCAAGAATGTCGTGTCGTCGACCCTGCCCGAGGCGCTCCTCGGCCAGTTGCCTGAGCTCATCGAGCAGCACGCCACCGAGATCGCCAATCACAAGCGCACGCGCGCCCTCGTGCTGTACATGGGCAACGAGCGCATGCTCTTGGTTGCAGCGCCCTTTGTCGGCGAAGCCTCGGAACAGCGGGCCTACTACGTCCTGCTCAACAAGAAATCACCCGAGTCCGATCCGTGGGTCCTGCTGTCGAACACCTCCTCGGATGACCTCCGCTGGGGCCATTTCCCCTGGCTGCCCCTGGCCCTGGGCATCTTGGCCATGATCGGCATCGGTCTCGTCCTGCAACGGACCGAGGTGGAGGGCCCGATCCGGCGCCTGCGCACCGAGGTCCACAGCCTGGCCCGCAACGAGATCCAGAAGATCGACGACACCAGGTACGGCGGCAAGCTGGGTGGTGTCGCGCGGGATATCAACGCCACGGTTGAGCGTTTCACCCACGCGCCTCCGCCCAAGTCCGAGACGGCCAAGAAGAACATCGGGGCGATTCTGGATCGGGGCGGCTCGGCTGACGGCCAGTCATTTGACATGTCACGGGGCAAGCCTGCACCGCCCGCGCCTGCACCCAACCTGGCGTCGGTGGCCGCTTCGCTGTTCGGCGCGCCCAAACTTCCGCCTCCTGCGGGCGTGGCACCCGCGCCCGTCGCAGTCCCAGCCGCCCCAGTAGCCAGCTCGGCGCGTCCCGTTTCCCTGCCCACCTTGCCGTCACCGTTGGAGACGACCTCGTCCCCTTCCGGCGAGTTTGCGGCCGTTTCGCCTTCCTCCATCATCGAGACGCAGGAGCTCCCGCTTTTGCGCGGGGACGTGGCGCCACCACCAGTGCCAGTCTCGGCCGCCCTGGCCGCGCCTTCGGCCGCAGCGGCTGCGACCCCTGCCTTACCAGCGACTTCGCTAGCGGCGAGCCAGCCTAGGAACGAGGAGATGGAACACTTTCAGCGGGTACTCGATGACTATATCGCCCTTCGTGCCAAGTGCGGTGAGTCCACAGCCTCGGTTTCTGCCGACAAGTTCTTCGCCAAGCTGCAGAGTAACCGCGACCAATTGATCGCCAAGTACGGCTGCCGCACGGCTCGCTTCTCGGTCTACGTGAAAGACGGCAAGGCCGCGATTAAAGCGACGCCGGTACGAAGCTAGTATTACTCGTTCTTTTCCAGAAGCATTTGATCCGGATTGGCCTGCTCGCCGGCCGGGACCGCGGTTTCCTTCGGTGCAGTGCCATCAAGAAAGACTTCGTTGACACCTTCGGCACCAGGTGCGGGCAGAAGTCCGGTGGCCGGATCGATCTGGACCACGACCACGCCGGGCGGCTGGCTGAAGTCGCGCACTGGCCGGCCGGCCATGGCCTTGACCATGAAGTCGAGCCACAGCGGCAACGCGGTTCGCGCGCCGGCTTCGCCGTGTCCCAGGCTCTTGCCGTCGTCAAAGCCGACCCACACCGCAGCCAACAACTCAGGTGTGAACCCGATGAACCAGGCATCCCGGCTGCCGTTGGAGGTACCGGTCTTGCCCGCCGCCGGCCGCTGCAACTTGAGCCCAGCGGCGTGCGCGGTGCCTGACTCGACCACGCTGCGCATGAGCGACACCATGATGTAAGCCGTCTCGGCACGAACATTCTGCTCAAGTGGGGGCGCGGGGATCGCTTGCGAGCCAAGTACAGAGATCAGGCGCGTGTCGCCGAGCTGGCCGCCGGCCGCGAAGGTGGAGTAGGCGTTGGCCAGCTCGATGGGCGTGACTGTGTTGGCACCCAATGCCAGTGACAATTCGAGCGAATCGGGCAAGGGCGAAGTGATGCCGGCGTGGGTGGCCATCTCGCGGGTGGCGCCAATGCCCACATCAGAGAGAAGCTTGATGGCCACAGTATTGATTGACAAAGCCAAGGCCGTGCGCAGCCGGACCGGACCGCGAAAGTTGTCTTTGTCGTAGTTTTGCGGTTTCCACAGCCGGTACACCTCGGGGCTGTCGTTGACCAAGGAGGCAGCAGTGAACCGCTGGGAATCAATGGCCGCGGCGTAGATGAACGGCTTGAACGCCGAGCCGGGCTGGCGCCGCGCACGCTGCGAACGATCGAAGCTGCCGGCGCGATAGCCATAGCCCCCGACCAAGGCCAGGATGTCGCGCGTGGCAGGGTCAAGCACCACCATGGCCGCTTGCGGACCCAATTCCAGGGCCAAAGGCGTGTCCTTGTCGCCTTCATGCTTGCGCTCGAGCGCGAGCCGGACGCGCACGAGATCCCCGGGACGAAAGCGCTCGGCAAGCGACGGCGTGCCCAAGGTGTAGCGGGGCTCGACCGCGGTATCGACCACGCCGGTGCTGCCGCCCACGAAGACGAACAGGAGAGCGTGCTTGGGATCCTTGGGATCTTCCTCCACGCGCTCCACGATTCCGTCCACGATATCTGCATCGCCCAAGCTCGGGTGCTCTCGGCTCAGCTCCGAGCGGTGTTTCTCCAAGGCTCTCCCAGCCAGGTGGCCTAGTGGCTTACGGTAGCCCTGGCGCTGATCCAGTTCTTCCAGCCCGCGCTCCACCGCTTGCCGGGCCATCGCTTGCAGCCGTGGATCGATGGTGGTCTTGACCGTCAGCCCCAGGGTGTCGAGCTTGTTGGCGCCGAATTTCTCGACCAGTGCTCGATGCACGCTGTCGACCGCCTCGGGCGCGCTCTGGGTGCGCGCGCTGCCCTCGGGAACCACCGCGATGGGCTGTTCGGCCACCTTGCGCGCCGTCTCTTCGTAGATGTACTCCAGCTTCGCCATCTGCTCGAGCACGTAGGTCTGACGTCTCTTGGCCGCCTCGGGGTGGCGGTAGGGCGACAGGTGCGTCGGCGACTGCAACATGCCCGCCAGCAGCGTCGCCTCAGCCAGGTCAATCTCGCCCACCGGTTTGCCAAAGTAGAAACGCGCCGCCTCCTCTACGCCGTAGCGGCCGTGGCCGAAATTCATTTGGTTTAGGTAGAGTTGCAGAATCTCTTCCTTGGAGAACTTCTGTGAGATCCGGCGCGCCAGGATGATCTCCTGCACCTTGCGCCGCAGGGTCTTCTCAGGTGAGAGCAACATCTGCTTCACCACTTGCTGGGTGATGGTCGAGGCGCCCTGGGCAAATTTCCGGCGCATGAGGTCCTCGAAAAGCGCGCGCGCCATGCCCCGGTAGTCGAGGCCCTCATGCTCGAAGAAGTCGGCATCCTCGGCGGCCAGTACGGCCTGAATCAGCACCTTGGGCAACTGGGCGTAGGGCACGACGGTCCGGTGTTCCGAGCCAATCTCGCCTATCAGGTTGCCATCGCGATCGAGCACGCGTGTAATCTGAGGCGGCCGATAGTCACCGATGCCGCTCAGGCTGGGCAGATTGGGATCGTGACCGAAATAGGAGAACACCGCCACCAGCGCACCAACCCCCAGCACGAAGGGCGAGAGCAGTAGCAGCAACCAGCGCAGGAGGCGCAGGCCCAGCGAGCGGATCTGGCGGCGCCGTCGCCGCCTCGGGCTGGGAGCCGTGGCGACCGGTTCCAGCGAATCGCCCGGCGACCGATCGAGCGCCAGGATGGTGTCGATTGGGTCAAAGCGATCCGCGCCGGACCTGCCGCCGTGCTTGGCCATCTGGTCAGGGTAGTTTAGTGCGATATTTGGGCGGCAACGAAAAATGCGAGTTCATTCGGTCATTGTGAATCGGCGTCAGCTTCTGCTTCAACCTCGGGCTTGGCGGCGGTGATGCGGTGAACCCAATCCAGGCACTGCTTCTCGCTCAGGGTCATCTCGCTGTGATCGAAGGTCAGGGTCGAGGCAATCGCAGCCGCGTATTCTTCCTCAGTCAGGCGACCGCGCTCGTGCATACGGGTCAGGATGCGACGCAGGTATTTCTCCCAGGCGGGAGAAAGCGCGCCATGGCAGTAGTGCACGTAGCGCCGCTTGGGACTGGGCAGGATGGACGAGAAGAACGCCGCCTCAAGCGGGGTGATTTCAGACGCGCTCTTGCCGAAGTAGTGCCGCGCCGCTGGCCCAATGCCATAGAGCCGGGGTCCGAACTCAATGGCATTAAGATACAGCTCAAGGATGCGCTCCTTGGGCAGGATCTGCTCGAGGTACCAGACCAGGAATAGTTCCTGCAGTTTGCGCGACAGGGTCTTTTCCTTGCTGAGCAAAAGGTTCTTCACCATTTGCATGGTGATGGACGAGGCGCCCAGCCGAAACCCATCGTTCTCAATGTTGCGGCGCAGGGCCGTCTTGAACACGGCCGACACCCAGCCGCGGTGCTTGAAGAACCCCGAGTCCTCCGTGGTCATGATGGCGTTGATGAGGTGGGGCGAGATCTTGGCAAAGGGCACGAAGTCCGGACTGTCAGGTCCCACGATGAACGTCATGACGCCGGTATTGCCGGCACCCGGTGGCTCAGGAGGAACCTCCACGGTCTGCACCAAAGATTCTTCACTCGCGAGCGCGGTGACCTCTGCGGGAGCCTTGACCACCTGACATCCGTCGATGCCAACCTTGCCTCCCAGATCCAGCGCGTCGAGGTTGGCGAAGTCGATCTTGGTGTGCAGGTCAGCCTCGAAGAAGCCCTGCAACACGAAACCACCCAAGTGCGGGACGATGGGCGCCGGTATACTGGCCAGCAACTTGGCGCAAGCAATCCGCGGCACGCGAAGTTGCGCCTCGAGCTTGGGCAGGTAGTGCAGCTCGCGGCCGCTCTTGAAACGGAACGTCCCCTGGGCCAGTTCCAGCGAGCCGGACAGCCCCACCGCCAGGCTGCCGAGCCGGCCTTGCGCCTGATTGAGGACCAGGAGCCGCTTGTCCAAGTCGACGGTGCCGTCCACCTGCACACCGAGCGTCAGATCGTTGATCGGCTCGCTCGCCAGCTTCTCGTGCAGCAGGCTCAGCCCACTCACATCCAGCTTGCCCGAGAACGAAACCCGCCGGCCTTCCAGCTTCGCCTCGATGGCCGCATCAATCTCGGTGTTCTCAGGTTCGAGAACCGAGGCAGGCAGGATCTCGGCGATCTTGTCGAGTGAGAAGCGCTCGGCCCGCAAGGAGAGTGTACCCTCGACCGCGCGGGAATCGATCGATGGTCGCAGGTGGCCCGTCGCTGTCCACAGGGCGCGCTTGGCCCCGCCGTAGCTGCCGGAAAAGAACAGGTCAAAGGCCCGGGCAGGGGATCCCTTGGCCGTCGCGACGGGCCGAATCGCCCCGCTGATGCCGGTAAGTGGAAGGGTCGCCAGGGGCCGCACGTAGCCCTCGCGCACCGACGCCTCAGGCCAGCCGACGGGCCGCAGACTCTCCAAGATCCCCTCAAGAGTCACGCTGTCGGCACCAAATGCCGGGGAGGTCTCGCTTCCATGCGTACCGAATCTCCCGGAGACCTGCCGCGCTTCGACATGGTAGCGCAGACCTGTCTCCCAGCTCCCATCCACCACCCCCACCGTGACTGACAACCCCCGGCGGTTGTCGGTAAACTGAAAACTGCCGCCCTTCACCAGCAGCGACAGCAAGGACGACGCGCTGGCCTTGACCGTAGCTGGGCCAGTGGAGGCTCCATGCAGCCGCCCGAGAATCGCGCTGACGTTGTCCCCGGGTCCGCCGCGCACCAGTTTGGCGACCGGGCCATCAGCCACCACCACGCTGCGGCCCCACAAGGCGGAGAACGGGATCTCCAAGCTGTCCATGGTCAGAAGGGGACCTTTGTCTTTTCCCACCACCACCCCGTAGAGCCGGAGCACACCCCATCCTGCGGACGCCCGCTGGGCCTCCACGGAAACACCCAGCTTGGCCGAAGCCTTGGACGTGACCAGGTGCCCGCCAAGCGCTCCCAACGCCATGGGATAGCTCGCCACCGCCCCGGCAACAATGCCCAAGGCCCATACCCGCCGGTCCAATAGGATGGCCTTGAGATAGCGCAGGTGCTTGACTATCGGCGGCATTCGCGGGCGTGGTATTCTACCTGCCGGCCCCTGGCGAGGACACGCAAGAGTGAATCTCGGTTATGGCTCGCCGGCGCTCGCTCGTGGCATTATCCAATCGCCGATGACGAAGCTTCCCATCCAGTCTGCCGGCATGGGCATGTGGATTGCGTTGTAGGCCGGGGCGTGCCAGACGAATGAAAGCAAAGGAGACACCGTGAAGACCAACTCCGTCGTGCCGACTGCTACCGGCAGACTCTACTCCTTCCAGTTTGGCGATACGCGGCTCGCGGTCGACGCGAACCTGGGCGGCCGCATCGTCACGTTCGCTTTCTCAGGTCGCAACATCCTGACTGGCCCGGCAGTCGACCCGGCCAACTTCGGGTCGACCTTCTGGTCGAGCCCGCAGAGTGACTGGAACTGGCCACCTCCCCCCGAGATCGATTCGGCGCCCTATGCGGCCAGCCTCGACGGCGCTGTGCTCTCCACCTCCGGCGCCACCGCGGCCGGTCTGGGCCTTGCCGTGGAAAAGAAGTTTTCCGCTGACGGTGAGGCGGGCGTGGTCGCCGTGGTGTACACCCTTGCCAACCGAGGTAGCCAGGCACGCCAAGTAGCGCCTTGGGAGATCACGCGCGTGGCGGCTGGCGGCCTCACTTTCTTCCCCATTGGTGAAGGCGGGCCGCGAAAAGGGCCGCAGGACCTGCTGAGCCCAACCGTCGTGGATGGTGTGGCTTGGTTCCCGTATGACGCCGCTGCCATCTCCGCGGATCAGAAGCTCTTTGCCGATGGCCGGGAAGGCTGGATAGCCCATGTGGACGGCGATCTCTTGCTGGTGAAGTCCTTTGCCGACACCCTGCCTTCACAAGCCGCTCCTGGCGAGGCTGAGATCGAGATCTACGCCAATGCCGGCCACACCTACGTCGAGGTCGAGAACCAGGGCGCCTATGTCAAACTCGCACCCGGCGCTGTGACAACCTGGACCGTGCGTTGGATGTTGCGCAAGCTCAACCTTGCATCCACACCTGCGGCGGTTGGCAGCGCACCCTTGCTCAACCTTGTGCGCAGCCTGGTGAAGTAATTTTATGCGGCCCAGAGCTCGACTTCGAAATCCGCGGCTGCTCGCAGATCCTCGGCAATCCGCTGCCGGGCGTGGTGCAGGCGGGACATCACAGTCCCAATAGGACAAGCCGCAGCCTCGGCGATTTCGTCGTAGGCGCAGTCCTCGAACTCGCGCAGGGTGATGGCCTGCCTGTGCACGGGCGCCAGGCGAGCCACTGCGGCCCGCACCAGGAGCTGCATCTGGGCAATCCCCATCTTGCGTTCGGGAGTCTGGTCGTGGGCTGGCTCCAATTTGGGTTGGCAGTCTTCGCCACGCTCGTCAGCTGTACCTTCTGACCGGGCAGACCGCTTACGAAGGATGTCCAGGCTTGCGTTCATCACGATGCGATGGATCCAGGTGGTGAAAGATGCGCGGCCCTCGAAGCGATGCAGGTTGCGCCACACCTTCAACATCGCGTCCTGCACGGCATCCTCGGCATCGTCGCGATTTCGCAGCACCTTCATCGAGATAGCCAGGGCTCGCGGTCGGATCTGTTCCAAGAGCGGCCGCAGGGCCTCGGCATCGCCAGCCTGTGCCTGCTCTGCTAGGACTGATGCGTCATCACGTCGTGTCTCGTCCACCACCGCAATCCTCTTCCGACGCGCCAAACTGCCCACCAAAGACCGACCCGCCACGCTCGACTGTGGCGGTCTTGTCGCCAGGTCCGCAAAGATCGCGAAATCCTTGGTTGGTTGCATGGCACTCTTCTCCCTGTGCAAAGCCGGGACCGACGCTCTGCACCCCAAGACACCCTCTTTGGTCATGAATGATGCAAGTAGGCATCCTGATCCTCAATCCCGCGACAAGCGGAGTCGCGGACAGCCTCGGACTATACTTTCCCACCCATGACCGACATCGAACGGGTTCGCCTCTTCTTGCGCCAGGTGCGCCGGCAAGCCCTGCTGGTCCTGGGGCTGCGCGCAGCGGGGTTCACGGCCGCGGCCATGCTGGCGACGGTCTTGTTGCTGGGGCTGACAGCCTCGTGGATCGGGCCCGCCGCCTCCTGGGGAACAGTGACGGTCCTGACCTTGCTCACCCTCCTGCTTTCGGGCTTGGGCCTGGTCTGGGGCTTGCCCGCACGCAGGCTGCTATCCATGCGGGCCATGGCAGTGCTCGCGGGCCGACGCCACCCGCCGCTGGCCAGCGATCTGTTGTCCGCCGTCGAGCTTGACGTCGGCGACGACCTGCCCAACCATCTCAATGCCGCATCGCCGGCCATGGCGCGTGCTTTTTTCGCAGCCGTGGCGGACGCGGCCGCCCCGCTCGATCCTGCGCACTTGCTCCCGCTGCGGGACGAGGTTTGGGCCGGGCTTGCCGCCGCGCTGGCAGCCCTGGTGCTGGTGCTGGCCGTGGCTCTGTCACCCGACACGGTTGGCCGCGGCCTGCACCTGCTCGCCCACCGGCCAAGCCGGTTTGAAGCCGCCTTTCCGTCGCGCGACCCGGTAGTTGCCGACCTGCGCATCACCTATCAATACCCAGCCTACACCGGGCTGGCGCCGCACACGGTGGAAGGATCTACGGGCGACATCGTGGCGCTGCGGGGAACGCGCGTGCTACTCGAAATGCGACCCCTGCATTCGACGCGCCAGGCGCTGCTGCTGTTGGGCGAGTCGGGCGAGGCAGGCGAGATCCCGGTGGCCGTGGCGGCCGGCAAGCTGTCGGCTGGGCTGCTGGTCGATGAAGACAACAGCTATCGCGTCTGGCTGTCGCCGCTCTTCGGCCGGCCGGTGCGCGAGATGCGGCCCCATCGCATTGTGGTCGAAGCCGACCGGCCGCCCGAGGTGGACATCATGGCGCCGGCCGATCGCTTGGAACTGGCCGCACCCAGGCCGGTCGAGGTGGGCTACTCCGCCCGCGACGACTACGGGCTTTCCCACATCGATCTTGTCTACCGGGTCAACAACGGGCCCGAGCAACGAACCCCTCTCAAGGACGCGCAAGGCGCGCGCGCGGTGCGCGGCACCACCTTGTTCGAGCCCACCACGGCCATGCTCACGCCCGGCGCGCGCGTCGCCTACCACATCGAGGCCTCTGACCGCGACGACATCTCGGGCAGCAAGCTGGGCACCTCACGCACTCTCACCCTCGTGATCCAGAACCCACGCGAAGCTCTGGATGAGCACCTGGCGGCAGAACATGTGGTGCTCGACAAGCTGGTCGGCACGCTGGCCGACCGTATCGAATTTGGCGAAGCGGTGTCCGAGTCGCCGCCCTTGGAGCGTCTGTGGCGCTGGCGCGATCTGCACGACGCCGAAGAATCGCACCTAGTGCTGCTCGGCCGCCTGGTCGATGAGCAGAGGCGCAAGGCCAGCACCAGCCGGACCTTGGTGGCTGCTCTGGCGAACATCGCGGATCGGTTGGGACGACAGATGCGCGAGGAGGCAGACCTGCTCAAGGGCCTGCGCAATCAAGCCGACCGCGGCGCGCTGACCCCCGCGCGCCTCGCCCGGCTGCAGCCGGCGGGCGCCCGCCACGTGACCGAATTGGAGAGTGCCGTGCTGGTGCTCGACGATCTCATCGGCCGGCAACGCCTCGACGACCTGGCCGAGTTGGGCAAGGAACTGACCGACGCGCACAAGCGCCTGCAGGATCTGCTGGCGCGCTACCAGGCGGCCGGTGACGAAGGACTGCGCCGGCAGATCGAGCGCGAGATCCGCGAGCTGCGCGCGCGCATTGCCGAGTTGGCGCGTAAGATCGCCGAGGTCAAGGCGCGCAACGAGGTCGCGACCGATTGGATGAACATGCCTGATCCGAAACGGGCGATGGAGCAGGCGGCCCGGCTCGATTCGCTGCTGGAAAAGGGCGACGCGCACTCCCTGGCCGAGGCGCTGGCCGAGCTGGGCCGTACCCTGGCGGCGCTCCAGCAGGCGCTCGACAAGAACGCCGACGATTTCGCGCGCGAGCGCTTCCCGCAGGAGAGCCGGGCCCTGGCCGAGGCCATGAAGAAGATCGGCGATCTGGAAGGCGACGAGCGCAGCCTGGCCGCGGACAGCAAGGCGTTGGCGGTGGAAACCGAGGCGGAACAGGAACGACGACTTGCAGCGCAGCTCGACGCCTTTCTGGCCAAGGCCAAGCAGAGCCTCGACGGTGTGCAACGGCGAATCGCGGGCGCGCCGCCGCGCGAGGCGGGGTCCGCGATGGGCGCGGATCTCGATCGCGCGCGGGACAACGTCCGGCAACTGCGCCGGCAGCTTCCCGCCAAGGAATGGGCTGAGGCGCGCAAGGAAAGCGAGCGTCTGGTGGCTGGTCTGCGCCGCGCGCAGGGCACCCTGGCGGAGCGCAGCGCGGGCAAGCCATCGTCGTCGGCGTTCGAAAGCTATGCGCAACAGATCAACGAAGCCGGCGCTCTGGCACAGGACTTGGCCGCGGACTTGGCCAAGCTGGTTCCGCGCGGCGAGGAAGCCTTGACGCCCGGGCAGCGCGAGCAGGCACGGGGCATGGGCGAGCGGCAGGACAGCATCGGCGATCGCACTGAACGGCTGGCGCAAGAGCTGGACAAGCGCCAAGGCCAGGTGCCAGGCGCTGACGTGGCAAGCTCTGAACTGGGCGGAATTGCCGGGCAGATGCGGCAGGCAAGCAAGGATCTGCGGCAGGGAGCCGCAGTGGAGGGATCAGGCCGCGCCCAGGAGTCGGCCGACCGCCTAGCCAAACTGCGCGAGTCGCTGGGCCAACGCCCACTCGGCAGCGCACGCTCCGCACGCGAGCCGGTGCGGATTCCCGGAGCCGACGAGTACCGTGCCCCGCGCGAGTGGCGCGAGGAACTGATGGAGGCCATGCGCGAGCAGGCGCCAGAGAAGTTTCGCGATGAGGTGCGCCGGTACTACGAGGAGCTGGTGCGATGAATCGAACCTTGGCACTGGCCGTAGCTGCGCTTGGGTTGACAGCGCCGGTCCCCAGCCGAGCCGAGGAGGTCGTCGACGTCGAGGAGGCGGAAACGGTGGTCAGGCTCTACGACCAGTGGCGCTTTCAGGAGGCCGACCGCAAGCTGACCGAGCTTGAGAGGACACATCCCGGCGAGCCGCACACGCTCTACGCCGAGGGTTATGAGCGCTTCCTGAGCGGCGACTACCCGGCCGCGGTGGCCAAATTGAAAGCCGCGGGCGCAGGCATGCCGGTCAAGGAATTGTTGACTCTGGTAGAGGGCGCGCAGACCAGCATCGAAGGTCACCAAGCACGGCGCTCGCCGCACTTTGTGATTCGCTTTCCCCCGGAAGACGCGGTGATTGCCGACTACGCGCTGGAGGTGCTGGAAGCCGCCGCCTCGGCCCTGCAAGCCGACCTGGGCTTTGTTGCGACCCGCCCAATCCCGGTGGATATTCTGCGCAGCCCGGTCGATCTAGCGCTGGTCACTGCACTCAGCACCGACGACGTGGAGCGCACCGGCACCATTGCGGTGTCCAAATGGGGCCGCATCATGCTGTCCACTCCGCGCGCCATGCGGCTCGGCTACGATTGGTTGGACAGCCTGTCGCATGAGCTGGTCCACTACGCAGTGGCGAGCGCGACCCATGACCGGGCGCCGGTGTGGCTGCAAGAGGGCTTTGCCAAGTTTCTCGAACATCGCTGGCGGGATCCGCCTGGCCTGGCCCTCACGCCTTCGCTGCAACACCTGCTCGCCAAAGGGCTAGCAGCCCACAAGCTGATCAGCTTCGATGCCATGCACCCATCCATGGCCAAGCTGCCGCGCGCTGAAGACGCGTCGCTGGCCTTTGCCGAGGTGACCACTGCCATCGCCTTGCTCTTCACAGGCGGCGGAATGCCAGTCCTGCGCAACGTGCTTGCCATGATCGCCGAGGGCGCCGACGCGCGCATGGCCGTGGCCCGGGCTTATGGCGGCAGTGGAACCTGGGCCGACTTCGAGAAGGCGTGGCGGGCCTTTATGACCGCCCAGCACTACAAGATCGTTCCCGGGTTCGAGGCGATTTCGCCCACGTACCGCAAAGACAGTGCCATTGCTGCCCGCCGGGCGCCGGTGGAGGACGAAGCCACCCCGGAGCGAACCGGCGCCGAACGATTCTTGCGCCTGGGAAACATGCTGCTTGCACGCGGCCGCGTGCGGGCCGCCAGCGCGGAATACGAAAAAGGTGCCAAAGAGGCAGGCCCGGCGTATTGGTTGTTTTCAGTCAAACTGGGTCGCACTTACCTGGCCATGGGCCTGGCTGACAAGGCATTGCAAGCTGTTGCGTCCGCACAGTCGCTCTACCCCGAAGTTCCCTGGCCCCACCTCATCGCCGGGCAAGCTCTACTGGCCAAAGGCGACGCCGCTGGTGCCGTGGCTCCACTGCTCGCGTCGCTGGCCGCCAATCCCTTTGACCCGAGCGTGCACTGTAGTTTGGCCGAGGCCTACAAGAAATTGCCCGCCGACGCCGCGACCACGAGTAAGCGACAGAGGGCGGAGCGCGACTGCCGGGCGCTGGGGCGGTAGCGACGGTGATTCGTGCACATGTTAGCTATGACGCCGACGACCAAGGGCTTCATGCCTCGCCATTTTTCGCGCCAAAGCCAGCCGCCAGCAATTGCATCAAGATGTCTGGCCATCGATCGTAGAAGAACAAGGCGCGCGTAGTCTCGTCGTCCGGCCGATTCAGCCGCGAACTCGGCGTGCCGTGGCAGAGGAACACCGGCTTCCCTGCGGGATCACCATATTCGGCGAAGGCAATCCGACGGTTCTGATAGCGGAGGTCCGGTTCCAAGGCGCATCCATCATGGCTGATTCCATGGACAGAATTCAACGTCGGATGTTGCTTTGGCGATCCTGAGAGAGGTGGCGACGACAAGAAAGCCGCGCGGGGCTTGCCTAGAGTGTATATGGGAGTAATATACAGCTCGTGAAGGGATTCCCAGATGAACTCATGCGCTGTGTGGGATTTGAGTGGGATGCGGGAAACGCGGACAAGAATTGGGACTTACACAAGGTCACTCGGGGGGAGGCCGAGGGTATCTTCTTCAATCGTCCGTTCATCGTCGCCCCCGACTCGGCGCACTCCCAACGCGAACCCCGATACGCGGCATTGGGCAGGACAGACGAGGGGCGCCGGCTCACGGTCGTGTTCACCGTGCGGGAAGCCTTGGTGCGAGTCATTTCTGCGCGGGACATGAGCCGACGAGAATGGAGGATCTATGAGCAAGCGAGCAGCAAAGAGTAGGAAGGAGATTCCCAGCTTCGCCAACGAGGACCAGGAGCGACGTTTCTGGGCCAAGGAAGACACGGCTGAGTACTTCGACTGGGACAAGGCCGTGCAACCGGCTCTCCCCGACTTGAAGCCCACGACCACGGCGATTTCTCTTCGGTTGCCAGTGGCGATGCTCGAAGATTTGAAGAGTCTGGCCAACAAGAGGGATGTTCCGTACCAATCGCTCATGAAACTCTATCTGTCGGAACGAATCGGGCGGGAAAGAACGAAGAAGGCCTCATGATATCGATCGCAGCTTTCACATCTTCGGGCTCCGAGGCCCGGGCAGCATCGCGGTGTCACTACGGACAGGTCAATCGCAGGTAGCCGGAATCGCCCGCGCCGACCAGGTCAAGGTCTTTCTTGAGTGCGTTGATGGCCAGGCTGCTGAACTGCGAGCAGTTGAGCGTGAGACCGGTTTTGTATTCGACGTCGAAGATCGCTTTACCGGCCTTGGTGAACTCGGTAAAACTGTTGCACTCGCTGTATTCCTGGCACTGTTCGTCGAGTTCGAAGTCGAACTTGTCGACCAGGCGCTGGTTGGTCCGGTCCACCCTGGTCACGAGTTCCGGGCAGTTCTTGAGCGCGACCGAGATGCCCAGCGCGTGCACGCTGTCGGCGACCCAGCCGTCGAAGTCAACCTGATCCTGCTCGGTCAGAATCTTGCTGTTTGCGGCCCAGTTGTCCAGGTTGTCCGGCTCGACGGCGTCGAAGCCCTTGTCCTTGCACATCTGGAAGCGCTGGCTGAGAATGCCAGCCAGCACCGAGCCAGTCTTGAAGACGTCGCGGGTGTCGAGAAACCATTCGCCCGGCCAGTCGGGATCTTCGGACAGCTTGAGCGCCGCCGGATAGTCAGCCGAGTCGGGAC
>Ga0182027_10004659_pt1 | contig 21164 bp, 25 predicted proteins | sample 712E1DmetaG_FD_121300 | JGI IMG/M metagenome (GOLD analysis project Ga0182027, IMG submission 121300) | Permafrost microbial communities from Stordalen Mire, Sweden - 712E1D metaG (Illumina Assembly) | ecosystem: Environmental > Terrestrial > Soil > Wetlands > Permafrost | place: Sweden...
CTTTCGTCTGTCAACCCGGCAGTCCGGCCGATTTCTTCACAGCTTCTGAGGGAGTGGTTGCGCGCATCCGCACCGGGTTTTCATTGCCTTCCGTGGGCCGCGGGCCCATGGCGACAGGTTGTCAACAGTGCCCCACAAGGGCGCGCCGGACCTCTCGCACCGTTGTATCATATAGCCGAGGAAGCAACCAAACATGCGGACGGCTTTTCGAACCGTTGTCCGATGGCCGGTGGCCGGCATCCTGCTTGGCGCGGCGCTGCTCCACGCGGCTGCCGGCGCGCAAACGCAGCCTTCGGCGGACAGCCTGCTGAGCGACGCCAAGAACCAGGCGGCTTCGGGACAGCGCGCCATTTTCGCCATCTTCCATGCGTCTTGGTGCGGGTGGTGCAGAGAATTCGACAAGTTCCTCGACTCCCCGGGCGTCAAGCCAATCATCGACAAGTACTTTGTCCGGGTCTATTTCACGGTGCAGGAACCCGTAGGTTCGAAGGATCTCAATACCCCGGGCGGCGATGAGCTGCTGGCGGCGTTGGGCGGCGCGCGGCAGGGGATGCCGTTCTTCGCTTTCCTGGGTGGCCAGGCGGCGCCGTTTTTCGCCTCCATGGATGGCCCGGAGGCCATGATCGTGAACTCGATCGAGCCGGGCGGGGACGGGAAAAAAGGCGGCAACATCGGCCACCCCGCCGAACCTCACGAAGTGGACTGGTTCCTCGTGATGCTCGGCAAAGCGGCGCCAGGCATGACGGCCGGCGAGAGAGGCGTAATCGAGAAGTACCTGCGGACGCAGAAGAATTAGCGGGCAGCCGCTCTACTTGTCCCCGTCTGGCTTGGCCTTCAGCGCGTCGTCCGCCGGCTTCTCGCCCGGGCGCAGCAGCGTGGGAGCTTTCTTCTCCTGCTCCTTTTTCTTCGCCTCGTCGGCGGCGATCTTTTTGTCCTGCGCTTCCCTGGCCTCGCGCTCGGTGGGGGCCATGGCGTCGCGGCGGGCCTTCTCTTCCTTGGCGGCACGCTCGGCGACGGCCTTGGTACGCAGGCCGAGATCTTCCTGGGCGCTGTCCAGGCTGTCGGCCGTGGTGTCGATGGCGGTCTTCAGGGCGAACTCGAAGCGGTCGGCGTCCCTGGCCGGATTGTCGTGGATTTTCTGAAGCAGCGGCAGCATTTCCTTTTCGGCGGCGGCCACCAGGCCCAGTCCCTGCTTGACGTCGCGCTTGCGCTCGATGGCGTCGTCGGCCACCACGTCGATGGCGTCGATGATCTTGGTGTAGTCGTCGAGCGTATCGTGGATCATGAGAGACCGGCCGGGCTTGTCCCTGGCGAGCAGGGTCTTCACCAGGTCGATGCGCTCGCGGGCGAATTTGGCATAGAGCGAGAGGCGGGTGTTTGGCTCCTGGGCCTCTTTGATCTGGTCGGTCTCGTCGGCCGTCAGAAAATCGCGCTGCTGTCCGTATAGCGGGAAATACGCCGCCGCGAGCAGCGCACCGCAAAGCAGGGTTCTCATTTCAGCTTGCCCTCCATCAGCCCCAGCAGCAGGGCGTCGTGCACCTGTTGCACTTTTTCCTCGACCGGTTTCAGCATGGGACGGTCGTCGTAGCCCATGTCGTGGTCGAACGTATCCAGGCGGCGCAGGAGGTCGCGGGTTGCCAGTTCGGCGCTCTTAAACCATTTTGGACTCTTGCGGGGATTCTTGTGGGTGTCGCTCAGCGACTGGTAGGCCAGTTCCACCGATTTCCGGATCTCGTCGACGGCGGCCCTGGTCTTTTCGAGATCGTCCTGTTGATAGGCCGAGCGCGCGGCCTGAAGCGCCGCTTCCGCATTGTCGAGCGCCAGTTTGGAACGCTTTTCCAGATCCTTCTCCCCCAACGCGGCCTGCAAATCGGCCCGCAATACCGGCGCCGCCACGCCGCACGCCAGCGCCAGCGCCAGCCCCCATCCCGCCGTCCGCGAGCGCCGCATTTCCCTCATTTCTTCTCCAGTTCCCGCTTCAGTGTCTTCGACCGCTCCCCAGCCTGCCATTCCTGGTTGGGGTTCTTGCCCTGACTCATGGAAAGGAACCGCTGGTAGGCTTCCAGCGCCGGCTTCAGTTGCTTCAGCTTGTCCAGAATAATCGCACGCAGGAAGCAGTTTCCAGCGGTGTCCTCGCCCAGGTCGCGGGCCTTTTCGAACGCCGCCAGGGCGGTGGGGAGATCTCCGGCCATGTAAGCCATGTCGGCATAGTCGCGCCAGGAGGCCGCATCGGTGGGCTTCAGTTTCACGGCGTCGCGGAACTCGGCGGCGGCGGCGGGAAACTGGCGGCTGTCGCGCAGGGCCCGGCCATAGGCCATGCGGACGTCGTAATTGGCGGGCTCGGCGGCGGCGGCTTCCTTGAGCAGCGGCAGGGCCTTGTCCCGCTCCTCATGGAACAGGTAGGCCAGCGCCAGGGCGACGCGGTTGGCCTGGGTGGGGTCCGTCTGGTAGGCCTGCCGCAGGCCGGCGATGGCCTCGGCGTATTTCTGGTTTTCCAGCAGCAACTCTCCGGCGCGCTCCTGCGCGGCGGCGTCGTCGGGGAATTCGCGGTACAGGGCCAGGGCGTCATCGGTCTGCTTGTGCTTCTCGTAGAGGTCGGCGAGTTCCAGCAGAGCGTCGCGGTATCCGGCATCGAGCGAGGCCGCCTGGCGGAAATGCGGGACCGCGTCGGCCAGGCGGTCGAGCCGCGCCAGCGCGCGCCCCAGGCCCAGTTCGGCGGCGGCCGATTTGGGATTCACGCCCAGCGCTTTCCGGTAGCTCTCCTCGGCCTTGGCCGCGTCGCCGATTTGCAACTGGGCTTCCGCCAGGTAATAGCGGGGACGGAACTCGCCGGGCTTCTGGCGTGCGGCGTCCTCCAGCAGCGGCAGGGCTTCGCCCGGATTCTTCTGGCGCAGCAGGAGGATCCCGCCGTTCAGTTCGGCTTCGAAGAGCCCGGGCTTGAGCTCCAGCGTCTTGCGATACTCGGCGATGCCGTCGGCGTCACGGTGCAGGAAGCTGTAAGCCAGGGCCAGGTTGAAGTGAAAGCTGTAGTCCTTGGGATCGGCCTCGATGGCTTTGCGGAAATCCTCGGCCGCGGCCTCGTAGCGGTGCTCGTCGAGCGCTTTCAGCCCTTCGGCGGCGAAGTCCGGTCCCTGAAGGAAGAAGAGCAGCGCCAGCACGACGGGCATAGTTTGATTATATCCAGCGGATTCTTACGCCTCGCGCCAGCCCGCATCTGCCACAGGAGCCGGGCGGAAGGACTCGAACGGGGCGCGAACACTGGGGCAGACGGCTCCGTCCACGCGGCGCAGGAAGGCGCGGCGCTCCCTCGGGAGATGGTGGGTGCCTTGGGACGGAGTAGCCAGTCCCCGCGTTTCCGCAGACTCCCGCCAGGACGAAGAGTGGCATAAGGCGGAAAAGCGCGCTAGTGCCTTGACCGCGAGAAACTGTTCCTTTGCCACGGGCCGCTCGCTCACGCTCGCGGTTCTGTCCGGAACCGCGAGCGTGAGCGAGCGGCCCGGTAATGGCGCCAAATCACAGGGTCGAAGACCTAGTAGGATATGACGGCTCGGGTCCAAGTCCGTCACGGTGCCGGCCGGTTGCTTGCGCACGGAGGCGGCTTGCCGCCACGCCGATTTGTACATACAATAATGCCATACGTGGCCCGCGCCGCAAAATTCGATTGGGACGATGCAAATACCGGGCACATCGCGCGGCACGATGTCGCACCGGAGGAGGTCGAGCAGGCGTTCGCCAACGATCCACTGGTCGTGCTTGCCATCCAAAAGCGCAGTGGCGAGCAGCCGATGCTATGCGCCGGGCTGACCGATGCGGGAAGGGCGTTGCAGTTCGTCTACACGATGCGCCGTGGCGGAATTCGCATCGTCACCGCGTATGCCGCGAAAAGGAAAGTGAGGGAAAAGTTATGAAGGCGAGACAGGCCAGTGCCAAACCCATCGTGGTCGATGCGCCGGTATTCCGCTCCGAAGCCGAGGAAGCGAAGTGGTGGGACCGGCATCAAGACTTGATCGCGGATCTGCTCCTGAAGCACGGCCGCCGCGGCGCCGTGCCCACGAAGAACGTTTCCGTCCGGTTACCCGTTACCGACATTGAGCGGGCCCGAAAGCTGGCCGGGAAACGCGGAGTCGGCTACCAGACGCTCATCAAAACGCTGCTCCACGAGGCTCTGAGGAAGGAATCCAGGATCGCCTGACCGCATCCGCCGGCGGCGGAGGCCAACTCTACAGGATGTAACGGCTCAAATCCTGGTCCTTCACGATGTCGGCGAGCTGCTTGCGCACGTAGGCGGCGTCCACCTTGACGGTCTTCTTCTTCAGGTCCGGCCCCTCGAAGGAAACCTCCTCGAGCAGCTTCTCCATGATGGTGTGCAGCCGGCGCGCGCCGATATTCTCGGAGCTTTCGTTCACCTGGGCGGCGAACTTGGCCACTTCCGCCAGGGCGTCGTCGGCCAGCAGCAGCTTGATGCCTTCGGTTTCGAGCAGGGCCGTGTACTGCTTCGCCAGGGCGTTCTTCGGCTCCTTCAGGATGCGGATGAAATCCTCCACCGTCAGCGACTTCAGCTCCACGCGGATGGGGAAACGCCCCTGCAACTCGGGGATCATGTCGCTGGGCTTGGAAACGTGGAAGGCGCCGGCGGCGATAAACAGGATGTGATCGGTGCGCACGAAGCCGTAACGCGTATTCACGGTAGTGCCTTCGACGATGGGCAGGATGTCGCGCTGCACGCCCTCGCGGCTGACGTCGGGACCGTGTCCGGTCTCGCGCCCGGCGATCTTGTCGATCTCGTCGAGGAAGATGATGCCGCTGGTTTCCACCCGTTCCAGGGCCACGCGCGTCACCTGGTCCATGTCGATGAGTTTCTGTTCCTCTTCCTGCACCAGGTAATCCAGCGCTTCGGCCACGCGCATTTTGCGGCGCTTGCTCTTCTGGCCGAAGATGTTGGGCAGCATGTCCTTGAGGTTGATGCCCATTTCCTCCATGCTGGCGTTGGCGGAGATTTCGAACGTGGGCGCGCGGTCCTTGACGTCGATCTCCACGATGCGTTCGTCGAGTTTGCCTTCCCTCAGGCGCTCGCGGAGTTTCTCGCGGGTGCGCTCGACGGTCTCGGTGGGCTCGGGCTGTTGGGGCATGAGGAGGTCCAGCAGCCGGTCCTCGGCGCTCAGCTCGGCGCGGTCGGCCACTTCGTCCAGGCGCTCTTCGCGCACCATGTCGATGGCGATGTCCACCAGGTCGCGGATCATGGATTCCACGTCGCGGCCCACGTAGCCCACTTCGGTGAACTTGCTGGCTTCCACCTTGAGAAACGGCGAATTGGCGAGCCGGGCCAGGCGGCGCGCCAGTTCGGTTTTGCCGACGCCGGTGGGCCCGATCATGAGAATGTTCTTGGGCATCACCTCGTCGGCCATTTCGGGCGACAGTTTCTGGCGGCGGATGCGGTTGCGCAGCGCGATCGCCACGGCGCGCTTAGCTTCGGACTGGCCCACGACGTGCTTGTCCAGCTCGCGCACGATCTCGCGCGGCGTGAGCTCGTCCAGGATGGGCTCCTCGTCCGCGGACTGGCCGGGAAGGTAGATCACCATGGCTACTCGAGCTCCTCGAAGGTAACGTTCTCGTTGGTATAGATGCAGATCTTGCCGGCGATCGCCATGGCCTCCTCGGCGATGCGGCGCGCCGAGAGCTTGGTGTTGCGCAGCAAGGCGGTAGCGGCGGCGGTGGCGAAGGGCCCTCCCGAGCCGATGGCGGCGATGCCTTCATCAGGTTCGATCACGTCGCCGGTGCCGCTGACCAGGTAGGTGCAGGCATGGTCGGCCACCAGCAACAGCGCTTCCAGGTGCCGCAGGGCGCGGTCGGTGCGCCAGTCCTTGGCCAGCTCGACGACCGATCGCGAGACGTTGCCGTTGAACTGTTCGAGTTTCGATTCGAAGCGCGAGAAGAGCGCAAACGCGTCGGCCGTGGATCCGGCGAAGCCCGCCAGGACCTTGTCGCTATACAGCCGGCGCAGTTTCTTGGCGGTGCCTTTGATCACTTCGCTGCCCAGGGTGACCTGTCCGTCGCCGGCCATCACTACTTTATTGTCGCGGCGCACGCAAATCACTGTCGTCGAACGAATTCTGGATGCCATTGTTTGTGTGCCTATATTCTAACGTACTGGCGCGGCAGGCCCAACGCAGCTACAATGCCTTCGGATGCCAAAGAAGCAGCGACTCCAGCCGGGCGAGCTTGCGCCCCCAGCCGGCGAACTCGTTCTGTACCAGACTGAAGACGGCCGCACACGGGTTGAGTGCCGCTTTGTCGATGAGACGCTTTGGCTGAGCCAGACGCTTATCGCGGAGTTGTTCCAGGTAAGCGTCCCCACTGTCAATGAGCACCTCAAGAACATCATTGCCGAAGGCGAGATACAGCCTGGCCCAACTATTCGGAAATTCCGAATAGTTCGCCACGAGGGGCTACGCCAAGTCGAACGGGAGATCGAACACTACAACCTGGACGCCATATTGGGCGTGGGTTACCGCGTGCGGTCGGAGCGCGGAACCCAGTTCCGCCGATGGGCGACCGAACGCCTGAGCGAGTACCTGGTAAAGGGATTCTCCATGGACGACCAGCGGCTCAAGAACCCGGCGGTCGAGGGCTCAGGCGTCCCGGATTACTTCGACGAACTACTGGAGCGGATTCGCGACATACGAGCCAGCGAGAAGCGTATGTACCTGCGCGTGCGCGAGATCTTCGCGCTGGCCGGCGACTACGACTCCGGGCGCACGGAAACGACGGAGTTCTTCCGGATCATTCAGAACCGGCTGCACTTCGCCGCTACCGGCCAGACCGCGCCGGAGTTGATTGCCGGCCGCGCGGATCACTCCAAACCCAACATGGGCTTGACCGCGTGGAGGGCCGGTGTGGTTCGGAAGGCGGACGTCACGGTTGCCAAAAACTATCTGACACGGGAAGAGATCGAGGAACTGAACCGCATCGTGACGATGTGGCTGGATTTTGCGGAGGACCAAGCACGCCGGCGCAAGCAGGTATTCCTGAAGGACTGGGAGATCAAGCTGAACGAGTTCCTTCGATTCAACGAGCGAGCAGTCTTGGATGGGAAAGGGAGAGTGAGCAAGACGTCAGCCGATGCGCGCGCGGAAGCCGAGTATGAGGAGTTTGCGGCCCGGCGCCGGGCTCTGTTGGAAGCGGAGGCAGAGCGCGAGCAACGGCAATCCCTGGAGGAGGCTGCAAGTAATCTGCGCAAGAGACCGAAGCGCGAGCGGCCTTGATCGCCGGACTTGGGGATGAATTAAATCGCGGCCTGATTCTCCCGAGCCTTCCGAGGTGGCAGGAACTGTTGAATCCCACCGGCCTTGCGCCAGATCTCGATCCAGGTGTCGAGGGCGCGGCCAATGGCGCCGGTGAAGCCGTCGGCGTCTGTGATCAGTTCCGCTACCCATGCTGTGGAATCGTCCGTCTCCATGCCGAGGGACGCCAGTTTCCTTAGAGCAATCCCAGACTCCTTGATTTCGAACGACGCACAGGCGCAGCTCTCTTCGTCGTCGCCAACCCAGAAAATGAAGTAGATCCACCACTTGGCTTCCGCGTCTCTGCCTGGGTACCGCAGCCCGACCTCGGCTGTCAAACCGTCCCACCCCAGCCCGAGTTTCGGCGGGTCAGCGTAGGCTGTGAGCCCCTCGCTGATCGTGGCTTTGTCCAGCTTCATCGCCGCCGCGAGGTCATCAATGCGTTTCTTGACGGCGTCGCGGATCGCTTCTTCCACCTGGAGCCGAAACTGCCGCATTGCCAGCAGGGCCTTGAGATAAGAGCGGCAGCCTTCCCGCAGCAATACGCTATCGGATCGTCGTTTAGGCTTAGTCATCGCCGAGAACCTCCTCAAGATAATCCGCCGTCCGCATGGCTTTCAACCCGTCGTGCCCCATCGACAGCAGGTTCCGTTCCACCGCGCCGCAGAAAGCCAGCGTCATAACCGCGTCGTATCGCCTGCCGGGGAGCCAACCGCTCGCCCAGGCTCGTAAGCCCAGGGATACCTGCTTCCAGGAGCAGAAATGGCAATGCTCGGGCAGCGGCTGATCCTCCGGCAGGTCGACCGCCAGAAGAACCAGGTCAAGTTGTACGCCCTCTCGGACCAACCATCTCCTATAATCTTCGAGTTGGCCCTCGCGCGGTTCGGATTTCGTCTTCACCTCGATGCAGAGTACACCCAGATCCAGATGGCGAATTACGAGGTCAGGCCGGCCGTCGGGAATGCAGACTTCGCGCCGCACCATCCACCTCCCATGTGCGTCTGGGCGGGATCCGAATCCAAACAGCGTAAGCACCCGGGAAGGATCGTCCTGGCGGCCGAGAATCCAGGCGAGCCAGTCCGAGTAAGCATCCTCGCGAGCTCGCTTCAGCCACCGGTGCGAACCGAGTTCCAACTTGTCGCTCAGCGGGTCGCCGACGCCCGGATACAACTTTCGCTCGGACTGCTCAAACAGGCCGCCAAGACGCTGAGAGGCAACCTCGCCATCCTGCTTCGCGGCATCGATCATCCGGCGGAGGGGTTCAAAGGGGATCTCGACTTTCGCCCCGTTGCGAACCGTCTCGCCCACCTTCGCCCAGGTGGCCAGAACCGATGCCAACGCTTCAGCGCACGCCAGCCATTGTACCGCCGGGCTTCTCCCCCGCCCCATCGCGTAAAATAGAAGTTTGATCGTCACACTTACCATCAACCCCGCCATCGACCGCACCATCAGCGTGGACCGGCTGGCGTTCGAGGACCGCGCCTACGTCAATTCCAACCGCGAATCCGCGGGCGGCCGGGGCATCAACGCGTCCTGCGTCATCCACTCCTTCGGCGGCGAGAGCACGGCGGTGTTTCCCTCCGGCGGCCATTCGGGAAAGCGTCTGGAGGCATTCCTGAACGGGTGCGGGTTGCGCATCGCCGTAGTGCCCATCCGCAATCCCATCCGCACCAATATGACCGTCACCGACAAGCACGGGCTCACGGTCAACCTCAACGAGACCGGGCCCACGCTTTCCAAGGCCGAAGTGGCGCGCGTGGAACAGACCGTGCTCGGGGCGCTCGACAAGGCTTCGTGGCTGATGGTGTGCGGCAGCATCCCGCCGGGAGTGCCGTCCTCGTTCTACGCCAGGTTGATTTCAACAGCCAAGCGCAAGGGTGTGAAGACGCTGCTGGATGCCGATGGCGCGGCGCTGCGCGAAGGCATCGAGGCCGGGCCAACCGTGGTGTCGCCCAACCAGCAGGAGGCCGAGCGGTTGCTGGGCGTCACGCTGCTGACACGCAAAACCTACGTAGAGGCGGCGGAGACCATTCGCAAAATGGGACCGGAATCGGTGGTGCTTTCGGTGGGCAGCCGGGGCGCCATCGGGGCTTTTCCGAAGGGCCTGTTCGAGGCCGTGCCGCCGCGCGTGGACGCGGTCTGCCCGATCGGCTCCGGGGACGCGCTGGCGGCGGCTTACACATGGTCCATGGAGCGCAATCCCGACCGTCCGGCCGAGGCGCTGCGCTGGGGCGTGGCGGCGGGGACGGCCTCGGCGCAGATGCCCGGGATGGCGTTCGCCAGCCTGCGGCAGACCGAGGAAGTCTACCGCCAGGTGGAAGTCAGGCGCGTCGAATAGCGTGACCGGCGCGAGCGCAGAATCAGAGGGCGGCGGGCACGGGTTCTTCCGTTCGGCGGGTACCGTTTCGGCGGCCGTTTTCCTGAGCCGGATCACCGGGCTGGTGCGCGAGATGGCGATGGCGCGGCTGTTCGGCGCCGGCCGGGTCTACGACGCCTTCCTGCTGGGATTCCGCATCCCCAATCTCACGCGCGATCTGTTCGCCGAGGGCGCGCTGTCTTCGGCCTTCGTCCCCATCTTCACGCGGTACCTGGCCACCAGGGGCAAACGCGAGGCGGCGGAACTATCCAACCTGACGGCGACGCTGCTGCTGATAACGGCGTGCGCCACCTGCGCGGTGGGCATGATTTTCAGCCCGGCGCTGGTGCGGCTGATGGCCCCGGGATTCGAACGCGTGCCGGGAAAGTTCGCCCTCGCCGTGCTGCTCACGCGCGTAATGTTTCCGTTCCTGGCGCTGGTGGCCCTGGCGGCGCAAGCCATGGGCGTGCTCAACGCCTGCGGCCGGTTCGGCGTCCCGGCCGTGGCGTCGGCGGTCTTCAATGTGGCGTCGGTGGCCGTCGGCCTGGCGCTGGGATTCACCATCGGGCGCAGATGGGGGCAAGGGCCGATCGTATGCATGGCCTGCGGCGTGGTGGCCGGCGGCGCCCTGCAGTTGTTGTGGCAGGCACCCAGCCTGTGGCGCGCCGGCTTCCCGTTCCGGTTGCGGTGGAATCCGCGGCACCCCGGCGTGCGCGCCATCTCGCGGCTGATGCTCCCGGCCATCCTGGGAAACGCCGCCGTGCAGATCAACGTAATGGTGAACACCAACATCGCCTCCAGCCTGACGGATGCTTCGGGGCACGTGCTCAATGGGCCGGTGAGCTGGCTGGGCTACGCCTTCCGCTTCCTGCAACTGCCGCTGGGGCTGTTCGGCGTGGCCATCGCCGCGGCCACGCTGCCGGAAATTTCGCGCAGCGCGGCGCGCGACCGCATGCATGAATTCGGAAGCACGCTGGGGCGCTCCCTGCGCATGACGCTGTTCCTGGCCGTCCCCTCGTCGGTGGGGCTGGCCGTGCTGGGCCACAGCATGATTGGCGCGGTGTACCAGTGGGGCCGGTTCCAGGCGTTCGACACGCGGCAGACCGCGGCGGCGCTGGCGTGCTACAGCGTGGGGCTGGCGGGATACTGCGCCATCAAGCTGCTGGCGCCGGCGTTCTACGCGCTCGACGACGCGCGCACACCCATGCTGGTGAGCGTGGCCTCCATCGCCGTCAACGCCGCCGCGGCGCTGCTGCTGGCCAGGCGGCTGGGCATGGGACACGCCGGCCTCGCGCTCTCCACATCTATCGTGGCGCTGGCCGGAGCGGTGGCGTTGTTCGCGATATTGCGCGCGCGCCTCGATGCCATGGGCGCGGCCATGGACGGCCGGCGGCTGGGGGTGAGCGCGCTCAAAGCCTGCGCCGCGGCGTCCGCCATGGCGGTAGCGTGCCTGGCGTCGAGCCACGCGGTCTACGCGCTGGCCGGAGCGGGCAAGGCCGCGCAACTGGCCGATGTCGCGGTTTCCATCCCCTTGGGGGCGGCGGTTTTCTGCGCGGCGGCGCATTGGCTGGGATGCGAGGAATTAAAGGAACTGTGGGCCGCGTGTTACACTGCGGGTAGCAATGCTCCCCGACCTGAAGTTGGTGATCCGCCTGCAGGAAATCGATCATCGTCTGGCGGAACTGACGCGTGAAATTTCCGCACTGCCCAAGCACATCGCGGAAATCGAGAAAAAGCTGACGTCGCATCAGCGCAAGCTGGAAGCCGACCGGGCTGCGCTGGCGGCAAACCAGAAGGAACGCAAGGCCTGCGATACGGCCATACAGACCCAGGAACAGAAGATCTCCAAGCTGAAAGACCAGATGCTCGGCGCCAAGACCAACGAGGTGTACCGGGCTTTTCAGAACGAGATCGAGTTCTGCCAGAAGGAAATCGGCAAATCGGAAGACCGCATCCTGGAACTGATGGCGGAATCCGAGCCCCTCGACAAGAACGTTGGCGCGGCCGAGGCGGCGCTCAAGGCCGAACGCGCCGAGGTGGAGAAGGAGAAGCTGCAGGCGCGCGAGCGCACGGCCGTGGACGAGAAAGCCGCCGCCGAACTCCGGACGGAGCGCGCCGCCATCGTGGCGCAAACCGCGCCGGCGGCGGTGCAGCGCTATGAGCGGGCGCGCAAGGCCCGCCGCGGCATCGGCGTGGCGGAGGTAGTGGACGGCCGCTGCACGCAATGCAATATAGGGTTGCGTTTGCAGTTCTTCCAGGAACTGAAGCACGGCGACCAGATCCTGGTCTGCGAGAGCTGCCAGCGGATCCTCTACTACAACCCCCCGGTGCGGGTCGAAGACCTGTCGGGGGAACCGGCAGAGGCGGCGCAGTAGGGCGGGACGGGTGCGCGCCCTGGATGTTGCGTCAGCCCGGCCCGCCTGGCGTCACAGACGGCTCGGGAATTCCGAGTACGACTGAAACCTGACGAAAAGACAGACGCTGAGCCCGGAAGCCCGCAAGCAGTTGAAACACTGCGCGGTGTGTTCGTTGCCGAGACGTTCCACACATTTCAGTTCGATCGGCGGCACGTCTTCGACGGGAATATCGGCAGAGTATTCCCCGACGCGGTGGCCCTTGTAGGTTACTGTGTATGAAGCCTGGGCGCCGGCCCGGAGCCCACTAGGCTCGAGTTCCCTGAGCAGAGCACGTTCGTAGACCTTCTCGAGAAACCCGGCGCCAAGCACGCGCTCGGTGACGGAGTCCGGGAATTCGCGTTCATCGGCGTTCATCGGCGGCCCAAAATGTCTTTTCTATTGCGCCGCCCCGCACCAATGCCTCTCGGAACGATTATTGGCCGCTGATGAACGCGGATTAACGCAGATCCAAACCCCGACAATGCGTCTTAAGCGGCCGTCACGCAGTATCCCAGGGATTGAGGAGAGCCAGACCGAGACCGGCGAAGTCTTTCATGTTCCGTGTGACGAGCGTCAGACCGTGCTCCAGGGCCGTTGCGGCAATCATGCCGTCGGCGATGTTCAGCGGCCGGCCGGCAAGTTGCCTCTCCCCATCCAGCACACCCCATCGCTCCGCGATCGTCCTTGTCACCGGCAAGATACGGTCCTGGAACCAGGACGGAACCTTCTCATGAATCATCCGCTCGAGCTCCGCCCGCCGCGAACTCCGCTCGGTGAGGAGCGTGATTCCCCGGCGCAACTCACCCATCGTCACGACGCTGACGAACAAGGTCTCGTTTGCCTGCCGCCTAAGCCAGGCCGAGACGCTTGCGTCCGGACGGGGCGTAGCATCTCGGAAGGAATGTTGGTATCGAGGAGAAACCCGCTCATGACAGGTCAATGGGACGGCCAGTGGAGGGATTGCGGCTGAAATCAAGTTCGCCGTCCGCAAACAACCCGCGGGCAGGCGCGAAGAGTTCAACAAGGTCATTTGCCTCTGCCGGTGTGCCTGGTTTGACTGACGCGGCCGGAACATGAGCCGCCTCCTCGAGCAAGCTGGCGGCATGAGCTTCCAGTGCGCGGCCACAAGCGGCGGCCTGACGGGCGAGTGCCGCCTCAACTTCAGGCCGGACGTCAACGGTGATTGTCATGGGCACCCTCCATAGCTTCACGGTACCGCCGCCCTTCGTTCCAGTCAATGAGACCCGGCGACAACGATCATCCGGCGCGGCGCTCGCGCGCGGCTTCTCCGGCCATTTCGGCTTGGCGCCCCTGCCAGAGGCGCTCAGCCGTCTCGCGATCGCCGTCGAGGTCTTCGGTAGAATACTCCAGCCACACCTCGTGCTGCTTGAGGAAACCATCCAGCTCATAACGGGTGCCGAGCCCCAACATCCGGCGCAACCGATACGCCGTGATCCGGTGCTGACGGAACGTCTCAAGACCGACAGCCTCCAATGCGGCGCGCGAAAGATCCCGCCCCTGGGCCTGCAATACCGAGGCTACGTCGTCGGGGATCTCAAGCGTGACTTGCATCGGGACCTGCCAGATCCATTATTGCGAATGCTGGAAGGAAAAGAGAGCGCGAAGCCCGCCGCGGCATCGGCGTGGCGGAAGTGGTGGACGGCTGAAGGCTTCCGCCACAAACGACATCACCGGCTTGTCGATTGGCGGGAGCCGCAGTGGCCATACGGCGGTTTCGATCCGGATCTCGGGCCGCAAGATCCCCTGCCCGGCCGCAATCGAGGCATAAGGCAAGCGGTAGAGAGTGTAGCGGCTCGCATTGCCGGACTCCCGGCGTTCGGGATTCTCCGGGTCAAACTGAAACCCGGCCTCCAGCAGGGCATCGGTAAGCGTATCGCGGAGATGACGGAGTGCCGGGCGTGTCAGCGGGCTGTCCGAAACGATCTTGAGGTCGATGTCTTCCGACATCCGCCGCGGAAGCGAGGTGTGCGAGCTGTGGCCGCGGTGCGGATTACGGGGCGTCAGTTTCTTGACTCGAATGAAGGGCGGCGGTAGGGTTGGTAATGAGGGGGGCGGGCCATGACCATCACCATTAATATCGGGCCGGAGCTTCAGGCGGAACTTGCTCGCCAGGCCGCGACGCAGGGCATCGACATCGATTCCTATGCCGCCGGCCTGCTCGAAAGCGCCGCTCATCGTCCAGTTGCCTCAGGTGAACCCACACCGTCCCCTCCCACGGCGGACGTGGTCGAGGCGATCGAGCGGCTTAGGAGCTTTGGTGAAACGCACAAGCTCTCGCTCGGCGGCATGACGATCCGCGAATTGCGCCACGAGGCGCGCCCGTGACCGGAATCGTCATCGATGCTTCGGTGACCTTGTCCTGGTGTTTTCCCGACGAACGAACGCCCATGTCCATGAACGTGCTCGACCGGCTCAAGGCTGGTGAGCGGGCGCTCGTGCCGGCATTCTGGTCGCTTGAGGTTTTGAACACGCTGCTGGTCGGCGAACGCAAGGGGCGCATAACGGCGGAACAGACGAGAGCTTTTTTCGACACCCTGCGTGTTTTGGGCCCGGTCCTCGACTACGCGTCACTTGCGCAGGCTGCGGTCGGGTTGTCCGCTGGCCACTCTGGATCAGCAGCAGCGCGGAGCGGCAAGGGCCCTCGGCGTTCATTGCTTATGACTTCGTCCGGCGGCGCCCCAACCGCGGTGGAGGACTCATGACGATTACCGTCGACATCGCGCCCGAGGTTCAGGCTGAGCTGGCACGCCAGGCGGCCGCCCACGGGCGGGTGATCGAAGCGTACGCCGCGAGTCTGCTCGAAGGGGCCGTCCGCCATCCCGCCGGCGCCGGCAGGCTGAGCCAGGATCGGCTCGAAGACACCCTTCGAGAAATGGCGGAGTTCTCGCACAAGGTCCCGATTCTGCCCGATGAGGCCTTCACGCGCGAAAGCTTGTACCGGGATCACGATTGATGCCGGATTCAGCAATACCGCCGGGACGGAACGCATCGCCCGCGTGATCGAGCGGGGCTTTGAGCTTCTGCCGGACAGCCGAGACGTTCATGATTGTTGGCGGCGGCTTCTAGTCACGCACGAGGTCAAGGGCGTGCAGGTCCATGACGCCAGGCTGGCCGCAGGCATGTATGTTCACGGCATCGCGTAGTTGCTGACGTTCAATGTCCGGGATTTCCAACGGTACGAGGGGCTCCGTGCGATCCATCCCGCCGAACTGATTCGGCCGGCACAGCGGCTTTGACCAACCTGGAGCCGGGTTTCCGCGGAAGCCGGCTCCCGGCAGCATGCGCCGCTTGCCAGTGGGCCGCGATGCGCCGCCCTGCTGTCCTGGTTGACGCCGGATGCGGCGCAGAGTAACGTGAAAGGCATGGATCTCACGGTCCACATTCCCGACGACATCGCCGCACGCCTTGCCGGCGGCGTGGATGACGACCTCTCCGGCCGCGCCCTGGAGGCCCTGCTGGCCGAGGAATACCGGCTTGGTCATCTTGATAAGCCCGACCTACGGCGCTTGCTGGGCTTTGAGACCGGCTACGAGATTGACGGCTTCCTCAAGGCTCACAACGTCTATGAGGACTATACGATAGACGATTTCGAGCGCGAGCGGGAAGCCCTGAGAACCCTGGGGTTCTGAAACCATGCGGCTGGTTATTGCCGACACCGGCCCGCTGAATTACCTGATACTGATCGAACACATCGACCTCCTTCCAGCCCTTTTTGAAAGAGTGCTTCGCCTCTCCCGCCACGCCCCCCGTCCCTTACCCCGCCACGTGCCCGTTCAGTAACTCGCCCTTCTCCAAATGGCACGTCCTCGAGGCGAACTGCGCCGCGTGCGGGTCGTGAGTCACCATCACGATAGTCTTCCCGTATTCCTTATTCAACCTCGAAAGAATCGTGAGCACTTCCAGCGCGGAGCCGGCATCCAGATTTCCCGTTGGCTCGTCGGCCAGGATCAGGGCCGGGTCGGTGACGATGGCGCGCGCCATGGCCACGCGCTGTTCCTGGCCGCCGGAAAGCTGGCGCGGGAAGTGCTTCAAACGGTCGCCCAGGCCCACCAGCTTGAGCGCGGTCTCGGCGTGCTCCAACCGTTCGGCCTTCTTCAGGTTGGTCAGCTTGAGCGGCAACTCGACGTTCTCGAGCGCGGTCAGCACGGGGATCAGGTTGAATTGCTGGAAAATGAAACCCACGTTCTCGTTGCGCCAGTGCGCGATTTCGCGGTCGCTCAACTCGCCCAGGTTGTGGCCCAGCACACTGATGCCGCCGGAGGTGGGCCGGTCCATGGCGGCCACCAGGTGCAGCAGCGTGGACTTGCCGGAGCCCGACGGCCCCATCAGCGCCACGAATTCGCCCTTGTCCACTTCGAGCGTCACGTCCTTGAGCGCGATCACGTGAAACTCGTCGCGGAGAAACTCCTTGGTCAGGTTGCGGGTCTGGATTACGGCTTCGCTCATAGTCGAACCTTCTGGCGGATTTTGTCGCCGTCTTTCAATCCGGCGGGCGGGCTCGGAATCAGGTCCTCGCCGCCAATCAGGCCGTCTTCAATGCGGACGCTCGCTCCGCTGGTGGCGCCGGTCTTCACCGGGCGGCGCACGGCGCGGCCATCCAGCAACACGAAAACCGCGCCATCGTGCACCGCCGAGGCCGGAATCATCACCACCGGTTTCGGGGGCGCGCCGCCGCCGGCCGCGCGCTCGGGTTTGGCGTCGGAAAGGAAGCCCACCGACGCGTTCATTTCCGGACGCAGGTATTCGTCGGGCTTCACCACCTTGACCTTGACCTGCACGGTGGCTTTCTGGCGGTTGGCCTCGGGCGAGATCTCCTTGATGAAGCCTTCGTACTTGCGGTCGGGGAAGGCGTCGGTGGTGACGGTGCCGCGCTGCGCGGCGTGGAGCTTGGCGAAATCGTTCTGGCTGATGTCCAACTCCACCTCCAGGTCGTTGAGGTCGGCGATCGAGACCACGTAGCCCTTGGCGCCGCGGTCGCCCACGAAGCTGGTGGTGACGAACTCGCCCTTCTCCACGGCGCGCTCCAGAATGGTGCCGGTGATGGGGGCGCGGATGATGGTGTTGGCGAGGTTGGTCTCGGCGTAATTCAGCGCGCCGCGGGCCTGGTCCACCGCGCCGCGGAGAGAGTCGATCTCTTCCTGCCGCGGTCCGATGCGCACCAGCTCGTAAGCCTTGCGCAGCGAATCCACGCGGTGAACGGCGCCGTCGTAGCGCGCTTCGGCATCGTCCACGGACTGGCGCGGGGTGAGTTTCTCCTGCACCAGCTTGCGGGCGCGTTCGACGGTGACGCGGGCATTGTCCAGGTCCGCCTGGGCGGTGTTCAGGTTGGCCTGGGCCTGGGCGATTTCCTCGGGGCGGGAGCCGTGGTTGGCTTCGTCCAGCTTGGCCTGCAGGTTGGCAAGCTGGCCTTTGGCCTGCAAAAGCTGGGCTTGATACTCGTCGTCTTCCAGGCGCACCAGCACCTGGCCCTCGCGCACGCGGTCGCCCTTATCCACGCCGATCCAGTTCACCTTGCCGATCACCTTGGCGGCCAGTTCGATCTTGTGCGCCGCCACGATGTAGCCGGTGGCGTTGAGCACCACGCCCTCGGGCGCCGCGGCCGCGCTGATGGCCTGCACGCGGACGGTTTCCACCTCGGGAGCCTGTTGCAGCCTGGCGACCACGAGGTAGGCGGCGCCGGCCAATGCCAGCAGGATGACGCCGGTCCAGACCCAGGCGGCGGGAGACGGCCCTTTTGAAGAGCGCCGGCTGGAGCGGTCGATTTGCAGGTTCTTGAGTTCCGCGTCCATAACGATGTCAGACTTCCCGCAGGGCGGTGAGAATCTCCTTTCGCGCGGCCATGCGCGCGGGCAGGAGCCCGCCCACGGCTCCCAGCGTCACGGCGAAGGCCAGGCCCACGGCCATGATGGCGGGCGTCACCCGAAACGCAAACGCCATGGTGGCGAAGTTGGCGCCCACTTGCGTGCTGTAGCCGTTCAAGCCGAGAGCCAGCAGGCATCCAAGAACGCCTCCCAGCAGCGACAGCAGCACCGATTCCAGAAAGAAACTCAACATGATACTGCCGGGCGAAAACCCCAGCACGCGCAGGGTGCCGATTTCGCGCGAGCGGCGCGCCACGGCGGCGTACATGGTGTTCATGGCGGCGAAGCTGCTGCCCACGGCCATGACGATGGCGACGAAGATGCCGACGTCGCGGATAGGCAAGCCGGAACTGGTCTGCCGGTCGTAGTAATCCCGCTCGCCGACGGCGGTCATGTTAAGCCGCTGGTCGTTGTTGATGTCGTTGACAAGCGCTTTGGCGGTGACCGCGTCGGTGGCTCTCACGGTGGCCGAGCTGAGGATCTCGATGCGTTGCAGGTCGCTGGATATCTGGTTCAGGTCGCCCCAGACTTCGCTATCGGTGGCGCCGCCGCCCCCGTCCATGATGCCCACGCACACCCAATCGCCGCGGCCCAAACGGATCTTGTTGCCGATATGCGCGGACTGGTGCTGCAGGGCGAGCATCTTGCCCACCACCACTTCGCGCTGTCCGGGCCGGTACCAGCGGCCGCTCGCGATATGCACGTTGGGGCGCAGCGCGCGTCCCACTTCCAGCAGGGCGCGGACGTTGACGTTGACATCGGAATCCTCCACCGCTCCCAGGTTGGCGATGGTCACCATTTCAAGCGAGGCCAGCGGCTGGCCATCGGCGCCGGTGGCGATGCCCTGCTTGAATTTCAGGTCCTGAAACTGGGCGCGGACGAAGTTGCTCACCAGTTCCGAGTCCGCGCCCTGGCGGAGCACGATAATGCGCAGCGGGTCTCCGGACGCCGAGAGCGTGACGCGCAGACCGTTGACCAGCGCCAGGATCGCCAGCAGCGTGGCCACGGTGAGCGCGATGCCGAGCGCGGTCATGAGCGTGGTGGTCTTCCGCACCACCAGGTTCCGCAGGTTGTAAGCGATGGGGATGGCCATGGGATTAGTCGGTACTGCGCAACGCCTCCACGATGGGAAGGCGCGAGGCTCCAACCGCCGGCACCAGCGAGCTGACCAGACCGATGGCCGCCGCAATCGCAACGCAGGCCGCCGCCACCGGAACCTCGATCAGGGGCAGCGTGGGCAGGAAACCGCCGAACGGGCTCTTGGCGACCATTTGCATGAGCAGGGTGGAGATGAGATAGCCGATCAGGCCGCCCGCCACCGAGATGGCGCAGGCTTCTCCCAGCACCAGTCCCAAAACCGCCGCGGGCGTAAAGCCCAGGGTCTTGAGCACGCCGATCTCGCGCACCCGCTCGCGCACGGACATCGCCATGGTGTTGGCCGAGACCAGCAGGATGGTGAACATCACGGCCGCCGAGATGCCGATCAGGAACATCTTGACGTTGCCCAGCAGGGAGAGGAATCCCACCGTGAACGCCTGCTCGCTTTCGGTCCTGGTCTGGGCGGTGGAGTTGTGGAATTCGTCGTCGATGGCTTGCGCGACGCCGGCGGAGTGGGCCGGATCGTCGATGCGGACATAGTACATGCCGACGAACCCGCGCCGCCTCTCGGACATGGATTGTTCCAGATACTCGCGGTCGAAATACATCACTTCGCTCGAGCGCGGGCTGTCGAAGATGGCGCGAACGGTGAACTCGAAATCGCCGGGGAAAATGTCGCCCTTGATGGGGATGCGGTCGCCCAACTTAATGTGAAGACCGTCGGCCACGTCGCGTCCGATCACACACCCCGCCCGATCCCGCAGAAACGCCTTCTTCTGGTCCTCGGGGAGTTGGAATTCGCCGAAAACCTGGAAGAGCTTGTCGGGATCGACGGCGAAGCGCGCGAACATGTTCTTGGGATTGCGCGAATCCTTGTAGACGCCTCCGAACCAGTTGGCATACATGACGTCCCGCACGTGCGGGATGCGCTGGATGCGGTCGCGGTAGGAAAGCGGGATGGCCACCGCAATGGAAATGCGGTTGCGGACCACCAGCCGGACCGCCTGGTCGGGCGCGGGCGCGCCCATGTAGAAGGCGTGATACATGGAGATGACCACGCCCAGCAAACACATGGAAACGCCGATGCTGGCGACGGTCAGCACGGTCCGGCGGCGGTTGCGCCAACAGTTTTTCAGGATCAACGGCAGATACCGCATGTGGAGAATACGTAGTATAGCGGCTGGCGGTTCGCCGCATGTGCGCGGTTCGACGAGAAGCGCGCCCGCGCGGACGAACGGTGGCGGGGAACCGACAAAGCGCGCCGCGCCTGGTGGGGCGTAGGTCTTCGGCCGTGTGATTTGGCGCCTTCGCCGGGCCGCTCGCTCAGAAACCGTGAATAAGCAATGTGTCACGCAAAGGCGCAAAGCCGCAACGAAGACCCCATTTGTTTTCTTTGCGGCTTTGCGGCTTTGCGCCTTTGCGAGAGATTGAAGTTGCGGGCTCGAATTGTTCACAGCTTCTCACGCTCGCGGTTCCGAACGGAACCGCGAGCGTGAACGAGCGGCCCGTGGCAAAGGAACAGCATCTTGCGGTCAGGGCACTAGCGGCCTTCCGCGGCCGGCCCGGTGGGCGCCCCGGCAACCGGCCCTGCGCGGCCACATGCCGGCGCCTTCGGCCGGTGCGCGGCTTCCGCATTGGCAAGCCCGTTTCCTGACGGGCACTACGCCACGCCATTCCCAGCGCGCCGGTCGAGCGCGGCCAGGCGGCCGGACAGGATCGGCCGGGCGGCGGGAGCGGGCGCGGGCCCGGCCGGCGGCAGCGCCGCCAAACGGTGCCCGGCGACGGTCCCAAAGGCCAGGCGCCAGCCCCGGAGGTTTTTCGGTTTTGACAGGGGGCCTGTCAAAAGCGTCTCGTAAGTTGTGGTAAATACTACACTTAGAAAACCGCTTGACAGGACTCCTGTCATTTCCTCTGAAGACTCCGCCTTCCCGCACGACGCTCGGATGACCGCGGTGCGAACCGGGAATCCCTCCTGGTGCCGTGACCGCAAGATACTGTTCCTTTGCCACGGGCCGCTCGCTCAGAAGCCGTGAAGAAATCGGCCGGACTGCCGGGTTGACAGACGAAAGCGTCTGTCCCACATTGCACTCGAAGGACTTGCAGCGAGGTGGGGCAGGCGCTTCCGCCTGTCAACCGATTTCTTCACAGCTTC